>Ga0123342_1004534_pt1 | contig 21076 bp, 11 predicted proteins | sample Turbeawhitnodule_FD_89960 | JGI IMG/M metagenome (GOLD analysis project Ga0123342, IMG submission 89960) | Root nodule microbial communities of legume samples collected from Mexico - Turtle bean Mexico white nodule | ecosystem: Host-associated > Plants > Roots > Nodule | place: Mexico: Nepantla...
GAATAAGAGAAGACACAAGTCTCTCAATCACTCACCAATTTGGGAGAATTTCTGTACTCAAAATATCAAATCTGTATTAGAAAGACTCAAGCCCTCCTTTTATAGGAGAAGGACCGGTCATGAATGTACAAGAAGCTTACAAAGGAAGCTTACCAAGGTTACCTTGCAACTCTTCCACTTCTAGTGCCTAAAGTGGAGAAGGAAGGGATACCTTTCTAGATTTTTCTAAAGCTAATATCTAAAGATGCTTTACACAAGAGGTATCTTTAGGTTTCCCTCTTAGCACCTACCTAAACACTATCTTAAAATTTTTTAAATTTTATACAAAAGATACTACAAAAAGAGAAAACATTTGACCACTACTTCCTAATTCTTTAAATTTGCTCCTTGTAATCCTTTGAGGTAAAAAGGATGATGAACTAATAATCCTCTGAGCATCTTCAACTTCGGCCTCTATCTCTTCTTCATCTTGGTGACCAACAAGAACGCTTGGTGCGAATTTCACCAAGCACATGACCTGATGGAGATCATGCTCATCTTTGCTATTGGAATCACATCATGACCACTACATACGCAATTCCTTGGCCCTGGCGCACAAACTTGATGACCTAGTGAAGAGTGGCTTCTTGAAGGATTACCTTCAGGAATCGTAGAATGATCAGGTGTTGGTGGCAGCGGGAGCAGATCAGGGGCACGAGGTGCCCATTCACGGTGAAATTAACACAATCTTTGTAGGGTTTTTAGGAGGAGGATGCACTTCCTCCCAGCAGAAGAAGTACGTGCGAGAGGTGATGGCATAGAGGTACAGGAGGTAGATCAGACTCCCGATGTCGACCTCGTCTTCACCAAGGTCGACCGCCAGGATGTCATACCCCATGACAATGACCCGGTAGTGATTTCATTAGTCATAGCAGGGAGAAAGGTGCATCGCGTCCTCGTAGACCAAGGAAGTTCGACCAACGTGATGTTCTGGTCGACCTTCAACAAGTTGCAGTTGTCTCCATACCAGTTGATGCCCTATACTGGGTGCTTGTATGGTTTCGCTAGAGACCAGGTGGAGGTGCGTGGGCATATAGAGTTGAGGACGACTTTCACGAACGACATAACTTCACGCACTGCCAACATCAGGTATCTTGTTGTTAACGCCCCATCAGCCTACATTATATTGTTAGGTAGACCTGCTTTGAACAGGATTGGAGCGATTGCCTTTACGAGGCATATGAAGATGAAGCTGCCTTCCCTTGAGGGTACGGTGATCACCATCAAGTCTGACCAGAAAGAGGCTAAAAAGTGTTACGACAATAGCCTCAAGACAAAGAGAGGGGTGTTCGTTGTTACTACCCACCCTCCAAGGGAAGAAAGGGTCACCCGTGCAGAGATCGCCCGAGAGAGACGACCCGAACCCGCCGAAGATGTGCTAGAACGAGAGATCGGTGGGAAGATGTTCAAGCTTGACAAATCTTTAGGCCAAGAGAAACAGGATCAGATTGTCGAAGTCATAGCGCGACACCTTCATGCTTTTGCGTGGTCTGCCTCTGACATGCCTGACATAGATCCTGACTTCTTGTGTCTTCGTCTCACCATGGACCCCCAGGTCCGACCTGTACACCAGAGAAGACAAAAGTTCAACGAGGAGAAACGTCAAGTCGTTCGCGAAGAGACGAAGAAACTGTTGAAGGCTAGCCACATTAGGGAGATTCAGTACCCTGAATGGCTGACCAATGTGGTGCTAGTGAAGAAGGTCAGCGGAAAGTGGAGGATGTGCGTTGACTTCACAAACCTTAACAAGGCTTGTCTGAAGGACTCCTACCCGCTGCCCAGTAATGACGCCTTGGTGGACAGTGCGTCCAGGTGCAAATTACTCAGCTTCCTAGATGCCTTTTCTGGTTACAACCAGATCATGATGCACCCCAGGGACGAGTGTAAGACAACATTCATGACAAAACTGTCTTGTTATTGTTATGAGGTGATGCCCTTTGGGCTAAAGAACGCAGGTGCCACTTACCAAAGGCTGATGGACAGAGTGTTAGCGCCCATGCTAGGGCGGAATGTCCAAGCGTACGTAGATGACATGGTGGTCACCTCCCAGCAAAGGGAGCAACACGTAGCATACCAGGAAGAGTTATTCACCACGATAGCGAAGTACAGGCTGAAGTTGAACCCGGAGAAGTGTGTGTTCGAGGTAAAGGCAAGCAAGTTCTTGGGGTTCCTACTCACCGAGCGTGGGATAGTGGCGAATCCTGAGAAGTGTGTTGCGATAATAGCGATGAGAAGCGAGCTTCACCGTGATAGAGATGACAAACCTTCCAATTCGCAAGATCTTACAAAAGCCATATGTGGCAAGCAGGATGGTGCGATGGGCGTTAGAGCTATCTGAGTTTGATGTGCGGTATGAGCCTAGAGGCCCCATTAAAGGCTAGGTTTATGCTGACTTCGTAGTAGAGTTCTCCTCGGTAGCCACGCACCAAGAAGGAGCAGGTTTCTGATGGGTGCTCTCTGTAGATGGTTCCTCAATCCAACAAGGTAGTGGAGTTGGTGTCATCTTGGAAGGACCAGATGGGTTGCTAATTGAGAAGACCCTACGGTTCGCTTTCAAGGCCAGTAACAACCAAGCAAAGTATGAGGCCCTGATCGCTAAAATGTTGTTAGCCAAGGAGATGGGAGCCAAAGGTTTGTTGGCAAAGAGTGACTCCTTGCTAGTCACAGGCCAGGTCACGGGGGAGTACCAAGTTAAAGACCCTCAGATGGCCGCATTCCTAGAGTATGTTCAAGTTCTGAAGGAGACGTTTGAGATTTTCGAGTTAGCCCACGTGCCCAGAGAGCAGAATGCCCGAGCAGACTTGCTTGTAAAGCTCGCCAGTTCGGGCAAGGGGAGCAGGCAGAGGACAGTAATTCAGGAGACAACGAATATGGCAGACAATATGGCAGAAGTCCAGGAAATCAGCACATTGGAAGGGGTGAGTAGGAGTCATCGGTCGTTAACGCAGGAGACGGTGAAAACGCCCAGAATAAGCGTGTACCCGGTTGTTGGGGAGATGTCGTCGCAGTTTTACCAAGTTGAAATAGGAGAAACTTGGATGACACCCTACCAACGCTATTTTGTTGATGAAGTACTCCCGCTAGAGCCAACAGAAGCCAGAAAAATCAAGAAAAATTTGAGCAAGTACACCTTGATCGATGGAAAGTTGTTTAGGCATGGGTTCACCCACCCTATCCTGGTATGTGTAAATGGCGAGCAATGCACACACATTATGGCAGAACTGCATGAGGGGATATGCGGTAGCTATATCAGCGGTCAATCCCTCTCGTCAAAGGTCATTCGTGCAAGATATTATTGGCCCACCATGAGGGAAGATTGCACGAGGTATGCACAGCGGTGCAAGTAGTGCCAATTGCATGTTGACTGGCACAAGGCGCCTCCAGAGGAGTTGAGGTCGATCTATAGCCCATGACCATTTCATACTTGGGGGATCGACATTCTGGGGTCTTTCCCTTTAGTAGTGCGGCAGATGAAGTACCTCGTGGTTGCCATAGAAAACTTCACAAAGTAGATAGAGGCTAAGCCAGTAGCGCAAATCACAGCCCATAAGATCCAACACTTTGTGTTGAAGAACATAGTGTTCCGCTTTGGAATCCCGAAGAGGTTGGTGTCTGACAATGGTACCCAGTTTGGAAGCCAACAATTGGGCAAGTATATACAGAGCTGGGAGTAAAACAGGTGTTCGTGTCAGTTGAACACCCCTAGACGAACGGGCAGTTCGAGTCTGCCAACCGAGTTTTGCTCAGAGATCTGAAGAGAATGCTAGACAAAGCCAAGGGGACTTGGGCAAAAGAAGTTCCTAGAATTGTGTGGGCTTACCACACTACTCCCCAGTCCACAACCAGAGAAACACCTTTTAGCTTGGTATACGGTTCGGGCGCAATGATTCCAGTAGAAATCCAGGAGAACTCGCCACGCTTCCAGAACTTCGTGGTCGAAGAGTCCAATGAAGAAAGAAAGGTGAACCTGGACCTACTGGACGAAGTAAGGGAGGAAGCAAAGATTAAGGTTGAAGCCTTGAAAAGGAGGGTGGAGTACAAATACAGCTCCAAGCTAAGACCTCGGCAATTCCAGGTCTCCGGCCTAGTGATGCGAAAGACCCACTTGTACCAGCTAGAAAACAAGTTATCTCCCAAGTGGACTAGTCCTTTCAGAGTAACAGAGGCCCTTGGGAATGGAGCATACAGGCTTAAGACGTTAGAAGGTGACACGATCCCTCGTACTTGGAACGCGTTTTAGTTAAAGATGTTTTGCATTGTACACGGTTTAAGGGGACACTTTTTTTCCCTTATAAGGGTTTTTTTTAACGAGGTCACCCAAATAAAATTTTAGATTATTCAGTTAAGAAATATGTGTGCAGTGCAGTTATGAACCTCTCCCTTGAAGTAATATGCCAAGGTCGGGAATAATATGGTTCCTCGATGAGCCTCCCTTTTGCGTAAGTTTACCAAGGCTGAGAACAGTATGGTTCAACCGTTAAAGAACTGTCCCTTGACTTTTTACAGCAAGGTTGCGGTCAATTATTCAGACCTATCTCTTGACTTTTTACAGCAAGGTTGCGGTCAGTCATTCAGACCTGTCCTTTGACTTTGTACAGCAAGGATGAGGTCAGTAAGAACCGATCACTTGGGTTAGAAACACTAAGGTTGGGAATAGTATGGTTCCTTAGTGAGCCTCCCTCTTGCACAGAAACACCAAGGTCGAATGGTGTGGTTCAACAGACAAATACACTCTCATCCTCACGAAGCAAGGTCGAGAACAGTGGGGTTCACCAGTGTTACTAACAAGGCCTGCCCGATGACCCAAAGAGGGCAGAGGAGAGATCAACAGGGAAACCTTTCCCTTATCTTACAAGAGGAAAATCAAAACAGCAGGAGGAGTTTCCTTGTCCTCGTACGACAAAGATTAGGTCGAGGGTTTGTGTACATGTCACCAGTGCTTTGAAGACAACAAAAGACAAGAGAAGTTAAAGCAGATGGAAGAGAAAGAAGTTAAGACAAAGAGATTAAAAGAGCAGAGGCTCATAAATATATACATAAGTACAAGGCACGAGCCACCAAGAAGACTAAGTTACAAGATGGTTGCTCTCTAAGCACGAGTTGCCCACAAACGACACACTTGGACTCATCGAAAGGGGAAAGATCCACCTCAGGATGCACGCAGGCAAACTGAGCCATGGCATCTTGGAACCCCTCGTCATAAGCATCAACGACGTCATTGTTGAGTTCCTCTTCGGTCTTCTTGAAGAGCTCGACCTTCTCAGCCAGCTCCCCTTCCACCTGCCCCAACTGGACTTCGTGTTGGGTGGCCTCTCTTCTAGCTTGGCCATTTGGGTCTGCATCCCCTCGACCTTCTCCTCCAGATCGACCACCTTGTTGCGGAGATGCAAGATCTTCGCTTCCAATTGGAGGGCTTCCTGGGACTTCTCAAAGAGAAGCCTCTTGACCTCCTTATTGGTTTGACGAAGACTCGTTAGCTCCTGATACATGGCGGTTTCGCGATTGGAGAAGAATTTTGTTTTTGAGGGCTAGCTCTTCCCTCACCTTCGTTGCCTCAGCTTGCGCTTCTTGTGCGTCTTGCGCCTTACACAGAGCAAGGTTGGACGCGACGAGGAAGCCTCCAAGGCCCTGGGCCACGCGGTCTTGGAGGAGGTTGCCACCCAAGCTTTCCACCATCTCTTTGTCTTGAAAGTGTTTAAGTGCTTGTTGGAGAAGGGCAGGGAGCTCAAAAGCAGGAGGCGTTTGCTGGTCTTCAGGGGTGCTTTCCCCCCACCTTCATGTACAATAAGGTCGTGTGGGGAGGAAGCGCTTGGAGGGTTATCCCTGAAGGCTGGGGTAAGCTCACCAGATGCAGAGTGAGAGGGCGCCACGACTTCGCCCACCCTCGGTCTCTTGAAGACAAGGCCCGAATCGGTGTCCTCATCCTCCGAGCCTGTCTCCCCCACCACCCCTTTTTGTTTATCAATGGGGGCTGGTGCTGATGAGTTTGGCGCGAAAGCAGTAGGGGAAGGAAGGGTAGCAGGAGTAGAGGTGCCCACACCAGCAGCAACCGCCCTGCGCTTGGATAGCAAATCGGCCAGCTCCTTCTTTAATAGCCATGTCTGCACAGAAACAACAAGGAACGAAGGGTCAGAACTAAAGATATGCAGTTGACAACAATGAACAAGTAAAGGTAAAGGCAAAAATGAAACTGAAATAAGAATAGTACCAATATAGCTCTTAAGAGCTTTGACAAAGAATTCAAGCTTAATCAGCTTGGCGGTGTCAAACACCACGCCCAAGCTCGAGAAAAGTTGGCCCGCTTCATGATCAGAAGGAGTCAAGTCCTCAAGACTTCTGGGTTTCTTGACTCCCGGTTTCTCTACCCAGTAAAGAGGGAAGTCGTCCAGTAGGGTAGGGTCATGGATGTTGCAGCATATCTTCAAGAATTTCTTCTTGAATCCCTTGTAAGATTGTTGGAAAAGAGTCAAGAGGACTCTCCTCGCCACGCCATTGAAACTTAGCCACAGCTTCTTCCCCGGTTTCTTCGCCTCGAAGAAATAAAGGAAGATGTCCACGGAGGGTGGGTGGCCAAAGTAATCGCAGAGAATTGTGAAGGCCCGAACGAAGGCCCAGCTGTTAGGGTGCAGTTGGGCAGGGGCCACATTGACCTCTGTGAGGAGGGCCCGTTCGAACTGTGAGAAAGGGAGACAGAGGCGAAGCCGTTTGAAGATGGTAGTGTACATAAAGAAAAATGGCTCGTCAGGATCCGCCCAATCATCAGCGCATATGGGGACCCCTTTCCTACAAGGATGGACCTTCAGGTATACGTCAAGCTCCTTTCCAAAGACATGGAATTTGTCTTGGGATTCACCTTGTTTGTATGTATCAATGTCCTTGTGGGAGTTCAACTGAGAAGTCTCAGCCAGAAGGGCTTCAGGGGCCCAATGGTAAAGGGTTTTGTAGTTAATAGGGGGTGGAGGGTTCGGTGTTGTTTTCATTCTAGCCATCTAAAAAGAAAGAAAGGAATGGAGAAAACGAGGGTTTAGAAGGAGACGATGGTGTGACTCGACAAAACCCAGAAAACAGAGACTCCAAGCAAAGAACAGAGAAAATGTAAAGTACAGAAAACCTAAAATGTAGAAAACGTAAACAATCCCAAAACAGTTATAAGCATGTTATGGGCAGCGAAATCATAAAGCAAGAGCAATCAACACATAAAGTTCATACTTTTGATCAAACAGGGGTTGAAGTTCTGAGTTTTGGAAGGAGAAAAGAGAGTGTTTCGAAGAAATGCTTGAGAAATGATTTGCTTAAGTGAAAGTAATGAAACAATGAAGAAAGCGTAAGGGTTTAAAGGTTTGAACAGTATACGAAGAAGTGCAAGCGCCAACAAGCGATAGCCGTTGATCTTGCCACGTGTACGTTGATTTAAAAAGTATGGTGAGACATCACTTCGGTGTACTGTTCACGTCCCATTACCTAGTGCCACGTAGGTCGCCCAGGGCGATCACTCAGTCTCTTCACTGAAACAAGTTACAGCTCGAGACTGGGGGGCTTGTGTCCCGATCAGTCCTCGGTCATCGATTCCAGAGACTGATCTCAAACATCGCACATCGGTGCCTGATAGTGGAAGTGGGCCACGTAAGGGGGGCCCCAGACACACCTATCAGGAGATTAGTCAATCTTCGGACATCGGTACCATAGACCCCGACGTTGGAGATCGACATCAGACCTCGCCAACAGAGGGAGAGATCGGACATCGGCAGTCTAAACGTTATAGTGGGCCACGTAAGGTGGACCCTAAAATTATACTAAGTTATTAGTTACAACATCAGATAAGGGAAAAGTCTAAGTCACGAGGGATCCATACACGTGGTGTGTATAGCGCATACAGGCGTGGCATGAGAGAATAATCCTTGGAGGCGATGAGGCCCATTAGGATTAGGGTTTCCAAGGAAAGTTGCATGCATAGCACGTTAGGGCACCTGCAGAAACAGATGGCGCCAGAGACTAGGTGCACAAGTTGGTACCCAGGCGGGCATTCTGTTAGTCATTGCACTCCAGTTAAGGAAAGTTCTATGTGCCAAATATGCTAAGATTATGTAAATAGCAGCGCAAGGACGTTCCCCAAGGAACCCTAGACAAGGATAACAGCACAAAGGTAAACCCTAGTTTTAACCTATATAAATGGTGCCAAGAACCCTAGCAAGGTACACGGTTTCTAAGAGTGAAACTACTTATACACTTGGTGTTTCTTTGCCCTTATATTGTCTTGAGCGTCGGAGTGCAAACGACCGTCAAGGCGCCCCTTTGTCTTTGCAGGTGAGAGATTCTTTGATCAAGGAAGTACGATTCTCAGGCGGAGATAGAAGGGTCAAAGGTTGTCGTTTGAGTCAACCGACAAAGCGAATCCACCGGCACGAACAACTCCACATATGAATTTGTGGGTGATTTCCTAAATACATGACACCTAATTCCTAAATAATAAATGTTTTCCTAAATGCATGACGCATAATCCCTAAATAATAATAGGTAATAAAAAGTCTTAACAGAAGGTGTATGTCCAATAAGATATGATAATATTAACTAAAGAACAATACTATAAATATACTAGAAATATACTCACTAACATATTTTATATAAAAATATATTAAATATTTCTTAAATTTAGTTATATTTTTATTTTATTTTATTATTAATAAAATATTCAATCAACTGTAAAAAGAAAAATGCAGATAAAGAAGCGTTGCACCTGTGTTTTCGCTATTATATAATAAAATTTATGAGTAATACATCGACGATTTATAAAATTAATAACGTCAATCTACTATTTTCTACCAAAATAATAAATATACACCATTTTAAAAATATTTTATCTTTATTTTTCATATATTTATATTCTATCAAATAATTAAACATTTCTTTCTCAAAATACTGCAATTACACCATTTTAAAATATTTTATATTTATTTTTCATATATTTATATTCTACCAAACAATTAAACATTCTTTTTTTTTTAATCTTAAGTAATTTTTTTATATTTTTCTTCTCCACTTTTCTTTTCTCATAACCAAACATGAGCTGAGAAGTATTGTCTAGTAAATATATAAATTTAAGAGAATATTTAATAAAATATAGGATGAAATGATATTGTACTCACCTAATGTAGGTGAATATTATCACTTTAGTCACATTATTTTGGTAATATTTAATTAACGTAATTATAAAAAATCAGTTCACACTTTCAAACTATTTTGACTATGACAAAAATTTAGAGAAATTTACACTGTTTATTTATACTATTTATTTAGACGAATGTGAAAGAGACACTAGTGTTGGTTCTATGTATTTATGAAAACATACGAATATGAATTTGAAGGATGACTTGTATATTAGATTATGCTAAGCCTAATCGATTATACAGATAATTGGTTATATAGATACGAGGAAATTGATTATGTAAATAATATCCTTACTTTTTTTATCATTACTGATTTGAAAATGAAATTAAAAACTATGAAGGAAGCTAGATTGTAATTGAATTCACTATTATTTTATAAATAAATAATTATAACTATTGAAATCGATTTCAATTTTTTTAAAGTTATTATTTTTTCTATTTCTATTTTTAAATAAATAAATAAATTATTTATAAATATAAAATAAATCATTTATGTTATTAATTTAAATTTTATAATATTTTTTAAAATATAGTAATTTTATTTTAAAAATGTGTTTTAAATATTAAATTAATTTTAAAATATATTAACTTAAATATTATTATATAATCGATTATGTGTTACAAATCTAACATATAATATATAATTGATTATATATAGTTGTAACGTATATAATATAATTAATTATATAATATGATATAGTAAAATAAAATAATATTAAAAAAGTAAAAATATTAAATGATATTATTAATAAAAATATAATAATTTTTTTTATATAATATTAATATTAATTATAAAAAATAAATAGAAAAATATTACTATTTAAATTTAATATAAAAATAACTTAAGTTAATTTTTTTATAACTAATTTTATTTATTTTTATCTATTAACTTTTTATATATTGACAAAATCAAATAATTTATATTTTTTCTATCTAAATGAGAATTATACTTTAATCCGAACGGATTTTATACAAAAATAAGTAATTCTTATTTAATTTTCAATTAATTTTTATATAGTGTAATTTATTTTAAAGAAAAATAATATTTTGAAATTCTTTAAAAAAAATATATCCACTTCATAACCCATTCTAATAATATAAGAATATATACTAAAATTTTCAATTTAAATTAAAACAAATATTAGTATAGTATTATTATTTTTGAATTATTAAATAAATGTTTTCTATTTAGTGGATGCAAAAATATCATCACCCTAATTTAAAACATTAATAAATCTGAATTGTACTTGATTTTGCTCAGATAGTGGACCACATAGCACCTATCATCTTACGTGTGAATGCAGGACAGCGGAATTATTCCACAAATGCCATTTTAATATTCTGAGCACATGGCTACTTGTGGTTAGTTTATGAAAAGTCGTGGTTTTGGCTTTATCACATCCTTTTTCCACTTTGCATTTTCAAAATTTCTCCTTCTCAGGAACTTTCCAGACTTGTTATAGAAGACATTTGCAAATAAAATAAATTATACTCACTTCTTAAATTTTCTTGATATTTATATACTTTCTAGTTTTAAAATAAAAATTCACATTTTTCGTAATATTATTAAAATAATATTTATTCTTATTTTATCCATGCTCACCACTATTAAAAGGACACAAATATAATAATAAAATTATAAACTTTAGTTTGCTTTATAACGATTTATTTGTTTACATCAAATAATATTGTTCCCGTCGGTCGACTGGGATCGTCTTCGCGCGTGGCTTGTCCTCGCGAGTTAGGGCACCTTCGTTTTGTTCCGTCTGTGAGTACCTGAAAAGAAGTGAACAAAGGGACGCCCTCGCGGCCGTTTGCACTCCGACGATCAAGTCAGCTAGCGAGAAACATCAAAAGGTGACTCACCCCCGTATCAAAACACTTGAACTGAGGGTGCGTCGTCAAGAACAATTAGGGTTTGTGCTCTGTGTGTCTATGCTCTATGTAACTGTGAGAATTAGGTTAAAACTCTCCCCCTTTCAAATGCTCCCAAGGTCCTTTTTTATACACCTCTCATCATTAAAGCGCATTAAAGTGCATTGAAAGCGTATAAAAACATTCCTTTGGAATATACGAATCTTAACTTAATTAACGCGTACCTTGGCAAACTTTCCCTGAAACCTTTAATGAGCACGTGGCAACAGAGGGTCCCACAGCGCCGCCACCCATCTTAGGGTTATTCCATCGTGTGAGCCCTCTTTTCTACGAAGTGCTTCTGTCACGTGGGTTGACTTTTTGAGTGTCAATTCATGCGTCCCAATCACTAGTCACTCGCCCTGGGGGTATATCTACCTTTCTCTCGTATCATGCACGTGGTTCTCCCCTGATCATGGCCTTCTCATGGGTCGTATCTGTCTCAGGGTCTCCCAGCAGTGGCGTGGATACTTCACGAGTCAGGTTTACCCCCTACTGGTACTAGAACTTATGGCCTTGAAGCCACCTTTCTCTTCTCCTTACTACTGTTCTGAACTGTCGAGGCCCGATGTCTTTCTTGGGCGATATCTTTGCTTAGGCGATATCTTACTTGGGCGATGTCTTTGCTTGGGCGATGTCTTACTTTAGGCGATGTCTTTGCTTGGACGATGTCTTACTTAGGGACGTCTTACTTTAGGACGACGTCACGAGCGGTCGACCTGTTGACTTTTCTTCCTTGGATCCCTTGAGGGATCCCACCATGTGCTGACTTTGACTTCTGGTCAACGCCCGGGTACGGGACGGTACAAATATTATTATAAAATATTACTTTTATATTGTTAGAGGACAGGTTAGTATTAAATAACAGCATAATTCTGTATCATTATATATATATAACATAATTACTAAATCATCAGTTTTTTTAATTGCAGAAGATTCTTAACATAATTACTAAATCATCAGTTTTTTTAATTGCAGAAGATTCTTCAAGTTGTGATTATTTTATTTTAAGGTTTAGTTTGTAAAATAATTTTCATATAGATAAAAGATGTAAGTATTATTTAATAAAAAAATAAAACATCAACGTAATCAAAAACATAAAGTTCAATTTCTCTATTAAATTCTTACATCAAAGTTCAGGAGAAACTAAAAAAAAAGATAACAATTCACCTAATAATAATATGTGAACGAGCAAAGTATAAAAAATTCGTCACCTATTTGGGCGAGCATATGTGAAAGAGACGGAACAAACATGACAAAAATAGCACCAGTTCAAGTCAACTCAGTTCAAAATCCTTTACCCACATATACCACCAGAAAATAAAGAATAATTCAGCCGCAACAAACATAAAATTGTACAACCCGAAATAAAAAAATAAATCCTTAAAGTTACCTCCATCAAAATTCTTGATTTCTTGTCTCATTAACTTTTTTTTTTTCCTTTTCTTTTAGACTATAATAATAATACTAATAATTCCAAAGAATTCATATTTCTTTCCCTATTTCATTCACCTGCTGACCCGTCACTGTAGAAAAGAAATCAAACTTCCTATCATCCCCTTAAAAAAAAAAACCTTTTCAAATTGAAGGGTCACACGGGGCCAGAAACTAGAATTGGCCCAGTATTTTGGGATGGAGTAGATAAACTTAGTTTTGTTTTTAATTGTTGCTCACAGTAGCATCGCCATTTGGGACTTTGAACTGAGTAGAGAAATCTCCTGCATCATCATCATCATTTGCGGTAGGCTCAACATTAACTTTATCTGTAGTAGCTTCATCAATCTACTGTAATCTTTTCAAAATTACATGCTAGGTTATTAGTACTTAATCTGCTCGGGGGACATTGAACCAGAGTTGGCTCGAAGTTTAGTAGAGGTAAGTCACTTGGTCCACTCACTACGCCTCCTCAACTTGTCACCCTAAAGCAAATTTGAAGGGCAAAAATAACATTAAAAAGATAACAAATTGAATAAAAGCTTTAATTAAGATAAGTCATTTGGTCCATTCACTAACCCTCCTCAACTTGTCACCCTAAATCAAATTTGAAGGGCAGATATAACAAATGCTAATATGGCAATGAACAGAAATGAGATGCGTAGAAAGTGTTTTCAGTGAAAGCTGAAGGAGTGACACCATACAATAAAATCAGAACTCACCTGCACTTCGACGACAGTGGAAGCTCTCAGTGATTCCAGTATCAACTTAATGTTGCTTGTCAAACTTCTAACCTGCACAAAAGATAATATCTATTTAGAGCAAAAACAAACTTAGGATACCTATCATTCATGAAAGCTTAATGCAATCACTCCAAAACATATAGATGAATCTTAACAGTAGAAAATCCGTGAAAGTTCACCAAAGCTACTCTCTCTTTATCTATGTTTGTGTGCGCACGCATACATTGACATGAGTTATAAGAATAAACAAAGATAACTCTCCCTCTCTTTAATTGGCTTTTGAATTGAACTGTAGACTTCATCTAATCCATTGAAACTTCGAATCAAACGATAGATTAATATTATAATTTACCATTAGTGAAAAGCTACTAAACGAGTAAATAAGGGCATAAATGACACAAAGACCAACGGGGCAGGTAGTGGAGGTTGGCTTAAGGACATAAATGAGTAAATAGTATTCCAACAAACCATTCAAGCACACAGCTGTTAATTAGATGACGAAATTTATGCAAGCATACTTGTACGCCTAGATGGACAAAGCATTTTTCAGTTCTACTGCATCAAATCTATGCCAGTAAGAAAAGGTACATTTTCACTTCCATCAGTATTGTAAACAACGCAAAAGAGCAACGACTATATGCTTCCAGATGAGATTCAGTTTAGAAAGGAAACTGCCAGACAATGTTCATCCCACTGTAATCATAATCTAATTTTTTTCTCAATTGAATCTCATACAATATAGCTCTGAATCACAAAATTATCCCACTCAATCAAATCAAACAACTACAATTATGCCCCACCCAACATCTGTTCAACCAAAGAACCAAATGACAGTTGAAAGATAAATGCAGGCTTTTCAATTAGCTAATATACTGCACAGGAAAATGAGACAATAACTTATTTTGGTCAACAATATACAAACACAAAGTACGAAGTTCCAAAGCTACATTAATAACATCTAACTTCCACGCACTGTCATCTACATAGCATTGTATATGCTGACAACAAAAATTTCAGGAAAAGAACAATAAAATTGTGACACTACTAATAATAACTAAATAAACTATTTATAAATAAACATATTTTAAAACAATATTCAGAGCTTTATGAAATCCAAACCATTCATGAACAGTTCCTTTCCATCATTTATAGAGATGAACTGTGCATGTTCAGTATGATTTCAAGCTAACAGGGTGCACTGACAACGGTGATTATTATGAAAAACTCCCAGGAAGGTGAATCTTCACTTATGAGATGTAGAGCTTAGAGCATAGTCAACAAGGTATTAAAGAGCAGCATAGTATGAAAGCCAAATTTACCCGAACAAAAAGCTAGCCAATTTGGACATGAAAAAAACAGAATATTTTCTTATAAGCGGCATGTAGATCCATTTTTTCATCTTTATTATTCTGTTATATTTTATCTTCAATTTCAACTGCCAAACCTACTTATTGTAAGGTAACAAACATTACCAACAGCCATGAAAGCCAAAAATTCCTTATGGGTAAATAACAATCTATTAAGTAAATCCACAACAAATAGATTATTAGTATGTGCCTAAAATCGTTGAAACATATTATCAAGATCATAAAAAATCACCACTATACATAAGTTTAACATATGAAACGGTAGTTTATGCATATATATATATATATATATGTATATATATATATACATATATATATATATATATATATATATATATTATATATTGTATCACGTACTAAGAGTTAGCAGAAAAATATGATGAAATGTTTCTTGATCAAGAAAAATTAACTTACACGTGGGAAGCTTGCAATCAAAGTAATAGGAACCCATCCCTGTTCATCCATGTTGGACCTTAAATACTCATCCCTCACTAAATTAGCATCACTGCATAAAAAAATCAGCAATGAATATAAAATTCAACAGCCAGGACTTGTTGGGAAACAAGATAGTAAATAACGAAGAACAGAATAAATTACCTAAAGTAATAATCAATTTGGTTGACTATTGTATTGGTGAGAGGGGTTTCCGCAACCGGGAAGAACATTGCAGGAGGAGGTGCATGTGTTAAAAACGGCATGCCCCCAAAGGGTTCAAATTGTAGTGTTGGGAAATAATAGAATTCTATAAAGGAAGAGATGGTGCATCAGATTCGTTTTGTTGTACTGATATAATCAAAATAAAAGAAGGAAAAACTGACCAGGAAACCCAGGAGGGTTTGCGAAGGGTCGCATAGGTTGAGGCCCCATAAATGAAGCAGGATTAGGCGGCGGAGGCCTCATTAATCCCCTTGGAGGCATCCTCTGATGATTTACATGACTATCTCTAGTATTTGCATATCCTCCACGATCCTGATCGCGCCTGTTGCCATAACTGCTGTGATAGGATCCATCTCCACGTGGATGATGTCCAGCATTTCCCCGGCGAGAGGGACTTCGATTCTCATTCATTGGCGGCATAAACCCTCCGAGCGGAGGCCTCGTTTCCCAGTTTTTGTTTCTGTAAGGTTCTCTAGGAGAAGGAACTGGAACCCCAGGTATCCCATGTGCAAATGTACTAGGAGGAATCTGAAGCACGGGAAAGGGTGGCGGTGGAGGAAGATGAGGGGAAGCGCCAGAGAAGTTGTTCTGAACAGGACCAGAGCCAACATTATTACCATTTGCCCCTCCACGCTTCATTGACCTCTGTCTATTACCCATACCATAGTTTATTGCAGGACTAGGTTTCACATTAGCAGAAGCTTGTTTCTGAGGAGAGTCTGAAACAACAGGACCCTGAAAAGAGACAACTATTTTCAGTAAACACGCGTCCTTCCTAAAAAAACATAAATTGGTTACAATGCCTACAACCTAGAAACTACATTCCCACAATATGAACCCTAAAACTAGCAATATCAATAATTAAATTTGTTTCTTCCGTCAAATTAATAGAACCTGAAGAGTATAAACCAAACAAAGAACTAGGTTTTGATACAGAAACCGAACCTTAGGATGGGTGAGTGATTCATCATCGATGGAGTCAGATGTCGATTTAGGAGTGGGCTTGGTGGACTCGGATAAAGCGGGCCAAGATATTGCGCCCATTACAGGCCCGATTTCCGTGGCATCATTAGACGGTCTCTTCCACACAGGTTTCACGGCGGTATCAACGGCATCAGAAGCAGGACCGTTAGAATGAACAGAATCGAGGGAAGAGGAAGAGGAAGAAGAAGGCGGTGATTGATGGTTAGGTTCAGAGTCGGCACCGCGAACGACCTGGGCCCACGGAGATGGCAGGTTTTTTCGCGGGAAGTTATAGGTATCGGCAGCACCAGAAGGTGAGTGATGATTAGAGGATGAATCAACGGTGGTAGTAACCATTGCCGATTAGGGTTGCAGTTTCACAGAGAGGTAGATAGACAGATGAATGATCAGTGTATAAACATAAACGTAGATAAATAAATCCACGGATAAATCAACAAATCAGTGAAGGTTATCGACGAAAATTCGATCAAAAAAATAAATTAAAGAACCGAGAAAATGAGATTAAAAAGAAAGAATGAATTAGGGTTTGTGATTGTGGAACACGGAAGCCCTGATAAAATTCCAGATAGCAGGATCTTCTCTTCAGTCTTACGTTGTGCGTCCGTTTTCGTTTTGGCTCTCGGCGGCGCGCGCCTGCGATTTCTTCCGTCTCTCCTCTTCTTCTCTGTTTTACAACTCGGTGGAAACGGAGTGTAGCAGCAGCAGCAGCTTGCCCAGCTGTTACGAAACCTAATTCCCTTATGTCATTTATTTTTAAATTAATAGGTAGTATTAAGTATTTGTTTACTGTATTACCCTCTCGTAGGTAGTAAAACTCTATTCATTCTTTTGTACTAAATTGTAAATTCAGTTTCGTTTTCTCTCTCACTCTTCTGTGAGTTTATATATTTCACTTTTTTTACACACCCGATTTTAGAAAAAGTGTTGGGTAAAAATTATTTTGCCTTCTAATATTGATTTTATTAGAACGAACATTCTAAAAAAATTACAAGGAAGAAAGAGCATATTTTATATTAAATTAAAAAATCACACTAAATTTCTTTTTATTTTAGATGCAATGTGTTGTGAACTTTGTTATTTGAATCAGTAGGGTTATCAGCTTATCGACCAACCAGTCGGTATATGTGCAAACAAAAATTGAAGGTCACATTTGGATATGAGTCTGGGCCTAGTGAACCAGACGATCTCTTGGCTTATATTTAATCAGTCGGACTTTTAGCCTTTCGATCTATAGAAGTCAATCTTTTTTATCTTTCCGTATGTTGTCAAAATACAACACTTCATTTTACTAATTTCAGAGGTGAACAAAATAATGTTAGAAATAAGTTCTGATTATAGAAACTAATTAAAGATTAAACTTTTATATGAATCATTATCGCGAGCCTATTGAAGATATTGGCCTAAATAAGTAAAACAGTATAAGAAGCTAACTTTGGCATACGTATGATTATCATAATCGAGAAGCTAAGAAGACCTAAAAGATTGAAAATGATAGACAAATTAAGATCTTAGTGTATCATAATAATACTCATTTACTCAAGTGTGTGAAATTATTTTTAAGAACATTATTAATATATAAAATTGATAACTCCTATAATTATTTTCACAATTATAGTATTTTAATGGTTTTAAGACGGATACTTTTTAAAATATTGTTTACAAAACATTCTTTTCAATATTTTAATAATGTTGTCTTCTAAGTGATTTATGCTTGCTTTTTTTAAGTGTTTTGAGCTTACATCTTAAACATAAAAAAAATTAGAGGAGAAACTTACGCCTAGTTTGTTTCCAAGCAAAGAAATGAAGACTTTTAGTGTGTATGAAGAAAGCACGGTAACCAAAAGAAAAGGTAAAAGAATCAAGGAAATTGAAAACGTTTTTAAGTTTTAAACTTTTTTTAAAGTTGAGAACAAATTTGCAAGGAAACATTTGTATATATATATAATTAATTATTTATAATTTACTCTATTACTCTTTATCATTTTAATATCAAATTACGATAATGTTTATGCAAAGTAAAATTACAATCTAAACCTAAAAATTATAAATAAAATTATAAATTAATGTTTTTATCGATTGATTTCTTGTCTATTGACTTGGGTGACAAGCTCTAACTCTGCATGTATCTTCAAGAATCTGTTTTATCTCATGTTGCTCTAGAACGTAGCTCCACTAAAACAGATTGACCCCTACCTATTGATTGCACTCTGACGGTCAAGTCTGTAAAGGGCTTACTAAAATTCAAAAAGTATTCAGTTTTACTCTCAGAAACAACGTACCTTTACTTGGGGTTGTATAAAAGGTCGAATTATGCCACAACGGGTTTACCAACTAAATTGGGTGATAGTTGTCGTTTTGCTGTCAAATTAATATGATTCTAGTGTAGACTTATTTAACACTAGAGAGATGATAATATAATTATGGTCAAATGACCCCACGTCGTCTCATAAAGAATCCAATAGTAAAATCAGTAAATCAATGTTTTAAATAATATTTCACTTCTCAATTTTAACAGTTCTTTTGAATGTCTTTAGTGGCAAATTGTCCTCTGCAACTTGCACCAATGGTGGAGATTGTCTCAAGTGGAGATTGTGACTCATTGCATTCACTCACAAACTTTAAGAACAAATCTCGTTTCAATACACACGTTCAAAATGAATGTTTTTAACTAATGTTATTGTTTATAACAATTTATTTATACCTCTACAATGTTCTCAAAGGAAGCACCAGTCAATGCCAACTTTCCTTTTCCATTATTACCATCTTGATCATATATTTCCTTACCAACAAATATGGATATAAAAAAATCAGTACAGAACAAACATTTTATTTTATATTACGGACATAGTACACGGCATCATAACTTACCAATGAGTTGTTATTGTCACTAATGAAACGTTGAATGATGTCTTCATCTACACAATTTTTTTTAACTCTAATGCTTTGTTTGGATTAAAGGATGTGGGGGAGTGAAAAGTTGAGGGTGTGGGGTAGTGGAAGTGTGAAGAAAGTTGAGGTTATTTGGATTGGGGTATGTTAGAGTGGATTTGTGAAAAAGTTTATTGAAATTGGTGAATGATGTAATGGTTGTAAGGACATTTTAATTATTTTTAATGGTATAAATTGTAAGATTACAAATTTATCCTGGTGTATAAAAAAAATAATTTTGTGTACATTTTAGTTAATTAAAATAATATAAAATTTTTTAATTATAAATAAAAGAATATAAAATTAAAATAATATTATTATTTAATACATTTATTTAATTATTATTAATTAATTTAATTTATATTTTTATCTTTATTTTAAAAATTTATTTTTATTATTATTATTTTATAAATTAATTTTACATATTATTTTTATTTTAATATTTAAACATTTATATTATTAATATTAATAAAAAAAATTACTGTTTTAAATATATAAATATTTATAATATTATTATTTATTTTATTATTATATTATATTATTATAAAGCCTAAAATTTCGTATTTTATTAATTCTGATTAATAAGGAAAAAATAGATAAAAAATAACTAATTCATAGGAAATTTTATAAAAGAAATGAGGGCACATACGTCATTACCACATTTCTAGGTGGCTTTCTTTCTTCTCCCTCTTCTTTCTCTGCACTTGTGAGAAGGAACCTTCACCTTCCAGCCATCTACTCCCCTACCCCCGCACTTTCATTAATCAGCTGATCCAAACAAGGGGGTGACTGGGACATCCATCGTCGACTACACCGTCCACCCCAAGAAGCAAACACTACCTAAAGGTTTGCTTAAACCTGAAGTCTTTATCCATTTTTGAATCAACCTTGAACAAAAAAAATTTCTCCAATATTTCTGCAAATTCTTTTCAAAGAGTTCCATGTAAGTTAAAACACGATTAAACATGATTATGAACGCATACAATAATGTTCACATACAGATCTTATCATATCATGATTCTCACACAATCATACAATAAAAAAGGAATAGATACTTACCTTGATCCATGAGTGATCCTACTTGAGGAGTTACTTTATCACCTTTGTCCCAATCTATCTCTTAGGAATTCGGTTCTTGTCACACACTTTTGTGATAGTTAACAGTGAGACAACTATTATTTGTAGAGACATAACTCTGTAGCCTTTAGTTTCGAATCTCCATCAGATGTCGGTTTTCATTAGGTATATCATCAGATATATATTTTCACGTTAATCAATGGACCCTTTAATTCTATTATTATTATTAAATCATATTCGGGCTCAAAGCCCAAACTCTAAGTCATGTGAGTCACTTTATAAAAATTAATTTACATAATTTCTTACATTCTCTCACTTGATATGAGTTATAATACTTTCATGATTTAATAATTACATAAATGCACATTTAAAAGGTCTTACATAAATTGGTTCTATCATTAATCAAAATCAAGGATACAAAAATAATAAGAGTCATGGCGGTTACATGTCATTTAAATCAACACATTTCCTTCCATGTACTACTATATCATTCTTTCTCCTTAATATGACTTTATAATGTGAAATTCATAATAGGTTCAAACATAATGTTATTTTCATCAATAACAACATAATTTGTTTTCCACAACATAATTTACATGCATATACATAAAGTAGAAAACATAAATTTCAGAAACTTTATTTATCTATGAGCTCAGAGTGTCAAATAAGCATTAATAACAACATTCATCATTCACTAGTAGACATAATGCCCATATTTACAACATGACCAATAAATGTTTTGGGCGGTAACCCTTTTGTTAAAGGGTCA
>Ga0123342_1004535_pt1 | contig 21063 bp, 7 predicted proteins | sample Turbeawhitnodule_FD_89960 | JGI IMG/M metagenome (GOLD analysis project Ga0123342, IMG submission 89960) | Root nodule microbial communities of legume samples collected from Mexico - Turtle bean Mexico white nodule | ecosystem: Host-associated > Plants > Roots > Nodule | place: Mexico: Nepantla...
ATACTATTATTATTATTATTAATATTATTCATATTATTAATATAATACTAATTATATTATTTAAATTATTATTTTAATATTATTAATTTTATAATATTAATAATATTTATAATTATTAGTTATGATTATTATTATTTATAAATATTAATTATGATTTTATAATTCTTCATATTATAATAATATTTTTAATATTATGTATATAATTATTATGATAATAGTTAGTAGATAATAGAGATGCGTGAGTGATAGTTCGTAGGTAATAAAGATTCGTGGATAATAGTTGGTAGTTAATAGAGATTCGTAGGTAAAAGTTGGTAGATAATAAGATTTGTGGGTAATAGTTGGTACGTCATGCTAAATTTACCTACGGATTCAGAATCTGTGGGTAATGTCCGTAGGTAATGTTGTCCGTAGGTAATGCTGAATTTACCTACGGACTCAGATCCGTGGGTAAAAATCCATAAATAATACTGATTTATTTTGTAGTGTATGTCCATGTTGTTGCATTATGCCTTCCACTACTTTTCTTTCCTCTTTTTGGTTGATCTTCCTTTGTTGTCCCCGTCATTTGATGTTCGTCCACTCGTATTAGCCTTTGTGTCCTTTACCATTCACCTTCTTCCTTTTTCCTTTTGTTCATTGCCTCTTTCACAAACCTCCCACCTCTTTATTTCATAAGTCACCACTAATTACTCACCAATGACTCAAAATATTAGTCACCCTTCACTCATTTTAAAAAATTATTTTCAAGAGTCACATCATGGAGTAACAAGAATGTACGTGAAAGTTTTCCTTTTAAATATGTTTAGTTATGTTTGAAGTAACTCATTTGGGTATTTTCAATTGATTTTATAATAAAAAATTATGTTATATTGAATACTAAAAAAATTTATATTTTTCAATTAATCTAACAATAAAGATTAATTGAAAAATATAATTTTTTTTTAATATGGATGACGCGACTGTTAATTTTCATCTTCATTGTTTACGTGTCTCCAAAAAAAAATCAAACAACTTATTTAAATCCCTCTTATATTCGAATATTTTTAATTAAACCCTTATTAAAAAATTTGTTTTATTGAATGCACAAATTTTTTATATTTTTTAATTAAGTCTCTGTCGTCAATTGAAGTTGTTAGAATATATGGCCTTAAACAAAAGGGGGGTGAATTGTTTAAAAGGGGTTTTTGAAAAAAATTTCAGGTTTAATGAAATTCTTTGTATAAATCCATAACAGGAATCAAGTTAGCCAAGAACTCAAACAATTATGCAGCAATATACAGAAAAACAATCGGTTGTTTATATCAGTTAAGCTTAAAACAGAACTAAAATGAATTCAGGGTAAGAGAGAATCACACAAACAGCTTATACTGGTTCACTCTTAAACCAAGAGCTACATCCAGTCCCCATAATACCACTGGGTAATCCATTAAGCAATCAAACCATATTACAAAACACAAACCACCAGTAGTGACCTTGAACCCTTCAAGAAACACATTACCTTTGGCAAACCACACCTAGAGTATTGATCTTGAACACCTCAAGAACACACAATACTCCTTGACAACACCAGAAATACAGTGGGTTCAAAAAGGATTACACCTAATTAGAGTACAATCTGAATTGAATACAATTGCAATTCTATTCCACTCTCTCTTGAAAATCCAAAGCTTGATGTGAATCTTGAAATCTTAGAATCAAATCTGTCAAATTGAATTTCTCAAAGTTGTTTCTTACTTATTTGAAAACATAAACAAACCATTTATATTTTCCAAAGATTGATCAAAGCAATTAATGAAGGAGCGTATTCAGTTAGAAAACATTTAAAACAGATTCACCATTCAAAATTAAATTTTGTTAGGATTTTCAAAGAAACAATCGGTTGAAATCACGAAACAACCGATTGTTTTGGCTTGATAGTTAAGTTAACCAAACCAAACACCTTTCAACCTTTTTCAAAAAAACTTCTAAGAGTAAAACAATCAGTTGATTCGACAAAACAAAAGGTTGTTTTTTTCACTTAGTTGGAAAAACACTTAATTTCAAAAAGGTTTTAATTCACATCAGTTTTAGATTCAACAAAGTAGTGGATCACACTTTATTCTACCCAGATCCCACCCAAACACAGCAGCAACACCAGTCTTTCATCAAACACCTTGGATTTGGATTCTTCAAAGCACTTGATCACACTTGATCAACAAAAGTGACGCGACCTTTTGATTTGATAGTCTCAAGGATAACACCATGAACTTGGACAATAAGAAAATAAAGTTCTAGAACCTAATTATATTTATTAAAATTACATCGTTTCATTTTAAAAATTAAATACTAAAACAAAGATAGAATCTAATAGTCACATCACTCCATTTGACAACAAAGATTTGATTGGCTTGGGGTGTAGTAGTCAAGCCTAACTTTGCCACCATTCTCTTACTTGCCACACTGGTACAAATTCACCATCAATTATGACTAAACAAAGGCTTTTGTTAACTAAACATCTTATATGCTTTCTCTTAATATGTCCTCAAAATCTTTTTGGACATGCCATGGGAGATATCTAGTTATCAAAAGGTCTCATTTTCCTCTTTACTAGGAGCTTGTGAGCAAACCTAAGAAGAAACACTAATAAAATGCGAATAGGATACTGAGATACTTGAAGGGGATTGAGGATACTACAATTATCTTCAAGGGTGATTCACAATATCCTTTGGAAGGGTTTTTTAACTCTGACTTTGTTATGGATTTACACGTAAAATGATCCATTATAAAACTACACGTTCATGATTGATAGGTCTTTAATTAGTTAGTTGAAAGCTACTTTCCAATGAACAGTGCCTGTGTGCCTTTGTCAACCACAAAGGAAGATTGTGTTGGTAAATGTGATTAAGGAAAGGATATGCTTGAAGGGTTTAATGATGCTTTGGTGTATGCTTAAGGGAAGACAATCATGCGATAGTATGAATGGAATATGTTTGGCTATGAATCATGTTCAACATGACAAGATAAAGTATATTGACATCATATATCACTTCCTTTAAACTGATAAGAGGACTGAAGTGAATAAGATCAACACTAAGGAGAATCCCATTGATATGTTCATGAAACTCATTCCCAAGAACAATTTCATGCATTTCTTGGACTTGTTAAATGTGGATTGATGGTAATTCTAGAAGAAAGATATTGTAGTCCAAGTTAAAGTTTGTAAATCTTATTGTACTAAACTCCTTATAGGATGGTGTGTTAATGGTTACAGACATCTTTTGCTAGTTAGAAAGGTCTTATGATTGTTTTGTAAAGATGTGTTTTTTATAAAGCATCTAATATACTACACTAACATCGTCTATTCATCTATCTATAACTAATACTACTCTTTTAGAATTTGAGGAGGAATACATGCTTGTGTTTTTTTACATGATGGTATGCATTATATTAAACATTACCTAAATAGTCAATATGGTAATTAGGTACATGGTTAGTTGAGATATAGCCTTGGTTGTTAATAAAATTTACACTCAGAGTATGTTTGATGTGGATCTTTTCTACAAAGATGATATTTAGTGTACTTTTACAAAAATATTCAAATTTGAACTAAGCTAGTGATTTAGATGCAAGATGATCTATAAATTCAAATTTGGTTGAAAGTATGGAATTTACATAGGAGAACATTCTTAACTTGTCTTTTTTTTTCCATATCATCTCATGAAAAAAATAAGCATATTGACATATATTTCCTTTTTCTTTTAATGTTTGTTAGTCAGTTTAGTGATTAACATATTTCTATTTATTTCTTATTCTCTTATGCAATTATAATAAATATAATAATCTTTCCAAATCCAACACTTTACTTGAACTAAAAAATAAAAAGAAAGATTTTTTTCAAGTTTTTGTTATTTTATTTTCAATATGTTTTAAACGAAAGGAAATATAAATTAAAATACGAAATATATTTATTAATTATAAAACTATTAAAAATAATTATTACATTTTGAATATTTTTTAAATTAATAAAAATAATTCAAACAATTTATTAGTGTATTTCATGACAACGACAAAGAATTACCAAATAAAAATAGAATAGGAATGTAATTTATAAGGGTTTGTAATCTCTAGTAAACTTTTTATAGTGTAAAAAATCAGTATTTAAACTAAATGAGTCAAAAATCCTTTTCAATATATAATAATAATAATAATAAAAAATTCTGACCGTTACAAATTTCATTTCATTTGACTGTTTTTAATTATATTAGAATCTATAAAGAAGCAACATTGTTAAATTTAAATTTCTTGATGAGTTGTTCTTTTTTTAATTTTACATGTAAATATTTTAAATAATATCTTAAATTGAAATAAAATAATATGAAAATAAATAAATTTTATAAGCAAATATATGTTAAAATTTATTAAATTTAAAATCAATATATACATTAATATGTAGAATAATAAAATGACTGCAATAATTAAATAATAACTTATAAGATAATAATATGATAAAAATATATAACACATTGTTTTGCTTTTTGGCAAGTTTGATAGAAGGACCCTACCAAACCATAAAACAGCATCTACACACATAATTTTCTTTCTACAACAATTATTTCATTATTTCATGAAGGCTATCTTGCTCCTCACTACAGCCATGGTACCCTACACCTGCAAAGAAAAAGAAATGTTCTTACATTAAGTTTTTTTTATTTGATATAAAATAATTAATAAATGTATGAAACGATGATTTAAAACCTAATAATATTTAGGATAAATATATCAAAATCCGAGATTTTTTACCAACTATTTGATTTTAATAATACCCTATATACAAAAAAAAAATTACCAATCACTCTCCTTTTTTTTTAAAGAAGGGAATTTCAAATATAAAAAATCTACTATTTCGATAATTTTTATATAAACTAAATCATTTCATAGCTGAATATAGAATCTGTAAACAGTAATTCCTGAAGTTAAAAAACATTAGGTTAGTGTATGAAATAAAATAAAATAAAAAAATCTAATAAATAGAAATATGAGAGGAGAGTATCGATTTGGGTGTATAAATTGGTTTCAAAGGTATGCTTTAAAACTAATTGTATTTAAAAAAATTCAAATTTGAAGTTTAATACAACAACACATCTGACTTTCAAATATCTTCAGACAAAAAAATATGAATTTCAAATATAAATATTAAAACGACTGTTTCCTTAATTAATCCAAAAAGACTAAAAAATATTAAAATAAATTGTAATGGCCCTCATGTGATAGTCTTTTAATCCAGTTTTTAAATATATCCTTCTCAGCTTTAAATAAATCATCTCAAGATTTAATATAATTATATTGGCGCATCACTGATAAAGAGAAAACATTATATATAAATATAAAAAAGAAAATGTAATTTAAAAAATATTATTGTAATGTATTATAAATTTTGCAACACATAAATTGATGATTTTATTATGAAATTTAATAGGGCAAACACAAAGATTACCTTAACATATACATATATAGATATATATCTAATCACTGTCACTGCTGCTACTGTGACCATGGCCATGTTTTTCATGTCCATGCTCATGCTTCTTCTTCTTGTCCTTCTTCTTCTTCTTCTCACCCTTGTCATGTTCATCACCATGCAACTTGTCTTTCATCTTCTCCTTAAGCCCTTCTTCCTTGTGCTCTTCTTTGTGACCCTTATGATCATGCTCATCACCATGGAACTTGTCTTTCATCTTGTCCATAAACCCCTCTTGCTTGTGCTCTCCTTTGTGCTCCCCTTTGTGCTCACCATGGTGCTCCCCTTTGTGTTCCCCCTTGTGCTCTTCATCTTTCTTGTTCCCTCCGAAGGTTTCTTCAATCTTGTGGATGATTCCAGACATGGTTTCGTTCTCTCTCTTTTTTAGGTCTTTTGTTTGTTTGTGATCTGAGACAATGAAAAGAACGTGAAAAAAGTGTATTTATAAGCCTAGAAGTGAGGATAATGTCACAAGATTATCTGGTTTTGGCTGAAACTATGGAAATGTTCGCGTGAGCATGCTATTAATTAGAGGATTTTGGTTTTCAGAAGAAAAAAAAATGGTATTTATCTTGTTTGTGGGGAAAATGATCTTTGTCTTCGTTCTTTTCTGTGTGCGTGACACGTTTGTGGATGAAACTTGCCACATTGTTTTCTTGGGAAACTCGAACAGATAACTACAGGAAACTGTGAATTTGGGGTCAACTTGTTATGATGTGGCCATGGAATTATTATATAATTTATAATTTTAATAAAATATTTTTATGTACATTATTTTTGTATTTTAATCAATTATTTTTTATCTTAATTTTAAATAAATGTGTTGAATGTACAGTTTAATTGGATAAAAGTTAGAAAAATAACCAACAAAGAAAATTAAAGATTCTATCAAATTGTAATTTTTTTAATGTATAGACACTGTAATAATGAAAAATAATTGAGGAGACAAGAAACGGATCAGGAGTTAAAGAGAAGTAAATAATTTATTCTGATATTTATTATTTTAAATTTTAGAAAAAATATTTTTTATTTATTTATCATCTAAATATTAAATTGATTGATATTTATATTTTTAAAATTTTTAATGGATGTAATTTTTACTTTAAATAAAATTTTAATTAATCTTTTTCTTAATAAATATGTTTTCTGGGAAATAATATAAGAAGATATCCTTAGGTTTAATAGCTGAATTTAATTTTTATATTTTAAGATTTGAAGGTTTGTAATAGTTTTTTTTAAGTAGATTATATCCTACATTTTGTAATTAATGAATACTTGATTGTGTAGTCATTCAGTATTTGAAATTGAGAATAAAGTCTAATATATTGCAATAGGTTGGATAATTTATAGAATAATTTTTCTCAATTACAGTACATATTTTTAATATTTTGCTGTTTTGCCAAGCTTTTATATTTCATAATGTACTTTATATGTTTAGTTGTTGTAATTCGTACAGATAGGTCAAAATTACAATATTAGTTGTATGTTACGAAATTATGTGTGATTCCACTCTATTGTGATATTGTGAAATTAGAGGTGTGTAGGTGTAGTTTTTTTTCTGACTTTCAAATCTCCTAATGTTCATTAGTATATAAGATTGTTTGACATTTCCAATTGGAATGCAAATGAATGCATTGCACTTTTAATTTTGTTTGGTTGGAATGTGTGGTTGTGAAAGTGTAGTGGTTCATTACGTGGAATTGTTAAGTATGTTCAACAAATTTTTTCTTTGTTGTTGAATCACATTCTCTTTAATAATGTTCCGTTGGATATCATGCACATGACCAAAATCTACAAACACATGCCGAATTCAACATGCTCGTGAACAAAGGTGGTATATGTCAAGAAGTGCTATGGAGGGATACAGACTTGGGATAAATGATGATGAAGTAGGTTTTGTTTTATAAGGATTTATATATTTTCGTCATTGTCATTTGCATGTTGGATGAGGATGTCATACTCATCGTCAGTGAAAGATTTTAAGGATGTATATTGAATTCCAACAACTTTTTTTTGTTGGTGACAGTGGCGGTGGCGGTGATGGTATGAAGGTGTAAAGTAAGAAGGAATTTTTCTGCAAAGTGATAGTGTTTGGGAAGGTCATTTGTGACATAAGACTTAGATAACCTTCACATGAGTTAATAGGTGACATTCAAGCTGTTATTATAAGGTTTTGACATTGGACTTGTCGTCATCTGATATATTATTTTTGTAGCTTAGTTATTGTGGTTTGGGAAAACAATTTTGTTCATACCATGTGTCTTATTTAAGGGACATTTAATTTTATGATAAGAAACACAATTTGAATATTAAAGGGAAATACACAACTGGAAATTTGAAATTTGTGGTAGAGAACATCACTTCAATTTTAAACAATAGTTGAAAAAAATTTCCATTTCATAAAAAGTCATGGAAGATATTGGGTGTGTTGTGTTCACGGATATAAGTTATTGGCTCCACTTCCACATGCAACACTTTTTTTGTTGTCATTGAAAAAGATTTCTACATCTTCATTTCAATCAATCATGCATGAACGATATAAAGATATGTTGTCAGAGATGTATATAGTATAATGTAGTACAAGTTGACAACATACAACTTGTTTGTTAGACTATTGGATTGATTTATGATTGATTGCTTCATTTTTAATATCATCGTTGTATTAATGATCCTAACCCAAGCAGTGTGTGCACTGACATAATACGTAAACCATTTTTAGTTTGTCAATATCAACCTATTGTAATAGACCAACATAGTAAAAGTTGTAGAAATCATGTTTAGAACATCAACTATTGAGTGAATTGATTGGATGTTTCCTTGCAATACTGAGTGCTTACATGTATAGGAGATCATCAAGTTAGGCATGTGTTATGATAAATGAGTGGTATAAAATAGATTTTCGAAAGAAACAATCATTATTATAACAATCCAATTATTTGACAATCTTAAAGGAATCCAATACTGCTCCTGGATCCACTTGCAACCGTATGTGTATACTATGTTGAACATTGACCTATATAGAACATTTATGCAATGAAAAACCATATTCTGACTCATGAATTGAAGTTAATAAAAATTGTAATTGAAGTTACTAAGTGTGTTGAATTGAATTAACTCATGACATTATCAACCATCAATAAAGGTATTATAGTACTGTTTGTTATAGTTGATGAGAATTCCATGAAATTGATTTATGTTATTATTATGTTGTTTTTCTAAATGAAATTATGGAGTTGTAGCATTGTATGAAGGTCAAAATATGTTAAATTTTGATTTGAAAAATAACAATTATTATGTTGTAGTTTAATACACATTTTAGAGTTATTTTAAGAACTACCTATGTCATGTGCTAAATTTAAACTAACACAACTTTCTTACTCATTAATATCACAAATCATAAAGAAGCCGTACATATATTTTTCAAACTAGAAGGATAAAATTAATAATAATGACATAAGCATAAACTACTTAAAATCACCAAAGAAATTATTGCAATTAGTTCGTATATTATTTATTGGTCCATGCATAAGCAATATAGTTTCTTCAACAGACTTGCTAAATATAGTGGGAAGTATGTTTTGTTGAATATCTGGTCGATCTTTAAATTTCATGAGAGTATTGAAACAAAATTCAATATCTAATTATTCATATGGGATGAATTTGCATTAATTAGTATCCCACTAACATCATACATAATGATGACGATAATAATAACTTATTCAGTTTTGCATCACCATGAAGTTTGAAGGGTAGTGCATACCTTTTAAGTCAAAGTTAAAAATGAGTAATCATAAGAGATTCATACAACTTTAGGAGATGTGGATTGAAAGTATATGTCCTCTATTGTTTGTGTCATGCAAATGAAAAACTACAACAAATAAGTTATCACTAGCCAAACCATTTGATATTCTCATCTAGTCTTACGGTAATAAAATGAACTATGTTTTGTAATTTGACATTTCAAGAACGAGTAATCATAACTTATGAGGTGTACAATTTATACATGAATATAATTATTTACACACTGAATGAGGACCTGTTCCCCCATTAATGTCCATTGTCAACCTTTTATAGAACACCACCTCATGAGAAATGTTACAGATGAAATCCATAACAATCAACACATGGAATTCACTCACACACTAAATGAAGACTTGTTTGCCATTACTATCCACTGTTAACATTTTTTATAATGACACAACACATTGATCTAAAACAGAGTTATGAACACATAATAGAGTGCCACCTCACATCCAACGATCTAGATTAATATGCTCGATTCAATGCAAAGAATTGAACACACAACAAATGAGAAATTGTTCCCAAAATGTCAATATATAGTCTTAACACTACAAGGAAAGTGAAAATTAGCTTCCAAAAAAAGTGTCGGTGAAGTAAGGGAAGTTACTAGCTTCCACTAAGCCTACACAAAGGAGACACAAAAATAAATATAAAGAATAGCGTCGACTAGAAAAAACGTTAAACTCATGCTAAAAATTATAAGAAGGAAAAAATAATAATGATAAGATAGTGTCCACATAAGGGACACAAGCTATGGATGCATGGAATAAAAAAGTAAGCATTAAGCGTAGGTTCAACCCACACTACAATTTGTTTAAAATTTAGAAATTAAATTAAGTGTCGTATATTTAGGTGGAGGCTTAGCTGATACAAATAAATTATATTTTATTTGGTTAGCATCGCTATGAGCTACACAATGTTAAAATGGATATTTATGTCAGCTTAGTTGCACTATCTTATTTAATGTAAAAAAAATGAAAAGGAGATTGTTCTGACCTCAAGTTCGAAAGATAGTATTGCTAGGGTCAATCACCACATCCGAGGTATTGTTGGCTTTGGAGGTCGGTGCTCCATCACGGTTTTTCCCTTAAAACTCGGAGGATTGTGGAAGGAAGGAGTTTGTAAACTGCCCTTAGCCTCGACTCCTGAGCAATGTGCACACTATATTGGCGTACCGGAATAAGTCCTTCAGTCGAGGTCTAAGGGGAGGATTCCCCCTAGTTGAAGGGTTAAGGAACCTTTTCGACCCATGGTGGGCGCCATTGTTTTGACCTCAAGTCCGAGAGATCAATCACTGCATCTGAGATATTGTCCGGTTTGGAGGTCGGTACTCCACCACGATTTTGTCCTTAAAAGGCGCATCGGCGAGTTGGAGGAGGAAAGAATTTATAAACTGTCCTTAGCCTCGACTTCTGAGCGACGTGAGACTATATTGACGTACTGGAACACAAATCATTTGAAATAAGTAATCAGAAGTATTTAACACAATTTTACACCCACAGAATCCCTAAATGAGACGTTCTTCTCCTCCAAATTCCTTCTCAAAAAGGTACATTCATCATCAATCTCTGGACTTTGTTGGTGTGAGTTTGAAACCTAACTTATAAGTATCCTCTATGCATCTTTGAATCGGTGAACCTATTATGCATAAATCAACTTCTACCCTATTATGCATGTTGGAATCAGGTGTGAGGTGGAATCAGGTGAAAAATCTATGAGTTCCTAATGTTGTATTTTAAAGTATTGTGTTAAGTTTCTGTTGTTTTAATTTTCTGATTAGGCACATTGTCTAAAATTTTGAATTGGTTCTTTCTGATATAATTTTGGTCACTCCCTGTTGTTGTTGACGATGCTCCTACTTTTGTTGAGGTGGAGATTGAAACTGAGAGTGATGTAGAGCTTCAATTTGATCCTCCTCCTATGGCCAAAAATAATTGTTGTTAGACCACAAGGTATCAAAATAACATTGGAGCCATTAGACAATTGAGTCCAATGCTCCATTGGTTTAAAATGCTTTGTTTAATTTTTATTAGTTTGCACTAGCTCTTAAGGAGTAGTGTGCTTCAATCTTCACAACTTGTTTACGTTTTCTATTTCAATAAATACTGGATTTTCCTTTTTTATGGGTTACGTGATAAACTATGATGGTAGCAACAACATTAAAACTACAGAAGCAATGGATAGCTATTTAAAGTCTACTTTCCAATTTATTTCACTTTCTTACTCTTCTAACATTTCTCTAATCAAAATTCAAATAGTTTTCTTACAATTAGTTTATACAATTATACTATTCATTTCGCTAGCTGCCTCAGCATAGTAATTGCGTTGCTACATAAATAATAGTTTATGCCATTCATTCCAAAAGTTAACTATGACAGATAAAATATAAAATGCAAAGGAGTTACTTTCATTAATCAAATTTCTCATTACAGAAAATCACTAAATAGAAACCAATTTTAGAGACAAAAAATAATTAGTTGTTATAGTGATTAAATTAGAAATTATTCAAGAGACTAAAAAAATTGTTGATTTCTAAATTAATTTTTATTACTGATAAATAATTTCTAAATTAGTATCTAATTATCTATCAAGATTTTAACTACCAATTATTTATATTCTAAATTTGGTAGTAAAAATATTGATAGCTAATTAGATACCAATGTAGGAATTATTTATCAATAATAGAAACTAATTTGGAAACCAATTTTTTTTTTAATTTCTAAAATAATTTTTAATTTAGTCAATATAGCAACTAATTTTTTTTTATTTCTAAAATTGGTTTCTATTTAATGATTTTCTTGTAGTGAGTGCGTTATTATTTTATTTGAATATTAAAAATCTCACTGTGATGGTCTCTTTCTCACCCTCTAATCTATAAAAACCTATGTAATGGAGCCTAATTTAGCACATTAAGTGCTTATGTAGCCAAGTAAATGCCTCTTAAGCATCCACATGGCAAATCTACCTAAGCAACAAAGTAGATTAACAGAAAGACTAATTTAGTGTTGTACAAATTTTTGAAGGAGTTAGGTAATGATAGTAAGTATTTTCAGGTTTGAAGCAAAAAGTTAATATTTTGAAGGTACCAAAGTGATAACATGTGGGATTTGGCTTGAATGTTTATGGGCAAAAGTGATTCATTGTGGTAAGCTGGACATTTGATGCTTGTATTGGGTTACTTCTGGTAGATTTTACCTTTGTTCTAGGCATGCATAACCATTATCATTATAATTTTGTTTTAGATATGTAACAATTATTTTTTGATAAAACTTGAATTTAAATCTGTCTGTTTTCATATAATCTCGACCTTTTTTTATTCTAAATCTTGTTTATTTGATTTAACTCGACCTAAACCTAGGTTCAATAAAGTGACTTTGGAGTAACTGTTTTGAAACCTAAAATAAAAACTTTTTGTAAAGCTTTTTGCATTGCTTATGAAAGGATGAACAGTTAGAAGGGAAGTTAAGAAATAAGTATATATATACATTCAATTTAGCTTAGATTATTGGATAGGTTACATTTTTAAATCATTTTCAGCTTATACTATACCTCTATACACTACTGTTTCTTTTCTATACTATAATGTCAAGAACTTGACATCTTTCTTTGGTATTTGCATTCATTAATGTACAAGGAAAAGTGTAAGCTTCAAGGATTGCTAGTGTTATGTCTCTTTTTAGGAAGTGCAGCTGATATGTTGAGAAGTCTAATTTGAATAATTGTGAATGTTGGTCTGACTACAGGATCAAGACTTCAGAAGAATGAAAAGTATTGAAAAATGAAATTAACCTTGAACATTATTTTAAAAAACAATGAAGTAGTTTGATCAATTGAGTAGATCTCTTTGATTTCGCATTTCGATTGGGCACAATCAAACATATATGCACTTGTCTGAATGTATTACTCAATAGTATGGATACAAAAAAAAAAATACATCATCATTTGATTTGATTGAATATCCAACTACCTTCAAATGAGCAATTAGATACTTGATGGTTGCACTTTATCAAATGTCACACCATTATCTTCACGAATGAATGTTGGTGTTAAAGGTGAAGATAATGGAATCAAAGTGGAACATCAAGCTATGGTAAGTAGATTTCAACTAAATATTCATATGTAGGTTTGATATTTTGTATACTACCTAAGTATGAATATCCGGATTTAAATTTCTAAAACATTTCTGAATTCCGAAATACATTTCCAGATTTTGTGTTCTAAATTTTGTTTTATAAAAATACTTTTTTGCATTCTGGATAGAATTTTTTTAATGAGATTTTGATTTTCGAAATTTTGTGTTCTAAGTTTTGTTTTCTAAAAATACTTTTTTGCATTCTGGATTTACTTTTTTTAATTAGATTTTGATTTTTCGAATTGTATTTTTTGAATTCCGGAATTTTAAATCCAGAATTGAGGGTAATTTTGAAAATTTTGAAAGGTGATATAGGCTGCAAGTTCAAATTAGTATGGTGTAAGGGTACTTTCAAAAAAATAGGGGTGTAGAAAGAAAATAGCCGAATGGTGGAAGGATCCTATTTTAAATGGAGAATAATACAAGAAATTGCGTTTTAATCTTCAGCATCTCATCATGCTCTGTACAAAGAAAGAATTTCAAATCTATGGTCCTAATGAAATTGCAAGATGCAAGATTACAGTATGGTGCAAATCATGCTCATAAAATAAATATAAATAAATTGTAATTAATAGATAACTGGCACAAATTCTAACACCAACAGATTCTAAAATCATGATACTAAAAGTTCAATCCTTGGGTCTGCAACCGCGTTACATACACCTCCAATAGTATAGCAAAATAAAAATGCATATAATAAATCTTACTTTGAAACATCTAGTTACATCCTGCATGGGAAACATAGTTTTAGAAGACCAATCTCTACTCTAGCAATTTAGAGACAAGTATCATTCTTCCATGCAAGTCCATGTTCTTTTCGAAGTATTAATCCTCCCAAAAGCTGAACTCATGCAAAGATTATAGTCCTTTTGCCTTCTCAGATAACTTTAGGAAACATGACAATGGACAAGGCATGAACCCTGAATATACATCATGTTAACAACTTATCTATAAAGCTATAAGCAAAAGGATAGTGATATATGAGCTCATGGAAGGTCTTTTAATTTACAAGGGCCTCCAAGAAATGCTTAAAAATATTTTATCAACCAGTGCTGCCAGATAAATCGCCAGAAAATGCACTTCCATATGAAACTGATCCTGTTTGAGAAGCACTGCTGGCTCGAGCTTTCTGATACTGTCGTATCCGGAAAGCATCTCGTGGAAGTGGTTGACTTTGGACTGTAGTAGTATCATCATCCTCTTGCCCTAAACATTTTTACCATACCAAATATCAGCAGGAGGGAAACTTTGAAGTAAAAACATAAAGAGAGCTCTAAGAGTACAAGTATATACACATTAAAAAACTAAGGCAATGCAATTTTTAACAACCAGTATTTAGGTATTATTACTTCTTGGTGGTTTAGAGTTTACATCTACTGTGAACAATATACACTGTTAAATCTAGGCACAATAAAATAATGGCCAAAAAGATGGAGGATTATGTGTAAGCTCCTTAAATTTCTGTAAATCTTTCTATATGGTATCAAGAGCTTTGGCTGTCTTTCCCTTTGCTCTATTTTTTTCAATGCAGTCTGTCATCTTCTGTCTTTGTGAAAAAATTATCACGAACCAATGCAAATCCCTTTTGGACACTGCAGTGCCTCCTATTCTCTAGTGCGACTCTTCCAGGGACACATCACACTCTCTTATGACCCTCCAAGTGCTCCTCTTCTACCTCTTGTGAACCCCCCAATCTCGGTTTGGCTTCTTTCACATGCCTCCTTTAAGACCTCTTTTGACTGCAACGTTTACCAATGTCCTTCTGATTTTATGTGAAAAATTAACTGGATCAGCTAATTATACTGCACGGGCATCTGCAGTCCAGCTATGGTTAGGCACACAAGGTCGTGTTCACCATTTCACCAACTAGACAGTGAATGTTCTTGTTGAAGATGAAGACCGGTGGCAGCTAATTGATGCCTTTTTATTCACTGTTCTTTGGTTCTCTGTTCCGTCAACCATCAACTCAACATCAAGTTTTTCCAAAATGTTATGGGGTATGGAATAAAGCCAAGGAGGTCTACACCAACTATGTCAACCACTTTTACAATATAGTGACCATTATGTTCTTCATCAAACTTGAGAATATGAACATCTCGATGTATCTAGGTAGGCTTCATAGTTTGATTGTTGATCATAAAAATCTGATGCTGAAACATACTGCCAATGTAACCAATTCTTCATGGTACATGTTCTTGTGGATCTTCCTCTAAACCTTGACCTGGTGCGTAACTAGATAAATTACGGCCTTATAGTTCCCACCTATGATATGATTAGTGAAAAAAATTGACTCTCCACATTGCATAGTTTTTGCCAACCCCTTGCCTCTTTTGTTCTTTAGTTATTGTTGAAAACCTAGCAAGGGTCCTGGTGGAAAAGAGTCATCCTCATAGAAATTATTGTAACCACTTTGTCCACATTGAAGTAGGATGTCACACTAAAGTTAGGGAACAATGAAAGACGACTAATGTTGCCCAAGTTGCAAAACCTTCTACGCCAACATTATTAACCACCATTGAGTATCATGATTTCCTCGGGTTATCTTGCCTCACCTATTACTATCTTCATTCAGTTTAGTAATCTCATAGCCTTTTGTCTCTCAATCTTCCTCCCTTGGACCCTAGATACTTATTTCTAGTGCCTCGAACCATATAACCGGTAACTAATCTTTTTCCTCTTAGTTATCTTTTTCCAATTACTTGCCTTTTGTAATTTGCAAAATTACTCTCAAATCCTTCTATGCTACTAGGGCAATGAAATTCTTACCTCCCATTACTTAATCAACTACATGCTCTAATTTGTCCTCCTCGTGCAACATGACTTTGTACCTATTTTGTACCTACAAACATGACCTCAATCCTGTTCATCTTAGTTTCTTCAATTTCACTTATTTTGTTCACGATCTTACTTCAAGATGACTTGTAAAAGAGTTTTCATATTTTTAAATTGTTGCGAAGTCCCACATTGCCAACCTCAAGTCTTGGAGTGCAGCTGAAATATCTGTTGGACAACTTCACTTAAAGCAAATTGATTATAAGATGAAATCTGACATGTTATGAAAGCCTATACCTCACCTTAGTGATAGCCTATTCTGGTGGGTTGCCTAGTTTGGCAAGTATCTGTGGAAGGGAAGTGTTGGAAAATCTCACATTACCTGCCTCAAGTTTTGGAGTAGTGATAGTCTATTCTGGTATATTAGCAATATACACATTCAGTTTTTCAACTGAATGTTAGCTGTTAGTTTCAGTTTTTCTGTTATGGTTGTGTAACCTCTTTTTAGTCTATAGTTAGACTCTTTCTGTGTACCCTTTGTATGTTAAGAGTGAAATCATATTCAGTTCTTGTTTTTTAAAGTTTTCTCTGTTTTTACATATCTAATTCTGATACGGTATCAGAGCCAATAATTGATCCACAATGGTCAATTCAAGCTCCCTCCCATCCGCCTCCCAATATTTTTCAAATTGTATAGCTGAAAAACTTTATGATTCCAAGCTCACTTGATTTGGCAGACATATGTGTAGTGGAAGTGTTGGGAAGTCCCACATGTTCTATTTCATGTATTAGAGTGTGACTCATATCTTTTGGGCAATTTCACTTAATGTTAAATGGTTTTAAGATGAAATTTTACATAAATTCTTCTGCAGTACAAAGTTATCCTCTAGAACAAGAAGTTCTTGTATTTTATTGTTGTATAGCCTAGACAAACATTATGTGCTTGTGCTTAAACTCACGGGGAGTTAAGTAGATACCTGTAGAGGCTTTTGTTAGAACAAAATCCAATAAACCCCAAGTTTGTTTTGATTAAATGCTTACAATAAAGTGTAAAACATGTCTTTTTAAACCACAAGATCAAAAGCAAAGTACCTTGTGTTTGTATAATTTCATCTAATAAGCGAAAAAGTTGGGCAAATGATCTAGATACGAAGTGTTAAGCATTCATAGTACATATTGAATGTTTTAATGTTTATTTTACATACACAAGCAATATTTGCTTCTTCATACTTTCAAGAGGATCTTGCTTTGAAATGTCAACACCGAGATCTCTTGAAGAACGTGTTTAAAGTTGTTCCACGCCAACAACACCTTCGATGTGTCAAGACGTCCGCTTTGAAAAGACTTCTAGACTCACATGGTCCTTACTTTTCTCCATTTTAGGAAAAAGCTACTTGACTCGGGTCTGGTAAGTGATGTCGTGTATTAAAGTGTTTCTTAAAGAAGAGATGTGCAATTAATTTTATGTAAAGGCATTTAATGCATCTCAAAGCTTAAAATGTGGTCAGGCAATAGTTGAAATTGAAAGAAGAATTGTTGTTTGTCTAACAACGTTCCAAAAGGATATGCAATGACTCTTTTCTTCTTAGCGTTGTATAAAGAAGATCTCTATGAAGAAGAAAGGTTGACGATGAGAATCATCACAACAAGAATGTTAAAGCTCTTGTACTCTTTAACAATCCTCTAGCCTTAGTGTGTGAGCGAGAACACTGTTTGTTTTCATAGCAACCTAAAAGAGTTTAATCATCTTGTATCTGTCTTAGGACGTTACCCTATTTTAGTTACTGACTTGTGATCTTTTAGATCACAACCTTTGTGGAAACAAAATGGTTTAGCCAATAGTGGTTGCGTTCCAAAGAATACTCAGTCTAAGTCAAGTGTGGTAGCGTTCTAAATAATACTATTCTTTAGCTAAAAGTAGGTGCATCCAAATAATACTTGTACCATTGGAGCATTGGTCTGCATTGGTGGAACCTTAATTGTCTATGTTGACCAAGAACTGGACGTAGCCTAGGTTATTAGATGAACCACTATAAAAATCCTTTGTGTAGTCTCTCTCAATCCTTATCTTTTCACATTGCATATTATTACTGCACTAATCTAAGGAGAAATTTCCAATAGTCCTGCTGCATGGCTCAAATACACACAACTCTAAATTAGTAAAATTGCACACATAAATTAAAATGAAAAAACAAGAATATATGTATAAGCATGAGATCCTAAATCGATGATGCACATACTTTCTGATTCCTTCCTTTTCCCATATTGTCTATTACTTCCTGGTTTCAAAGACACGCCACTTGGAACAGGGTGCGACTTGCTTGAACCAGAAAGTTCACTAGTAGCAGGAGCAGAACCTGCTGGCAACTGTGATGGAATCCCTCCTTTCCCAGTTTGCACTTGTGTTGAAATTCCTATTTTTGCACTTTGTCCTGTTGGTAGATCACTCTGCAAACAAATTGATAGCACAATATCCACATTTGGTGTTGGACCTGGAAAATTCAGAAACATTTTTCAACTGCATTCAGATACAAATAATAAAGAAACAGAAGTAGTTGTGGTGGGGTAAGCCCAGAAAAATGGTCAGTATATTTTTTTTTCCTTAACCAAGAACTAAACTTCTACCATTCTGCAATCCATCAAAACTATATTATTTTCTGAACCATTCAGACAAACTAAGAGAATTCAAACAAGATTCGTCAAAACTTATCAAATAAAATCCTCCAGGAAAAATTTCAGCGGCAGTTTCAGTAGATAGCATGTATTGACAATCTAAGAATGAAATGGTCCATGGTTGCAGAAACTCCAGAAATGCATTACTTAAACTCAATAATATTAATATTGTTAGGGAAATAGACACTACAGATGAAAGAAGAAATAAATTAAAGAACCAAAGAAGAAAAAAGGAGCATTAACATAAACTACCTCTCCATATTGGCTAGTCAATAAGTAAAGCTCATCCTAGTTGGCTTTTCACCAAATGTTGACAGATTGCATATAAAATTGCAGAAAATATATAAAGTAAAATGGATAAGAAATCAGTCAAAAAGAAATAGTAACTTACCTTCAACCGCTGGTAGATTTGCCAAAAATGCTACTAAAGCAGGTGGTGTAGCTTTCAGAATTTCATCAAATGCATTTGTTCCGGAACCTGTAACTGGAAATTGGATAAGACAAAGTCATCAGTCCAGGTGTAGTTGTACATATTAACTAGCTACCTTTTTCCATATTCGTCAGTGAGGAAAATGAAATAATATGAATTAAAACAAGAAACAATACTTTGAGGATTTTTCATTTAACTTCACTACATTCTCAGGTCTGTGTGTCCTTTACTTTCAAAAGTGGTTGTTAAGTCATTCAAGTGTAATCTATTTTAGTTTCCAAAGCATCATCGTGTCACACATTCTCCTTGTAATATCCTCATGATTTCCTTCATTCTGATGATGAGGATGTCCATCAAATTCTAGTACATCTCATACCAAATGGTTTGTCACTTTATTGATGATTGCACTCATGACAAGGATTTTCCTCATGAAAGAATCTAAGGTTTTTCTTATATTTCTAAAATTCAACCACATAATACATACACTATTAGGAAAGTTAATTAAAACATTTGTGTTTTGATAATTGGAGAGAATATGTAAACCCTAACATGTCTAAAGTCCATTCTGAAAAATGGTATTGTTGATGAACTCGTTTGTGTCGATACACCACAACAAAATGACATTCTTGAAGGTAGTTTTGTAGTGAATAAAGGTCTGTTGTGTAGAAAGTGCGGAATTGTCCTAGAAAGAAGTTTAGTACACAAGATCCTACACCACAACAAAATGACATTCTTGAAGGTAATTTTGTAGTGAATAAAGGTCTTCTGTGTAGAAAGAGCGGAATTGTCCTAGAAAGAAGTTTAGTACACAAGATCCTACAGGGTCAATATTAGAGAATTATGAGGAAACTCATTTACTTTTAGGGAAAATGTCTACTATCTAAAGTCCTATGGGGAGACATGGGTTATTACTACTAGACCTTTCTCATGTCAAGATTATCTTTTATGAAGTGCTTGTCAATATGTTTGTTCCTATCATGTGTTGGATTGTGGGTAGTGGTTATGGTAGACTTGTTATCATAGTACCTTGTTGGAGATCCTACTTGTCGCAGTGGTCGCGGATTGCAGGTGGTCGCGGTGCAGGTTGAAAGTAGACTCTTACGACCCTAAACCCACTACGAGTCGAGTTTATGTAGACTCGCGAGTTTGACAACCTTGCATCTTAGTATAACCAAAATTCATCATATGGTTCTCTGTTTTTCTCACAATTTAGCTTTTCAATGCGAGTCTTGTCAGGTAGAAAAACACACTCATCATACCTACGGTCCTCGAGTTAATAAAACTGGTTCTTCCCCTTTTGACTTGGTTCATTCAGATAGAAGATCCACTTTTGGATATTTTGTTCTTATCAAAGGAAGCTTGATGTCATGGAGAAGCAAGAAGCAAAACATAAGTGCTAGATCCAGTGCAAAAGCAGAATGTCGTGCTATGGCAGCATCAACTTGTGAGCTTATCTAGCTTAGGCAAACACTACAACAACTAAGAATTAGGAACATCCATGAAATGAAACTTATTTGTGACAATTAAGCTACACTTCCCATTGCATCAAACTTGGTCTTCCAAGAAAGAACCAAACAGGGATTGATTGTTACTTTGGGAGAGAAAAGGTGCTCTCTAGAGAAATCACAACTAATTTAGTCAATTATAGTGACCAATTGGCTGACATGTTGTTCACCAAGTCCCTTAGAGGTCCTCACGTTGAGTACATTTGTGACAAGCTACATGCATATGACATATGCTCTAGCTTGGGGGGGG
>Ga0123342_1004536_pt1 | contig 21063 bp, 15 predicted proteins | sample Turbeawhitnodule_FD_89960 | JGI IMG/M metagenome (GOLD analysis project Ga0123342, IMG submission 89960) | Root nodule microbial communities of legume samples collected from Mexico - Turtle bean Mexico white nodule | ecosystem: Host-associated > Plants > Roots > Nodule | place: Mexico: Nepantla...
CCATAAATTTGTCACCAACTACCTACACAAACATCACCAACCAAAACACCCTACCACTCTAAACCACCACAAAAGTTAACACTCCTCAAAAACACCAATGATCAGCTCAACCAACCTACAAAACATCAAAGACTTTTAATCGAATGCATACATACCATGGGTTCTAGGCACCAATTTGAGAAGGAAAAGACCACAAAAGACACTTTTGAGAAAATCCAAGACCAAACTTTTAACTATGCCAATGAAAAAAATTCAGAATGATCAATCACTCTACCTTTAAATGTGCAATCATTCTTATGTCTCCAAATCTCACTTACCACCGCAATCCTAATATTGCCCATAATTAGATTAACAGACGTAGACTCGTCGAGTAATCTAAACTGCGTAAAATGAGAAACAGGTGTAAAAGGGTCTATCGAACACACTTCTAACCACTCGCAACAAAGCTTACAAACTAGCCAAGAAACTTTGCAACCAAAAAACATATGACTTGTCGACTATTCTTTCTCCCGCACAGGACACATAGGTTACTCTCGACCATTACCCCGCGTCTCTCCAAATTGACCTTAGTAGCAATCTTTTCTTCAATCACCCTCCAAGATGTGACTTAAGCTCAAGGCAGGGCCTCGATCCTCTAAAAGAAGTTGTACAACGACGGGTGTCCCCCTTCTACCTCCCCTCTCAGAATACCGTACGCGAACTTGACTGAAAACGCTTCAGACTCGCTATTCTTCCACACCCATCTATCCTTAGAATCCAAAGCGAGAGTCGAACCGAGTACCACCTTGAGAAGCTGACCTACTTGGGACTCCTCCCAAGTGAACACACTCCTTCTCCAAGCAAGCCTCCACACCCAGACATTATTAACAATGCCAAGACACCCTGCTTCCCGAGACTCGCAGACTTTATCCCAAGCAACCCAAGCAATCTTCCTCCCTTCAGACCCCCACCCCCCAAAGAAAATTTCTCTGCAGACTCACGATCTTCTTCATCACAGTAGACAGTATCCTGAACAAAGATAAATAAAACAGAGGGATAAACGACGAAACAGATTTAATCAAGCAAATCCTCCCGACCACCGAGACGAATCTACCCTTCCAATTGCCTAGTCTATTTTTGATTCTATTGACCACTTCCTCCCAAAACACATTCCTCTTAAAACACCCTCCTACCGGCAACCTCAAGTAATTAAAAGGAGTCTTCATCACATCACAACTGAGGATTGTCGCAAAACAAAATATTGAAGTCTGATCGACCCCCACCCCATAAATTCTGCTATTCAAGAAGTTCACCTTAAGACCAAAAGCCAATTCGAAGCATTTCAGAATAATTTTTATGTTAAACATGTTTTTTAAGCTAGCTTTGTAGGAAAACAAAGTATCATCGATGTACTGAAGCATATTCACCTTAATCTTCTAACTCCCAATCTCCAAACTCTCAACAATTTTTTTCTCAACCGCGATCTTAGAAACCCTGTTATACCTTGAGCTGCTTTAAGGAACAAGAACAGAGCTAAAGGGTCACCTTGCCTCAAACCCTTCTTTGGAAAAAAATCCCTAGTCGGACTCCCATTTACTAAAACTGACACCGAAGTTGATTCCAAATACAATTTAATCCAAGAAATCCATTTTTTGCAGAATTCGAGTCTTCCAAGCATATAATAAATGAACTCCCACCTCACGGAGTCATAAGCCTTCTCATAATCGACCTTGAAAAAACACATATTTTATTCTTCCTCTTCATCTCATCAAGGACTTCGTTAGCCACGAGAACGCTATCCATAAGCCCCCTTCCTTCTAAAAAAGTTGATTGTCTGGAATGTATGACTTTACTAATCACCTTATTCAACCTAAGAGAAAGAATCATCAAAACGATTTTGTACACACACCCTACCAACGAGATTGGACGAAAGTCTTTAAGTTGTTGCGAGTTATCAGACTTTGGAATCAGACAAATAAAAGAAGCTTTTGACCCCTAGGCCAAATACCTTTAGACACAAGATCGTTCACAACCGAAAGAACATCCTCTTTTAAACAATCCCAACAAAATTTAATGAAGTTGAAGTTAAAATCGTTTGGGCTAGGACTCTTCAAACTATCACAACTCCAAACTGCAGCCTTAACTTTCTCTTTAGAGACAACTCCTACCAGAAAGTCATTGTCTTCACCAGAGATAGAATTAAAACAGATGTTGTCCAACCTTACCTGGGGCCCAAAGCTCCTTTCAAACTTGGCTTTGAAGAAATATATAACCTTATCCTTAACCACCTCTTTATTATCGCACGAAAGGTTGTTCTCTACTACCCCGTTAATCTCGTTCCTCGCTCTCTTCCACTTCACGGTCGAATGAAAGAATTTTGCCTTGTTTCAACCATTTAAGACGGGTTTGTTCTTGTAGAACAACCTCCTGTTTAAAAAAGTTTCGACTTTGTTTTGGCTAAAGGAGTCTTCTCTCCTCCCTCCCAAATTCATCTAGCCCGCTTTCATCATCTCTTACGTCCAACTCTTGAATTTTCCTTTGTAGATCTTCCCTACTTCGTTAACATTCCCGAAGACGTCTCTATTCCAAGACTTCATATATTTATTTTAGCTTTTTCAATTTTTCTTTTAAAACATACAACCCTCCGCCAAACACCTCATGACTCTGCCATTTACTGCGAACGAAATCCTTAAACCTACCATCACTTTGCCACACATTTAAACTTTTGAACGATTTTGAACCCCAATCCACACATGTGTCTTTTAATACTAAAGCATAATTATCAGGGACCAATCTACTTAAAACAAATTGTTTGATGTTTGGCCAAACTTCCAACCACTCCCTGGAAACCAAGATCTCGTTGATTCTACTCTTAACAACCCCATTCTATTTGTATCAAGTAAATTTTCTCCCTACCATTGGGACATCCAACAAATCATATTTTTCGATAAAATCATTGGGATATCATTTATCCTTATTGATTTTGCCAGATTTGCTTCCTCACCCACTAGGATTTTTATGCGCAATCTCGCATACTCTAAACCTCTCTTGCAGTGGTAGCCTTATCGACCTCTACAAGTGTGCCAACTAAAGCTCCAATACGTTCAAAGCACTTACTATTCCAGAGAGACAACGAGATGCCCCTACAACGAACCCATACAAACTTCTTAGATACCACGAAGGGGTCATTCCAGGGAACTAATGATCCAAAAATATTGTCAAACCAATCCTTGTTCTTTGCTATTGCCTTTTCAATTATGCCCTCTTCTTCACAAGACATAAGCACATACTTTTCCCCTAGGTATCTTATTCTCACAAAATTAAACCCAATTATAAGAATATTAATTAAAACAATGGATTTATTTATTATTATAGTCCAATAATCTATGAATAAGGCTAGTGAGTGTAATAAATATATGCTCATCAACGGACTGCACTTCAATTGCCTCCAACAACCTTCCAACAAAACACTTCTCCAGCCACTTAGACGATTCCACCTCAATCCTGATATGGGGTGTTGTGTCACTGGCATCCTTCGAGGTAATACTCACATTCTCATTCTTAACAACTTGAGTAAAAGAACGTTGTTGATCCTTCTGACTCCAAACTTTTTGGGGTTGTACATTTCGCTGTGTGGAAGTCCATTCTTTCTTTGCAATCACTTGCCTGATATACTTGGGTTTGTTTGCTGCAATTTCTAGGTTCCAATCCAAATGGGGTCCAACCTTCTTTCCAATGTGAGCGCATCCCTCACCCTGTGAAATCTAACAAACCCAAAATGTTATTTTTTTGCATTTAGCTTTCTAGGAATGAAGACATCTAAAACTCTTCCCCAACGTTGAAAAAATCTCTATAAATCCTTTTCGAAGAACTCATTTGGGAAATTAGTGATAAAAAATGTAGTATCTGCCATCTAACCTCCTTGCTCAAAACAAACACTATTATTGTTGACAAAGAGGAAAACCAGAAACTCACGAAACCGATTTCTCCATCATATTCAATCATACATTTGCACAAATATATTATTATTTTAGGAATTGATTTAATTAACGAAGGTTTTTTAACATTTGTTAAGTTTCAAAGGTTATTCTAAAATCTTAGCAAAATAACAAAGGTTTTTTTAACCTTCATTAAATTTCAAAGGTTTATTTTAAAACCTTAACAATGGAGGTTTTATTAACCTTCATTAAATTCCAAAGGTTTATTCTAAAACCTCATCAAAATAACGGAGGTTTTTTTAACCTTCCTTAAAATTCTAAAAATTTATTCTAAAACCTCATCAAAATAATGGAGGTTTTTTAAACTTTCAATAAGTTCTAAAGGTTTATTCTACAACCTCAACAAATTAACGGAAGTCTTTTTAACCTTTGTTGAGTTTCAAAGGCTTATTCTAAAGTTTTTAATTTTCGTTAAATTTCAAACTTTTATTGTAGAACCTCAATAAAATACTCCAAATTTCTCAAACTTCAAGAAATAAGTATAATTAAATATATTTATAAATAAATAATTTAAAACTATATAGTTTTAATATATTTTATAACTAAATTCTCTAAAATTTTGAAAGTGTAACTTTACCTTACAAATAAGTTTTCTAAAGTTGTAAAAAATTATTTTTAAAACTCAAAAAAATAACCTTGGATAATAAGTATTTTAACAACTAATCTTGGATAATAAGTATTTCAACAGTATTTGCATATTTCTTATGATTGATGGAAGTTAGTTTATATAATTCCTAGTTTTTTTGTTACAAGCTCATACTTCAAAACCTGACTTATTTTGTTTTAACTTTTGATGTATGTATATTTTATGTTCAATTTTAGTTTTATTTATAATTTTTAATATTTAATTATCATAATTTTGAAATATTTTAAATTAAGGCCTTTATTTTAAAATGCATCTCATAATTAATTCACTGTGAAAGTGAGAAGTAATAAAGTTAATTTCTCCTTGCTATAGGTTCTTGCAATCTTTAGCCAAGAACACACATGGCTTTGAAACCCATGTCTGACAGATAATGCAATTATTTAAGATATATAAAGGAGTGATAAACATCAGTTGTTGCCGAGCTAGGTAATACTGGCTCTTGACCCAAGTTGGGGCAGTAAGGTGATGGAAGAAGTAATATTGGAGTCAGAAGAAGATAATGTCTTATTCAGTGTTTCTTCTCCTTAGATATAATAGACATAAATGTGGCTGAATTGTGATTCCTTAATAGGACTCTGTTGGCGACCATTTAGCATGTGCCGAAGAGCAATGTGTTTAAGATGGAAGAGAGAAGTCAGGAGGATTGTTAGAGATGGTGGAAAATGGGGTTGAAGGTTATTTCAAATGATAAGTCATTTTACGAAAATTTTGAAACTTAGTATTTTACAAAGGGTTTTTTTTATCAACAAGACAAAATAAATAAATATGAACCACTTTGGGGGTGGTCCAACCTTTGTACAAAACTGAACAAAAATGTACAACACCTCCCCCAAAAACTTATCATAAATATCCTACTTGAGCAACTAAAAAGCAAGCCAACGGAATGAAAAAAAGACGCCTCAGAAACAACCTAACACCTCATCTCAACCTTCTGAAAAAACAAAAGGCCTAGAGTTTCAAAGTCTTTTGATTAAATACATACAAACCAGAGGATCAAGACACCAATCAAAATAAGAAAAACGTGTAGAGGCAAATTTATAAGTAACCCAAGACCATATCTTTAAATGAACTGAGGAAAAATCTTAGCTTGAAATACTTGCTTAAAGCGTTCTTCAAACCAACAATCTTGGTTTTACTTTATCCTGATTAACATATCATCGACATACAATAATAGGATAATAAAGTTTCCATCTTCATACCTCTTGATGAACACACAATGGTCAACAGTTGTCTTCTTGAAGTCGTGCTTGGTCATGAAGGATTCAAACTTCTTATACACTGTCTGGGTGCTTGTTTTAGACCATACAAACTCTTCTTCAGACGACACACTAAGTGTTCCTTGTTTGGTTCTTCATAGCCTTTTGGTTGTTCCATATATATTTCTTCTTTGATGTCTTCATGTAGGAAAGTTATTTTGACATCAAGTTGTTCAACTTCTAGATTTAGGCTAGCTGTTATACAAAATACTACTCTTATGGAGGAATACTTTACCACTAGTGAGAATATCTCATCAAAATCAACTTCTTTCTTTTGATTGCACCCTTTCACAACAATTTAAGCTTTGTACCTTGGTCTCGAACTTCCTTCTTCAGTTTTAACCTATACACCCATTGTTTTTCAAGGCTTTTCTTTCGTTAGGTAGCTCCACCATATCATAAGTATGGTTTTCATGTAAAAATCTCATCTCTTCTTCAATGGCTTTGATCCACTCCCCTTTCTCAATTGAATCTATAACCACTGAGAAGTTTTGAGGTTCACCATTATCTGTCAAAGTAATATAGTCTTCTTCAAGATACTTTGATGATGACATTTTTCTTCTTTCAGAGAGTCTAAATTTAACTTCCATTTGGTGCTCTAAAGGCTCAGGTTCTTGTTGTATTTGAGGATCTAACATTATTTGATCATGATCTGGTTGTTCATCAATCTGGTTAGGAACTGGGTGAGCAAGATATGTTTGTTGGTCTATTTGATCATGATCTATCTGTTGAGGAATCTCTCCCCGGAATCAATGCGAACTTTGAACTTGCATTGATTTTTCTCTTGAATATCTCTGATCGTTTGATCCTCGAAGAACACAACATCTCTGCTTATAACAATTTTCTTCTTTATAGGATCCCACAATCTGTACCCAAATTCATCCTTTGGGGACCCAAATATATGCACCCCTTGGCTTTATCATCTAGCTTTTTTCTTTCATCCTTTGGAATATGAACAAAGACTCTGCATCCAAATACTCTTAGATGGTTGAAGGATGCCTTCTTCTTGCACCACACTTCCTCTGGAATCTCTCCATCTAGAGGTCTTAAAGGTGTCAGGTTTATAAGATCAACTGCAGTCTTTATTGCTTCACCCCATAAAGAATTAGGGAGGTTAACACCTTGTAACATACATCTGACTTTCTCTTCAATAGTACGATTCATCCTTTCAGCTACTCCATTCAATTGAGGAGTCTTTGGTGGTGTCTTTATCATTCTAATGTTATACATCTTACAATAGGTTTCAAACGGACCACGATACTCTCCATCATTGTCTGCTTTCAGACACTTAAGCTTTTTTCCAGTCTCACGCTCCACTAGAGCATGAAATTCTTTAAATGTTGATAGTACCTAATCTTTGGTTTTTAGCAAGTACACCCATACTCTTCTTAAGTGGTCGTCAATAAATGTTACAAAGTAGTAGGCTCCACCAAGAGATTTTTCAGATGGTACACAAACATTTGTATGCACAAGTTGAAGTACCTCATGTCTCCTTGAGGGATCACCTGATCTCTGAAAACCAACTCTGCATTGTTTACCATAATGTAATCAGTACAGGATTCCAAGATTTGACCCTTTATACCTGACAAGTAGTTTTTGGCAAGCATCTGCAGTGTTTTCTCACTCATGTCCCAAACGTCTATGCCAAAGATCTTTGGAGTCTGTAGCAACATTTGCTTTTCCAGAACAAATTCTTCCTTGCATAATGTAAAGGGATCCTTCCTTTGACCTCTGACAATGACTAGGTTCCCTTTTGCTAGTTTCCACTTTCTATTACCAAAGTGGCTTAGAAAACCAGCATCATCCAACTTACCCGTTGAGATAAGGTTGAGATGCATTTCTGGAACATGCCTCATTTCCTTCAGCACAAGTTTGTTTCCCGTGTTTGATAGTAACACAATATCATCAATACCTACAATCTTGTAACATGGTTTCCCATTTTCACAGTACCAAAGTCACCTTTCTTATAATTTGAAAAGAAATCTTCATGTGGACTTACATGAAAAGAGGCACCAGAGTCAACGATCTAAGAGCAATCACCATATGCAACATTTAGGTAATTGTCTTCTCCAATAAGAAAAACATCATCGTCAACGGTGACAACTGTGGTTGGAGTACAATCCTTCTTTTTTGGATCAACTAAGTTTGGATGGACAGTTCCGACTTTCTGGTCTCTCTTTATAAATTTGCATTCAAATCTCTTATGACCTTCTTTGCTACAATACTACAATATTGTTGTTCTTGTGAGAGATTGAGAACGACCTTTGGCTTTGCTTTTGTTTCTTCCAAGGGATTCAAATCTCCCACGGGTTTCACCTTTTCCTCGCTTCTCAATATCATTTGCGTCAGTAGAGATTCCTTCCATCTTGTATCAGAACCAAGCTTTGATACCAATGTTGGGAAAACCAGAACTAACTCTCCCTCTTTGGTGTAGATACAAAATGGGCACTTGCGAAAACAATAACTAGATAATAGAAAACAGAGCAAAATAGAATAATGACACAAAGAATTTTTAACGTGGGAAAATCTTCTCAACTTGAGAAATAAAAACCCACGGGACCTAGTCCAAAAAATGTCTTCACTATGAAAGTAAGATTACAATATTAGTTTCTCTCACTTTATGAGGATAACACTCAATCTCACCCAACAAGAATGAAATACAATGTCTCTCTAGCATCTCACTAGGATTTCTAATCTCACACTATAGTGGGTATCTATTCTCTCATTTTTCTCTTTGTTGCTCTTCTCACTTGCTTACACTTCTCTTCCTCACAAATTCACTTTATATAAAGAAGGAGAGAAATGCTTCTTCATCAAGAGATAGTGGATAATTAATGTTTATCACATTTTCAAGATATCTTGAAAATATTATCTACAACTTTCTAGATTGAATTTCATATATAATTTCAAAACTTTGGAATGGTCATCATTGAATATATTCAATAGATCAATTATCAAGATTCATTGGTCATGGTCCCCATTAAATTAAGGAGGAATTCCCAACAATTTTATACACTTAATATAACTTAGAATACAATAAAAAAAATAATATAATTTAAAATGAACCTATTTCATAATGTGTTTGATAATGTGTGGTAGTAATTTGTAATTAAAGGGGAATATTAATATCTGTTCAGGTAACAAAGAAGGTAAAAAATGTAATCATATAGTTTTTGCCATAATGTGCACAATGGTTTCGCTCTCCCATTCTACTTAGGAGTTTGGTCGTAAATAAAAGGGATTGTCGAGGAATGCTTAAAGAAATTCCTAACTTAGAAAATTTTAAATCACTTGTCTTTCTTAAGTTTGCATTTCCTAATTTCTCTTTATCTTTTAATTGATTGATTCATTTATATTTATATACTTGACTGCACTACAAATGGTAACTTCTGTAGGACATAATTGTCCATATTCCTCCTTAACTCATTTTTATTGATGAATCATCGACCTCTTCGATAGTAATCTTTAGTATTAAGTTGATAATTAGGTTATAGTAAATACATTAACAGTAGAAAAATATATTATTTTTATTACTTTTATGATAGTAAGTGGAATATATTGCTAACTTTTGTTGATCTTTTTCATGCAGCAACTGAAGTTAGAATCTGCAAGCATGGCAAAGAAGATTGAGCTTCTTGAAATTTCTAAAAGGTTAGCCCTTATTTAATGCTTTCTCAATTATCCTACTACCTCTGGTTCATCGTATTTCAATCCTAATAGTATAGCTGAGGTTTTACTGCTGCTGCCAAATTAATGACTCAATTTTTTGGGAATGTTCTTTAGCATTTTTTTGAGCTATATATTACTGATTGTATTTTTGTTCTTGCCTGAAATGCACTGCACTGCACTGGCTTCCACAGTTTTTGGTTCGTTATTTGAAATTGAATTGATGTTTTAGGAAGCTGCTGGGAGAAAGCGTGAGTTGTTCCTATGATGAACTGAAAGGAATTGAGGATCAGCTGCAGATAAGTTTGTTAAGAGTCAGACAAAGAAAGGTAAGTAAAACACCTGAGTTGAGATAATCAACAAAAAATTAAGAGATTCGAGAGATTCAAAGGAGAGAATTGAGAGATTTTGATCTTGCTCATTCAGGCTCAATTGTATATGGAGCAGATTGATCAACTACGATCCCAGGTAACCCTGCCTCATTCAGCTGCTAAGTACATTGAAAACGCTTAACACTGTTACAAGAATCCTCTACTCCTGACACATTTTCTCACTGAATTTAGGAGAATAACTTGCTCGAAGAGAATGTCAAATTAACTGAAATGGTGATATTCTTATCCTTCCTGGTTTTGATCCATGCTATTCATTATCCCAAATCTTTTATGCATCATAAACAAATGAAACAAGGTGATCCATTTTAGTTTTGCCAACTGCTTAATTATGACGTTTTGTTAATTCATTATGAGTTTGATGCATGCTATTTGACTTATGGTTAATAGTAGAATTTTTATATTTTATAATTTTTTTTAATATTTTGTGTCCTTTCAAAATTTATAAATAAAATCATTTTTACAAATTTTTATTTAAAAATTCTAGTCTATATATAATTTTAATTAGTAGTTAACTATAATATTTTTGTTTCACCTAAAACATGATTTTGTTTATGCTTTAGACCATTTTTTTTATCAACAATAAAAAATAAATAAATAAAAACTACTTTAGGGATAATCTAATTCATGTACAAGATCGCACAAAAACGAAAATAGAATTGAAAGTTTTTTTTTTTCTTTCAAGACTCTTCACAAGTCAATTCGAGTTTGGAGTTAATGTACTACACGAAATAGAGACAATCATGGACTATCAAGATATGTTTTGGCAATAGGAATTAGAGATAACCTTTATATTAAGATGAGCGACCCACTTTAACACACTTATGAATAACATGTTGACCCCTTTTATTAATCAAAATGTAATTAACAAACATTACATCTAAGTAACACCGAAAAACATAATTAGAAGATATATGAGCCTACCTTAACATCTAAGGACTAAGAAAAATTATTGAAAGTGATATTTAAGATTATTATGATAGGATACCTGAAACTCTGCTCACCCTTGTTGGGATTCTAACTTGCAAAATTCTCTAAGCCAAGATGAGTGCATTAGGAAGTGCTTTGACAACCCACACTGTATCCAAGGCTAAGCTAAGATCATAAGTAGTGGTTTGTTGTAAAACAACATATGGTGATTTGACAATGTATATTCCTCCCTGATCAGCTAGCCATAACAACGTATCTTGAGCTTTCTCTTGAAGATGAGCATTGTTAATGTCATTCTCGAGTTGTGATTGTTGTTCTTTTTCCCATTCTTTCCTATTTAAAGGTGTGTCTTCTCTATTCAAGGTTCCACTCCCATTCATTTTCAGTCCACAAACCTAGATGTTGTACAATTTTCATTTTGCCATTTGATATTGAATATAGCCTAGGGTATTTTTGTTTTGGTGTATAACTTAGTCATTTCTCCTCTCAAAATTTAATAGTACTTTTGTTCAATGTATGACCTAATCATTTGTTCTGGACTATAGGTTTGTGAAATAAGCTATTTGCACGCATTAATCCTACTAGTGTAATTACACAATTTCTGTACTTAGACAACAACACATCTCTTCAAATACTTGTGGTGTCTGTACTCAGCCTCCACCTCCATTTTGTTAAGTTGAAGTTTCTAATTTCCTGATTCTCAATCGTCCCTCCTCTTGCGTAGGTCTACACAAACTCTCCCATTTAATCTAAATAATATTTTTAGTATGGCTACTCCAACCCCATAAAAAGTTTCTTTGCATATTCATAATCACTTTGTCTAATCCTAAACCCTAAACCCTAAATTCAAATAATTCTTTGATGGCACAACTCTCAACCCTGTTCCCTTTCATTTGATTTTACCTTTGTCTGGTCTTTGTCTTTATCGTCATTTATTGTCACCTCTTGTAGCTCATTGGAGATCTTGTTGGGTTGGAAAGATTGTACCTTGGCTTTTCAATTTGGTTATTTCGTCTTGACTCATGGACACAATATCTTGCAAAACTGAATCCATGTATATAGCAAAAGAAAATAAAAACAAAGAGGTTGTAGAAATCCGATTTCAATCTCATGCAATGTTGCATATTTTCGTGTGTCTTTTTCGACCACCTCTAATTCCAGTTTTCACCAAGCTCTCCTCAGACACTCGTCACACGCTCCCATGCTTTCTGGTTGGATCTTTGCACGTGAGTCTTATTCTCTTCGCGATCTCCTTTATCCTTCTTGGGAAGTTAAGTTGCTGGAACGAGAAGCACGCTGAAATCGTTTTTGAAGTTGTGGCTTCTCCCTCTATAAATAGGCCCAAGGTTTCTTCTGCATCTTTCAATACATCTTTCATGGTCTTTTCCTATTGTCCCTTCTTATGTTCTTTATCTCTTTCTCTATTTACATAATCTTGGATTCTTACTTATTCTTGCTAGTTCTGATCCTCGATTTTGATCCAAGAAATTCCTGCTGTATCTATATAAACTTGTACAATTCTCTACAAATAAGTCATTACGGACAGTGATCATACACGCCTCAATAAATTAACTTTGTTTGTGTTTTCAGTCTCTTTTAGTGCCTATATAGCTTCCCTCAGGATTAATATTTGTCAAAATTATTAATGTGGTCATCTTACTTCAATTAATGCCAATAATTTTAATGTATAATCTCTCCAAAAATATATATTCTACAAACATCTCAAACTTGTCTAATTCTTCTCTTTACACAATCCTTTTATTGATATCCTGACTTGTTACAAAAGAAACAATGTCTTATTTCTTAGCGATAATCTTTTATCGAAGAAATATATATTTTGTGGGAATCTCCTCCCTTCAATACATCTGCCTTCTCTTTTTAATGATTGAATCACAAAAATCAAATGGTCGATAAGAATAACATAAAAGTAGCATGGATCCACTTGCAAATAATAGTGTTGCATATATTACATTGATCACTTTGTCTAAAATGGGAAGATGGAATCTTTACTGTTGGAAAGGGCCATCACCCTTTTCTAAGTTTTTTTTCTTATCCATGGCAGTGGCAGGGGACGGAAAATACATCCCAGCAGCAATGGCCTGGACACTCACAAGTTGAAGCACAAGTAAAAGCAGCACCTTACGGTTCAAGTAGCCAGAGTTTAGAAGTGGATACAGAATTGTTTATTGGACTGCCAAACCAGGGTTGCTGATTGTAGGTCCTTACATATTATCTACTAATCACTTTGCAAGATTGATGACAAATCTCAGTGTTCTCACAGAATATCCTTTTCTCTCTTAAGTGTAAAAATCTGATTATAATCTCCATCCTTATCAAGCTCATCAATTAATAAATGTTCATATAATTCTTCATTATATTCCAGGGCACTGCTTATTTTTTCTTTTTCATTTGAATTCTAGATAAATAAGCACATTGCATGCAGAAGAGAATATGTATACCACCTATGATGAAATAAGAAGACACGAAATGGAGTCTTTTGGTTCCGAATTTGTATATTTATATTTACCATATTGATGTTCATTCTCTTTCCCTCTAGCTTTCGGGTATGTAGTGAATGATAGCAGGCTGCCACAGTTCATGGAATATCTAACCTAGATTATGGGCTCTGCTGCTAAGAGTTAGGTATCACGTTTAAATTAATCACTCAATGTAAAAAGGTTATTTTACCTTGTTATTTTATTATTTAACCTTTGCTTTTACCTTGTTATGGTGTTGTATCAGTGTATAACATTAATGATTATATATTAGTTCTGATACTTATGATTTTTTTGTTATGGTCAAAACTTTGATAGAGAAAATGACATCTAACATGCATGAGTTGTTTGTTTTTGAAAAGCTATCCATTCTTGCTGTAAGATAATCCATCTATACCTATTTCAGGACTCCACCGTATTTATTTAAGGAATGTTCATATGCATGTTAGTGTAAGCTGAATAGGTGAGTGCTCACAAAAGGGTTGAATTAAAAACAGGTCAAAATTTACTTTTTGGTTAGTTGCCAGTTAATGTGATGAGATAAGTTTACTTGCTGTTTTAAATTCATTTTAACACCTCTAATATAAGTTAATCCACAAAATGTGGTATATCCTTGCCACAAATTATAATTTATAACCATTTGTACAATCATGATTAATGACTGATTTATTTGAATCACTAAAAATGTCATTTTTATACAAGTCAGAACAATTTAAAAACTTCAAAGTTATTTGTGATAATAAAATAGTTAATAAATAAATTATTTATTTTTAATATTTTAAGAGGTGAACTAACGTAGGATTGCATTATTTTTTTATTAATAAAAAATAATAAATAAATATGAATTATTTAAAGAGTAATCTAACTCTTATAAAAAAATAAAAATACAGTATTTAAGATATGTGGGGCTCCTTTATATACAAGCTTTATAATTAGTTGAGGAATTTTGAGCAATGTGCTATTTTTCAAATTTAAATAATAGCTAGTTCATTCACTTTTTTTGGTCTGCATTCCACAGGTATCAAAGCCAATACTATAATCCAACTAACAAAACTTTGAAACTGAAGTAATATAAGTCCATACAAACTAAAAATATAAGCAACAGAACTTATAATTGGTGAAGAATAAGGCAGACAAAAAAACAAGTAAAAGTAAATTACCTGAGGTTAAGATGGTACAGAAGCTGCAATTGGGCCTACATAGACCTAACAATAGATGGAATTGGGGGGAAATATTGGAGAATATAGCATATAATAAAGATGTGTGGGTTCATCATATTTTTTTAAATTGAGAGACTATTTCTGAGTGATGTTCAATCATTATATTGCCTTAGAGATGGGAGTTTTTTTTCCATAAGATGACAACCAAAAAACAGTATGATTTATAATATGAAGAATATCTAGCTAGCTATCTTTTGAAGACAAGTTATTTTCATGTTAGTGAGGGACAGATAAGATAGAACTCATGATACTGCTTGTTATATTTTTGTTCAGTCAAGTTTTAGAAAGCTTGTGCACCTCTTTAGTTTCATTTACTATCTCAATGAATTCAAATTTAATGAACAAAATCGACAACTAAATATAACATCACATAGTTATTCAATATCCTATGAATTATAGAACTTTTTATCATTCGAAATGCAAATTTTCGTTGATAATTTTTTTATTATTTTTATTACTTTTAACTTTTGAAATAAAAATTACTTATAATTTTATATATAAAATAATAATATTTTTTTGGAGATTTTTATTTGTTAAATAGTTAAATATTTTAATAATTGTAATGGAAGGGGGGAGGAATTTTCAGCCCAAGGACCCGTACATGCCTCCTTGCTTTCGCCTTATTTGTTTTTAAGAGAAAGAAGAGGGAAAAGAGAAAAAAATTTCAACTACTTGTCCAAGAGGAGAATTGAAAAGGGCAAATTCTACCTCTTAACAATTATTTTTTCTAAAATTGTAAATATAAAAATTCTCATTTTATTATTTTAGATTGTGCAACTAAAAAAACTTAGATTATTATAAATATTTTTTCTTAAATAAAACTTTTAGATTAGACAAGTCATAAGTCAATTTTTTATTTTAAATTATACAATTCAAAATAGTGCAATCCATTTTTAAATTTTACAATCTGAAAACTATGTGACTTTTTTTGAAAATGGAACTTTTTTTTGAAAAGGGGACAATTGGTGATCGAAGTGGTGGCAAAAGTCACAATAATGAGAAAAAGAATGATATTGTGGATTAGGAGTTGGATGTTGGTGATGGTTTTCTTCTTAATAATAAGTGTTATTGAAGAATACAACTAAGATTGTCCAAAAAGAAAAAACGACTTCCAATTATGTAATTTTTTAAGAAAAAAACAACTTTCAAACACTATGTAATTCAAAAGAAAAAAAAAATTCTGGTTATGCAATATGAATAGGACAAAATATAAATTTTTTATATTTATAAAGTAAAGAAAATGTATGGAGGTTTAGGAAGAATTTAACGTTGAAAAGTTAAGATATCTCAAAATCTAAAAAACCTGCCTAAAATCCATTAATAACTCATTTCTTTTTCTCTAATTCATTTATAATCTAACTACAACATTAAGATTCAAAACCCTATGAGTAAAATTCGCTGATTTCAACTATCCTAACTATGATTGGATCTCAAAACTGCATCATCCCTCTGAATGTTACAAAAAAATAATGGCAAGGGGTTTAGATATATAATAGTTTTGTTTGGTCCATTTTTAGAGATAGAAGTTTAACCTGCATATATACTAGTTCTCAATTTGGGCTTTTTCAGTCAACATGTATGAGGCCCACATGGTAGAAAGTAAATTAGTGAGTCTATGTATGTGAATGTATGCCCCACACCTCAGTCTCTCATAATTTTTTTGATAATTTGCATGAAGAAGGAATGGGGCCTCATCAATAATTTGTGCCATCTAAATGTGATCCATTAGGACCCTACCCTTCCTTTAATTTAAGTGTTTTAGCCATAATAGAAGCTCCTATCTTTCCCTCCCTTCCAAACTTGAAAGTACAATAGCATGTACCTCTCTAACTAGAGCTCTCAATTTTTGTTGTCATCATACACCTAGCTACCCTCTTCTTCAGGCCTCACAAATTTCAAAGCCTTCACAAATAATATAAAGAACTCAGAATGCGAGAAAAGAAAAATATATATATATGATACTTAATATCAAATTTTTAGAGTATTCAAATCCCCCACCAAAGAGGACCAGTTCAAATTATGAAGTAGGGTTCTCTCTCCCCAGAGGGCTATATAATATAACACAGAATATGGAGGTGAGTGTAAGAGGGTCAGGAATATGATGTAAGGGTAAAAAATGTATCATGTGAAACTGAATCTAGTTCTGAAGATGACATCATTTGCTGAATTGAAAAATGCATCAAAATTTTCAGATTTCATCATGCAAATCCATATAACGGATATATAAAGCATGTTCGTTTTCAAAATAGCTACATCATTGTTTATTTATTGAGACGCCTAGTTTAATGCAAGAATCATGTTATGATGTCAGTCATCATATCATATCATATCCAACGATTTGATCTGTGAAAATGAGTACGTTGAGATCACAGGTGAAGATGAATGGTATTTAAAGACATTATTTGTCTTAAGTGATGAGTTGTATGAAGGTTGATAGTTTATTTTTGAACAAGTTGAACGTATTGGTGTGTATAATATATAATGTGGAGGTAAGAGAGTGAGAAGCAAGTGCAGGCACTGGGACCACTCTAGAAGTAGCCACGTTCCAAGAAGACACCAATTTCAAGTTCTCATCTGTGAGAGAATTATAAGGAACTGATTTCGAATCTGAATAGGTTCAGAAACATTTGAGAGGAAGAACTCGTGGTCCCTTTCACCATCATCATTACAACCAGTAAGGTCATCCACAAAATCCAAGTGATGTAAGGTTTTGCAAAACTTTTCAACGGCCTGACAATTAGTGGGTAAATTTCTCAGTAGCAATAACTGCCTTAGACACTGTATATAATTTGTGTCATAATCACAATCTCATACCTTTCAACTACTTAAACCTCAATCTCTCTATATAATGTTAACTTTTGTCTAAATATAAGATTTTTAAGAAGAGACAGAATATCATAATGTTTTATAGTTACAGCATTCATATAATCTTCTCTTTCAGAAACCTTGGAACTTTAGACTTTATGAATACAATCAAAGTTATTACATAAATAGACTTTTTTTGCATAATGTTAGTGGAATTCTTATTAACATGAGTACTAAAGTATTTGTTTATAAGTACTCACTATTTTTTATAACAGATTTTCAATTTTAAGAAAGAGTTTACTCTGTCATCAAGAAATTTCAATGGGTGTGTGATAATTTCAAACTTTAAAGTTCTGGCAGTAATTAACACAGTCAGATCTCTGCCTCTACATTTGTTATTGCTCTACATATTAGGTGCTTTGTTATTCATTGTTGACTTCAATTCTGAAATCAATGTACTATTGTTGTTCCCTCTTCATTTTAGTTCACTTTTTTTACAGATAAACAATCTCCTTGTCTATTAATTTGAAATTAAAATGCATGAAATTATAATATATGTCATAATATGCTATCATAATAGTCTCACAGTTTGAATGCCAACTTTAATTCTTGTGTGATTAATGCACATAATTGATGTTGTATTATTCACATAGACATAATGTTGTAGTGTGTTTCTTTTTACTTGTATTGTAGTGTACTTTTGTGTTAGTTGATATTATTTAGCCTCCTAGTACAATTAGGCTTCATTGCTTATGGAACACAATCCTGAATCATTTTATTTACTGTTAGTTGTTTTGTTGTGACTGTAATTATTTTACATGTTCAAACGTCAAACTATAACATAACATTGTTCTAGAAGGTAGGATTTTTGTTCTACACTTCTTTTGGTAGTCGTTATTTTTTTTTTTTTGGTGATTCCATTCACCCAGTTTGAAGTCTTACTTTGGACTACCATGCCTTCAATCTCAGGAACATTCGCACATCACTGCACAAGGTAGGATGAACTTAAAATATTAGGATGATTGATTTTTAGTTTCGAATCTATTATTCACTGTTCATTATAAAAAAATAAAATTTATCCAAAATAGATTCAATTTTAAGATATCATATATTTGTTTTGAGCTGAAATCAAACATTCATTATATATAAACTAAACTTAAATTTTGACAATTATTTTTTTGTAAATTAATTGAAATTTTAATATTTTTATTAAATATTTATCTTTGATTTTTGTAGGGATATACATCTGTTTACTAAATTACTAATTTATGGCATCATTATTTTTTTGCTAAGATTTTTTGAAAAATTGAACATAAGTAAATAAAAATGTAAACATTAGTCTTTATGCGTATTATTAAAAAAATAAATTGTTGTTAACAAATATCTCTATTAATTAAATTATAACAATAATTAAATTGTATAAAACATATTATTCATAATTTTTTTAATTTTTAAAAATTACAAATTTTATTTATTAATTTTTTATTTATATATTCTCATTAAGATTAAAAAAATAAAATATCTATCATGATGACTAAATATTATAATTTATTTGATTTTTATAAAAAAAATAAAAATCGAATTACAACGTAATAAATAGAAGAGTAACAAGACATAAAAAACAGAAAAGCTAAATAATTTATATATATTTATTTATATATTTTTGTTTTTGTGAAATACTTAACCATGGAAAAAGCCGTTTTCAAAACAAAAGTAGACTATAATATTATTCTTAAAATCAGTTATAAAAAAAATATTTTTATATATAGATATAATATATTTGTATCTATTAAAACAAATTATAAATTTATATTTTTAATATAAATATAAAAATAATAATATGTTATTTGATTTTAAATATTAGTTTATATACAATTTATCCTTTATTCAGATTATTGGCACATCTTATATCTAAATTTTCTAAATTTTTTAGAAAAAATCATGTAATTTAATCATTAATATTAATAAAATAAAATTTTAAATTTACTAATCTTATAAAAAATAAATTGATGAGATATTTATGAAGTTTCACTTAAATCTCTATTGTATTTTAAAAAAATTAAATTAAATCAAGTTTCATTTCAAAATTCAATTTGGATCATTCTTTTCAAATATAAATGCAATCTTTCAAACTGTTTCTTTCATATTTAATATTAACTCTTTTTTTAATTTTAAATTTAAGTAATTATAAAATGATAAAATAAGTAAAATAAAATAAAATAATAAAATAAAATATTGAAAGAAGGATAAAATAAGGACAAATGTTTGTAAAAAAAATCATTATAATAGAGAATCTTTTATATATGGGTATAGATTACCGTAAACTATTTTCAAAACATCTTTTTTAATTTAGACTACAAGAATCAAATTGTAATTTATTTTATAGATGAAAATAATTAGTTACTATTAAATTATATTAGAGTCAGAGACTAAAAAAATTATTGGTGCATAAATTAGTTTGTATTATTAATAAAAATTTATAAAGTGATTTTTAAATTGGTATATAATCATTATCTACCAAATGTTTTAACTACTAGTATTTTAGATTATAAATTAGTCTCTATTAAGACTAATTGAGACAAATTTAGAATTTAAAATATTAGTAGCTAAAATTATGGTAGCTAATTTAGATACCAATGTAGAAACCATTTTATAAATTTTTATTAATAATAGAAACTACTTTAGATACAAATATCTTTTCAGTCTCTAAAATAGTATCTAATTTAGTTAACGACTAATTATTTTTGTCTCTAATTTTGATTTCTATTTAATGAATTTCAAGTAGTGCATACACTTAAAAGAAAATAAAAAAGAATCGACACAATAAGTGATATGGTAAATTTGTTAGTAATTAGTATTTATAAATCCACACTCTACCCACTACTAGAAAATCATTAAATAGAAACAAAAAATAATTATTTGGTATCTAAATTAGTTTTTTATTTTTTTAAAAATAATGATAAATAGTTTCTAAATTGGTATCTAATTAGCTACCTAAGTTTTAACTACCAATTATTTAGATTCTAAAATTGGTGTCTTAAGAACATTGGTGTTTAATTAGATACCAATTTAAAAACTATTTATCAATAATAAAAATTAATTTAAATACCAATATTTTTTTAGTTTATAAAATAGTATCTAATTTTATTAATATAACAACTAATTATTTTTTGTTTTTAAAATTTATTTTTATTTAATAATTTTTTTTAAGTGATTTTTAGTGTGAATATGTAGATTTTATGAAAGAGAAAAAGGAAATTTTGACTAGTTAGTAATAATCTTAGTAATAAGCTTATGTGTCACAAATTATCATTTGATTGATCATTAGAGTTAGTGTAACAATTATTAGATTTAAATAATCAGAATACAAGATTTCTAGACAGAGGTTTGATGTTTGGAGGAACACCTAGTAATGAAGAGAAAATCATATTCACCTCTCTTGTGTTTTATATCTTTTTTAAAAATTGGGACAAAAATAAGATACAAAAATAAGATGATTGATGTTAAATAACAGTTAAAGAAATCATCACAAAATATTAGTTGTATTTTGAAATCAGAAATTGTTCCGTCCGGTTGACCGGGACGTCTTCGTGCGCGACCTCAACCGTCAGCTAGGGACTCCTTCCCACTGGTTACCTGTGGATTCCTGCAAAAGAGAGGACAAAGAGGCGCCCTAGCG
>Ga0123342_1004537_pt1 | contig 21048 bp, 7 predicted proteins | sample Turbeawhitnodule_FD_89960 | JGI IMG/M metagenome (GOLD analysis project Ga0123342, IMG submission 89960) | Root nodule microbial communities of legume samples collected from Mexico - Turtle bean Mexico white nodule | ecosystem: Host-associated > Plants > Roots > Nodule | place: Mexico: Nepantla...
AACCAGGTTTTCCACGAGAGAACCAAACACATAGAGATCGATTGTCATATTGTCAGAGAAAAACTTAATACCGGTCTCCTCAAATTGCTTCCTATATCTTCTGCCTTGCAAACTGCAGATATTTTTACTAAACCCATGGCACCTGCTGTTTTCAAGAACCTTAAGTCCAAGCTAGGAATGAAGGATATATATTCCCAGCTTGAGGGAGGGTGTTAATCATATTATTGGGATTCTTCTTGGGCCCTATATTTTCTTGTGTAACGCTTTTCTCTGGGCCTTATTTTGTTAGCCCATGCCTCTTTTATATTACCTTTTATTTGTATCTTTTACACAGAAACAATAACATACTATATCTGATTCTTTTTCTTACTCTCTCTTCCCGTATTCTTCACGTTTTGCTTTACGCTTTTCTTTCTCACCACTGCACACTTTCATTCTCTTGGTGTTGCTGAATTCTTCTTCATCACATTTCAGAAATTATAATCGTATTAGGAACATGCTATGATGGATCACACTTTTACTTCATTGTGTTCAATAAACATTGTGCAATTTCTTATTGACATCACAAAACACTTGTTAGGTCTTTTCTGCATTTGTGTTGCAGGGTTTCTGTAAATGTTGAGTGCAACAAGGCTTTGCTAATGAATTAATATTTTTTTTTTCTATTTTGTGTTAGGATTTAGGATATTTTTGTTCTTTTTCTTGCTAACATCTTTCGCATTCTTATTTCATTGTATTTTGTTTTTTATTTAAATTTAATTTAATATTGTAAAATTGATTTATAAAGTAGAGTTTATATTTATTATTTTTTATCAATAATATATGAAAGATCTTTAATATTTTTTTATATTTAATAAATAAATTGTTTGTAACTCCTCAATGTGTTTCTCCCATGATCGAGCCCAGCCCAATACAAGATGCACAAACAAAAGCATTTTGGGCCGTAATCCAAATTTCAAAATTGCAGATTATACAAGGGCTGTTTCTTCCTGCACCTCCATATATTCTTCTCCCACCTCCATACATTTTCATATTTTCAAAAATACTCCTCCATAATATTCCGGATTACGTAATTTGAAAGTCTTTTTTTAAATTCATAATTAACTTTCGGATTACATAATCCGGAAGTCTTTTTCAGATGCATGATTAGTTTCCAAATTATATAATCTGAAAGTCTTTTTTAACTTTTGGATTACATTCTCCGGAAGTCTCTTTTAAATGCATGTATGGATTACATAATCCAAAAGTTATTTTATGGAAGTGGCACAAAAAGGTTAAAAAGGTATTTTCATGTTGTGTATGGAGGTGCCAGAAGAACCTATGGGATGCAGGAAGAAATAGTCTTATACAAGTCGTGGTTGGCAAAAACAAGAACACGAGAAAGGAAAATAAAATGTGAAAAATCCATCGTAGTCTAGGAACACCCACCAACAAAACTCATCAGAGATGTTACTTTTGCGAGCACAATGTAGCAAATCAATATTTGGATTTTATTGAGAGAAATGCTCATATTGTTAAGTATCTCGTGTATGAAAGAAAATTGTTTTGATTGATGTTTATTTGACAATTGTGTTTCACCTTAAATCCAATAAATATTAATATTTTAATTATTTATAAAAATTTATAATTTTTTATTTTTAAAAATAATTAATTTTTTATGTTTTTCTTATTTTTTGTTTAATTTTTCTGTTGTAAATATTAGTATTTATTCGTTGTAGTTATATTTTGACGTTGTTGTCTCAATTGTTTTAGTGGAAAAAAAATAGTTTGATTACTCTGAGTTTGACCACTTACCTCTCGTGGCATAAACCATAGTATTTGGAAATAAAAATTGAAGCCTTAAAGTACATCTGGCTATAACATCCGTGAAATGAATAAATTTCTTGCCCAAAATCGACATCTGTCTCGTCCTCTTTTAATGTGTGATGATGAGATGAAGAATGTAGGGGTACCCCTTAAAAACAATTAAAGGAAAAATTAGTCATAGGATTTCTTTAATCACGTGAATTCTTTATACCTTTGGCTAAATACTGTGTGATATTTTTATTTATTTTTTCTCATTTTCTTCTTCTTTTCCTTTATCTTTCATTCCCCTTTCCTTGCCTTCACTTTTTTACATTGGATTTGCATATATTCTTTCTTACTTTCACTCTTTTACGAGCGCACATGGCTTTCACCATTTGTGTTTCTAATATGTCTATGAAAATTAACTTTAAATTAAATTACATTGGAGACGACTGAAACGTTAAATAGTTACTAAATATTATTTATAAAAGAAATGTTAAATAACATTAAACACATTATATTGTTTCTTAAATTTTAAAAAATGTTAAATTATAAAATATCGTTAAAATTTAAAAAGAAAAGTTCGACTAAAGCATGCCCTTTTAGAAAGCAAACGTGATATATTTTATGTGAAAACATTTAATGTGCTTTAATATGTAATGGAGGGATGTGCAAGTAGCTGAGATATGTGTTATGTAGTAGTCTTTTAAGTGTACTGTGAAACTAATGGTTCAATAATATTAAAATGTCACTTCGACAACTTCACATTAACTTATAATTATGATGTAATATTATAATTTTAAAATTATTTATCTCTTTATATTTCACATTTTAACAAAATATATATATTTTTTTTAAGTATAATAAAGTGTAAGATTGTATATATGATGACATGGACTTGCATGCTTCATGTGAGCACCTTCTTTTGTCTCTCATGTCTTCTTCCTCTGTGCACACATGCTAAACAACTTCATCACTTTTCTGCACTCTACACCCTCTTCTCCATTATAATCACTTACTCTCATTCAACCTTGTCTTTTTTCTAACTGAAAACAAAAATAAAGTAGAACATAAATATCTTCCTAGGCTGCATGATGGAGCAAATACGTGGAAGATTTCATTTGATCTCATTTTAGTCACGTTACTGAAAGAGATAAAGTGAATGGCCTAAACTAACACAGCCATATTCACGAGAGTATTAACAACAGTAAATCAAAGAAACAGAGCTAGCCAATTACTTCTGATATTGATGGGTGGATATTTTTTGTCTTCCAACTAACTTGTTTTATTTTCCTTACACCCAAGTGAGCTCATAAATAATTTGGTAAAATAAATGAGAATTATTAATAGTAGTAAAAAATGAACATGATCTTAAAATTCACACAGTAATTAACAATCAATAAAGTGAGCAAATTTGGATACTGATATGAGTTAGTACTGGTCAGGAATCATAACTGGACGCTCAGTATCCGGTCAAGGTCGATTAAAACAACTGAAATTATTATATTTAAATAGAGGATTAACAAGATTAGTCATCAATTAAGCATAAAATAATACATTTTTAATCATGATTTAAAATCTTAATCTGATATAATAACGAAGGGTCCACGATAATCATATAAATAGGTACAAATTCTAAGAATCAGATACGTCATCCTTTAGTACTAATAGCACTAAGTGCCGAACACCGAAGTCTTACTTCAACGTCAGAATGTTTTTTGCAGGTGTCATCCGAACTTGGAGTTCACTGAGGCGAGTAGTAGAGAAGCGAGAGAAGTATGAAGAGATCATTCAAGTGAAAGGAAAGAAAGGTAGACTGACCAAAAAGAAGACGATCGTTCTCGTAGTTCCAATCCAGTTTCGAGAACAAAATTTATGTACACATACACAATTGAACATTCAAATTAGGAAGTTTGTTTCACCTAATCTTCACAATTTAACTGCTCAAGTGGAGATAATCAATATCTTAGAAGTTGAAATTCTTGATCTGGAAGGAAAGGATCTCAAAATAAAAAAATTAACTTTGGCATCCGATGAAACCAAAGTTTCACATTTTATAGAATATGATTCTACATACTCTTATGACAGCGAAGAAATTGCTTTAGCACTTGTTAGCAGCAGATTGATACATTTTGTCAGTGATTCACTTCGATTGATCATGAAATTTTGTAGATATACCTTCCCTGACATGATGGTTAAGCAAGGTATATTATCTACACGACAAAACCAGATAAAGTTAAGTAACAGGCAACTTCTTAATCTTTGTCACAATTAGTTCACATGTCCAATTAGTTCCTACGTAGTAATGCAGTTTGGTGGAAACTGCAAAACCATGTATCTTATTTCAGCCCTTCCATTCATTTCTCTGCTGATTCTTTCAGAAGATGATTTGCTGATAATATTATGCCTGAAAGGGGTTCCTTTAAGATGCGAATTAATGAACCAATAAAATATAAAATTTGCATCCAATGGAATTTTGTTATAAAGCTGAAAAGTGGAAATCATCATGAACAAAGCAGAGTAGGCTTCATTCTCGTTGAAAATTTGCAATGGGACCAACCAGCCTGCGCGTAATGATGCTATGCAAAATAAACAAATAAAATCATTATAAAATAGCATCTACTTCTTTATGCTTCCCATTTTTTTCTTCTAAAAAATCAATTCTTTTTCAAGTCTTTATAATACACTTGGGCAATTAGCCACGAATTAACAAAAATAGTTGGAAACTTTAATACACGGTTCTAATATACATCTAGAACTCGGAGTTCAGCTTGTAGGAAAAGAAGAAGCAGGTGGCCAAAAAATTGCACAGGTGAAATTATTGGGTAGAAGAAGAGACTATTAGACCTCCTCTATTAGAAATAAGACATTTCATGATATATGTATAAATGAGTGCAAATTTTAACTTATGAGTCTGTTTTGTTAAATTAAGTTAGGACTAAAGTCTATTAAGATGTTATCGAGTCTATTCTAATGAGAGTTTATTGGACTTATCTTACTATCGGTCATAGTCTAACGTACGAGTTGAAAAGTCTGAACGTAAGTGAAGTGTGTTCAAGATCCCTAATCGATTATAGATAAATTTATAATAAATAAGTAGATTTAAGTTTCTGTTGTTACGGACACAAAGGGCAGCAAAGGAAAAAGAACTAAAAAGCAGGGATTTTTGGTAATTGGCCAGACAATTAGAAAAAGTTTACACGTTAATGAGGGCATGCACACTGAGGGCATAAGAAGAAGCAGCATAATACGTACAACCAATAAGAGGCTCGCAGGGTATGATCTAAGGGGCAGACAGGATTTGGGTATGACCTAAGGGACAGACAAGATTTGGGTATGACCTCTTTCTGATATTTTTCTTCTTCCTCTTAATCCTTCTTCCTGTAATCACCCTTTGAATATTCCTCTTTTCCCTGTAGGTTGACTCTATAGACAGTCATACAGCCACCATTCTACCCACCCTTTCACGGACATTGTTATTACCTTTTATTATTGTTCTAATTCCGAAAATTTTGTTCGCTAAGTTTTGTAGTTAGTTGAGAACCATACTTAATATATATATATATATCTTCACTCCCTTACCGTCTCATCTTATATTATATAAGATAGACTTAAAAAGTTCACTTTTTTTAAGAGATACTTAGGTAAGGTGAAGGTATGCATGTGGGTGGATGGATTGATTATAAACCGCAGCACTTGGAGAATGAAAAGAAACACATAGATGTTGGGCATTGGAACATGAAGTAATAAGGCGTTTTCCATTGGGCATGAATAGATGAGATGCAAAAATGTTAATGTTTGTAAAGAATAGAAGTAGAATATATGTATGTGTAAAGCGATGGTGCGGTTGAGTTGTCTTCCAATCTGGTGAGTTGTGACTGCAGATGCACGCTTGAAATTGGACCCTGCAAACTTTGGTAATTCATTGACTCAACTGAAAGTTTAGTAGCAGCATCACACCTTGCGCATTACCAGCTTTAAAGGCAAGTAAATTAAGTGGCCAACCAAACCAAAGCACCTCCTTCCTACCTCTCTTCACCAATCCAACTTTCACTTAAATCGCCCTCAACTTCCATCTTCCGCTTCTTCCTTTTTTCTCTCCAACCATCAAATTTCACCACTATTTATTATGTACAACAAAATCAACCATCTCTGCAACTATCTAACTAGTTACTCATGCACACAAATCATTTATGTCAATTTCTTCCCAAGCATTTAACAACTTTAGTATTTTGGGAGTAAATAAAACTATTCAATGTGGTATATATGGTTAAGCACTTACTACTGTCATCACCTAGATACTACTTGGATAATTCTGGGCCCCAAACAAACCTTAATATCACCTTCCTCAAACTAACAAATACACAAATTGGTGTAACTGAAATAAAGTCTTTGGGCTAATTTGAATGCCATTAAATATGATTTCTCTGTTGCCCCCTAAATAATTATAAATATTAATTTATAATTAAATAATAGTGTACCAAAAGTTAAACCATTTATCTATTCTAATTGATTTTTTTCATTATATTTTTATTATACAAATAAATTTCTTTATTTCTAGAGAAATTTTAGAGTGAAAGGTTGTTCATCTTCATCAATAATTAATGTGCATTATTTTAATTCTAATATTAATAATTGTTAAAAGAATTAGAAAAAAAAACCCATTTTTTAGTAACAAAAGAGAAAGTGTGAAGTAGGCATAAAATTTGGGCATCAATATAGTTACATAAAGATTCATTTAAAACTGGTAAATGACCGTCTTTTAATGTGAGATGGAATTTTTAAAGTGAGCACCTTTGAAATAATATATGTATTAGCTTTTTAATATACAAAAAATACAAATTAGTGTTTAAATATGACATTTTAATAATAAAACTATTTCTAATGTACAGTTAAACTAGTTCTTAAATTATATTCTAATAGTTCGCAAAATTTAACCATTGAACGTAATTATAGAACTTTTATATATTCAAAAATTATTAAGCAAGTTTAAATAAATTAATTTTTATTATATGAGATGTTCATTTTTCTTTTCATTTTATTATGTCATGTTAATTTTAAGTTTTTTTTTTTAAATTTAGTTTCATGTAAGAGATCATTTTAATTAAAATATAAATTTTTAAATTCCATGTTATATTTACATATTTTAATTGGAAAATTGAATAAAATTAAATCTTAAATTTATAACTCTTGAATACTAGATCCTCACAGTCATAATAAATAATGAGCATTAATAATCCAAAAAAATCAGAATTTTTTTTATCAATAGTGGTGATTTTCTTTTCCTAACTATAAATATTAAAGACTTCCATTTTGGGAAGTTAATTTCTTTTAATAGTTTTTCATATTGTACAATCAGTTCTGCAAATAAATGTAGATTGCATAAGTAGCTAGCTGCAAACTTTATTAACTGACCATATTTTTATTCAAAATATCATATTAAAAATATTTTTTCACTAAAATTAAATTATATATACAATAATTCGGAATCTGAAAACACTCCTGCACCATAACTTGCCCCTTAATCTAGCTCTAACTGTCTAAGTAACTAACATAACATCCTTTATGTGAATTCAACAAAGTGAGGTTTTTTTGTTGTTTTATTTTACACACACACACACACACACATATATATATATATATATATATATATATATATATATATATATATATATATTAGTGTTTAAAGTTAACGTAAAAAAACAGTTTTTTTTTTAACTAGAATAAAAATATAATAAATCTACCCAGAATTTAAATCGATACACACAAGACAAAATAAATATTTATTATTGGCTAAAACATCGACAAATATGTAAATCATGTTAAACTTGTATACTTGATAAGAAAAAGAGTTAATAGCAGTGATTCAAGGGATTAATTTTATATTCTAAAATTTATCAATTAATTAAAAACATTTTACGAAAGATTTCAATTAATTGTAGATTAGTTTTAGTTTATGTAGAAGTTTATTTTTTCTTTCCTAAATTTTTTTATGAAGAAATTTGTTAAAAAATACAGTGATTAACAGTTATGCACTATTAAACCAATTTTTTTTACACTGACAATTGTAAAATTTCAAGAAATTTATTATATAAAGATAGTAATTTATGTTCTATACTTAGTTATTTAGAATTTATTTATATTATATTGTTGTTGAGTAAGCATTTAGGGGAGGATTGGTTAGCAATTTTTTTGAGCTACATTACATTAGACAATGTTAAATTTTGTTGAAGAGTCGTTTTCAATTTATTATAAGAGGAAATAAGAAAACTATGGTATTAATTGGAGAGTTGGATTTTTCTTTTGTAGGAGTAATTATTCTCTTAACCCCAAACAAACCCCACTCACCAACGTAGACTTTCGTCTGCTATCACCACCATATATTGTTAATTTATGGATATGTGTTTAAAGGTGCAGTTTTTTTTAATTAAACAAAGAACAAATAAAGAAATTACACAAATCTACTTACTTCACTGGGCCCTCTGCTAATTAAAAAGTACTTAACCTTCTAAAAAAGATTATTGGATGATTATATAATCTTCTAAAAGAATCCATTTATAATAGTGAGTCACACTTTATGTCATCCTAATCACACTTGTATAACTATATACAAATTCTTTAGTCAAAGGCTATCTAATTCAATTCATTAAAGAAAATATTTACATTATTATAAATTACCTAACATGAATTAATTTCTATGAATAAAAAAATAATTTTTTTATCGACAATAAAAAATAATAAATATGAATCACTTTACAGGTGATCCAACCTTATACATGAATTTAACCATAATTTTTCTCATTAGACTAACTCCTAAGTCTGCCTATACATAACTTTCCTAGCTAATACAGAGGAAGACATCTCGGGCAAACAATCATACAACTTAAACTGAATATATCATGAGATCATCCTCATACAAACCAACATATCTATACACCAATAAAAAAAGGAACAAAAATTACGTCATGTACGAAATTGATTATTGATTTTTGTATCTGTACGAAATTAATTTTTGTTTTTGATTCAAACTTTAAATCATTCATGTAAATATGAGAAATAATTGAAATATGTCATTTTGTATGCAAAATGATTGTTAGTTTATTTTTTTAAAGATTGTTATTTTTTTTCAAAATTCGTTGTTACTTTGGTTGCATTCTGATGACTATTGTAACTACTTCTAATGGGTTGATGAAGTCAAACCTTAAATTGAATCAATTTCACATACAAAATAATCTCTTATTTCAATCATTTTCATATTACAAATATTTAAATGGTCTAAAGTTTGAACTAAAGTATCATAGCACATAGACAAAAACATATTTAACCCTAAAAAAATTACCTAATTAGTCATATTATAACTTTACTTTTTCATGATTTTTTAGGCAGCAGTAAATATCGTTTATAATACGAGTCTTTTTTACCTTACATAAAAAAACAAATATAACACACATATATATACTGAAAGTTACAAGAATATATATAAATTAACAAATAAATAAGTAAAACATGACTTTATTAAACATAAATTGGGTTTATCAAAAGAAATCGGCATTCCACCAAAAGTAATAAATCATGATTTGAATCTCATCAAAAGAAGTGTTTAATATTTGACTATGCTTTTATAAAATTGCTTGGAAAAATAAATGTTGACAAAATTAAAGAAATTAATTTTTCAAAGTACACGAAATATGAATTTGAATAAAAAAAAGCAGAACTTTTAACATATGAAACAAAAGCAAAAACAGCTTGGCATACCTACTGGTGCAAATTAAAAATACGATATTGTTTTTTTTTTAATTTCTTAAAATCGCGACATTGCTTTTTGTGAACTACATTTCTTTTTTGTTTGTTTGATAAAAATCATGATATTCTAATTAATACTAGAAAAAAGAGATTTATTTTATTATTTTAAACATAATTCTAAATTAAATTAATTCTAAAGTAATATTTGAATCACAATTTTAATTACTAATTTCTTTTACAATCACCATTGCTCTTTAAGAATACCAGGTTCTATTATAAGTTTCTTTAGTATTTTAATGCATATTTTAATATATGCTTTTAATTATTAAATTTGAACACACAATAAATATATAATCAAGAATAATTTGTCATAATCAATTTCATTGACAGGAAAACCGTCCGTCTGATAATTATATTATAGTTAATGAACACAACATTTAACAGTACTTTTGTTTTTAAAATTAGATTAACTTACACTCAATAAATATAACTTTTAGCATTAAAGTACGGTCAATTTTATTTATATTTCTATGTTTGTGCTATCAATTGTTAATTAAGGATTTAAATGTGATTTAAAATAATTAAGTTATAAACATTTATTATTTTTAATTATTAAATATTCGTTAAGCTATTCTTACACTTTACTTAAAATCTAGTTATGATTATTGTCGTAAAAAACAACAATACGGAGTAGACTTTTACAAAAACATGTAATAATGTTTGACCAGCATTAAAAAGAGTGAATCTTAATTTTGTATATCTTTCCCAAGTTCTACTCTACTCTCATGAGCTTATCAATACTGCGTATCAACAAATTGCTTACTGATATTCTTATTTAAAGATATTAATGTCAGTATCAACACAAATCAAAAGATTATGAATAATCAACCTTAAATAGAAAGCAACATTTATTATTGAATTAGGTCAATAACAATGTCAACTACAAAGAAGATAGTGTGGAGATTTTAGTATAGAGAATATACAAGAAAAAAAGACAGATTACACATTAACTAAAAATACATAAGAAAGAAAAATAGATTACACACTAATCAAGAATACATAAGAAAGAAAAACAGATTACACACTAACCAATAATACACATATTCTTGACTATTTTGAATGTTTTAGATCTGATATGTTAAAACTCTTGTCTATAACAAAAGTACATAGAATAATATAATTTTTTTTTTATATATAGTTCAATCTTCTAAAATCAGTTTATAAATTTAATTATATTATATTAAAAATAAATTTTAATTTAACTCAAAATAATATTTATCAAAATGTGAATAGTTGAAGTGCACCACATATACTTTTGTCTCGATGGAGATTTTTGTTGCTACTTACATTATGAACCACTTCTTAGAAGGAGCCAATTCCAGGGAGGATTTGAGGTTTGTAAAGAAAATTTGTCTAACTTCCCTTTCAAGGCCAAGACAATTTTTCTTTTCCCATGGATTACTCCTACGCCTTCATTTCTTCGTTATATTATGTTAATAATAATAATCAGTTAGATTCTTATGCACCACTCCATTCCATTTCCATACGCAGCCGAATCGTTGTTTTTCAATTTCATAGGAAACCGACAAAAAAGGGTATTATGGGCATATGCTAACACAAGAAGATACGTTATTGTCCGGTCCCATAAAAGCACAGGTCCGTGAAATGTTATATATAACTGAAAAAAATACACCATCGTCTTCTTTACCAAAAATAAACATTTTTCCACCGAATTGTTGCTTTAATGAAATTAAAAATTACCATATTTTAGAAACAGAAGCTTCCGCTTTAATTCAATGTATAAATATAAACATATTTTTACTTCTGTATGTCATCATCTGTTTCTTAAAAGCCGTTGCTGCAAACAGAGACGACAACAACAGAGGAGCAACGAAGCACACAACATCAGATCCACCTGATTCTGTTTTTTATCACCTCATTCTCTGTTTCCCTTCCTCCTTCTCTCTGTTTCGCTTTGGCCCAATGAGTTGAGCCACATTCAAGGAATCCACGTGCAGTGGAGTGAGTGAGTGAGTGAGTGAAGAGGATGTTTCGTTCTGCGAGATGGAGGAGCGACAAGAACAGGGTCAAAGCAGTTTTCAAGCTGCATTTCCATGCCACCCAGGTCACTTTCATATTTCTCAGTTTCAACTTTCCTTCTTCTTCTTCTTATTCTTCTCCAGAATTGTGATTGAATTGAGTGAAAAAAACAGACTCCATGTTTAACCATCAAACTTGTGGATCAATTACCACACCAGTCTATTACTCAAAGATATACAATAACTAGTTCAATGCTTGAGGGACAGTTTTATCAGCCATTGTGGTTTTATCTGTCTGGAGCAGAATTGTATCTTGAGACTCTTCATTATGTGATCTAAAGAAAAAGATACACTTTTTTTAACCCTTTTTTTAGTTTTCTTGAAAAATGAAAATGGAAGTTTGGAATAGAATCTGGATTTTGACGGTGTACTCGTAGTGATGAATTATAACGGGATGGGAATCAACCTGGTAAATGAGTTATCGTGTTTGATAATTCAATTTCAGGTGTTTCAATCTGGAATGGATGCATTGGTGCTGTCTATAGTTCCAGGGGACATTGGAAAGCCAACTACGAAATTGGAGAAAGCTACAGTTCGAGATGGAACTTGCAGATGGGAAAATCCGGTTTATGAAACTGTGAAGTTTGTTCAGGAGGCTAAGACAGGGAAAGTCAGTGATAGAATATATCACTTTTTGGTTTCAACGGTATGAATTTTTCTCCCTCTCCGTCATTTACTGTTAATTGTTTTTTTTAATGTGATCTAGTTTCCGCGTTTATGCAGGGTTTACCAAAAGCTAGTTCCATTGGGGAGGTTTCTATAAACTTTGCTAATTATGCGGAAGCCACAAAGCCCTCATCTGTCTCTCTTCCCATCAGGATTTCTCATTGCGATGCTGTTTTGCATGTTAGTATTCACTCTCTTATTTTCAGATTGTTTTTTCCCAAAAGAGTTGTGGTCCAGAGTTAAAGTTACTTGAAAATTCAGGGAAAAGCTAATGAAAAACTTGAGTAAACCATAAGTCAAAGCAATGTTGATCTAGGTAAATTTTATTTGGTGCTTAACAAACAGGTATCAATTCAGAGGCTGCAAGAAAACGGTGTTCGAAGGTACAAGGAGGGAGTTGCCATGTTATTATTTTTACCTTTCAGGTTAAAGAGTTTGCCTGAGCTCAGTTTTTGATGATGCGGTTTCTTCTTGTTCAATAACATTCGCAGAGAGGAAGATGAATGCGAAGTTTCCAAACTGAAATCCGATGATAGGAGCTCAAGGAGCCAATTGAACAATGGCGATACGGATGAAACCAGCAAAAGTTATTCTTCTGAAGTAAGAATTTCACCCTCTTGGCCTAAAGAATTATTGTCACTCTTTTATGTCTCACCCTATATGATAACTTTTCTCTGACATGGCCTTTCGTACAAATGTATCCATGTCTTTTGTTGTTTCGCAGGATGTCTCTGCCAAAGCAATTATGAATAGAACTGAATTGAGTTCTAATTACAGAACATCCAGTGGCTCTGATATCACATTGTCAAGTTCTGATGACAGCTCTGGACTTGATACACCCCGCGAAATTGGACCAAGAAAAAAGAACATTCACCTCAACACCAAAGGGTTTCTCCCAGATCCAGTTCTCCACCATGCTTCAGAACCTCAAAACCTTGCTCGCAGTGCCTCAACATCAATGGATGATGTACATCAGAGATCACACTGGGACTGGTCAGCCGGGTCGGAGCACAGGCTAAGTATAGATGATGCAACATATCATAATTCTCCTCTGAAGGAACGCTCCCAACAACCTTCCCCTTTAGAGATTGAAAGTCTCAACGCTGAAGTATCTGCTTTGGCCAGGCAGGTGGATGTTTCGGACTTGGAATTACAGACCCTTAGGAAGCAAATTGTGAAGGAATGCAAAAGAGGGCAGGATCTTACAAAGGAAATTGTTGCCTTGAAAGGGGAAAGGGATGCATTCAAGACAGAATGTGAGAGTCTAAGGTCTTTCCAGAAACGCATGGAAGAGGCCCAAGTGAGAAACAGGTCACAATTGGAAGGTGGAGACCTTCATGCTCTTGTAGAAGAAATAAGACAAGAATTGGATTATGAGAAGGGCCTAAATGCAAATCTCCGGTTACAGTTAAAGAAGATGCAAGAATCTAATGCCGAACTAGTTCTTGCTGTGCAGGACCTGGATGAAATGTTGGAGCAGAAAAATAGTGATATGTGTAAGTGTAACCATTCCTGTGCAAACGAGCGGGATAAAAATTCCCCGGAGAAAAAGATAAACCTCTCTAAATGTGAAACGGATGATGATGATGATGAAGAACAGAAAGCATTGGAGGAGCTGGTTAAGGAACACACGGAAGCCAAGGAGACTCACTTACTTGAGAAGAAAATAGTAGATCTCTACGGTGAAATAGATATGTACAGGAGAGACAAAGACGAGTTAGAGATGCAGATGGAACAGCTTGCACTGGACTATGAGATATTGAAGCAGGAAAACCATGGCCTTGCACATAAGCTGGAGCAAAGCGAACTGCAAGAACAGCTAAAAATGCAGTATGAATGTTCATCTTCTCCTTCTTCAATGAATGACATTGAAACTCACATCAAGAATCTGGAAAATCAACTAAAGGAACAATCGGAAGATTTCACAAATTCTCTAGCTACCATCAAGGCACTTGAAACCCATATCAGAAATTTAGAAGAGGAAATGGAGAAGCAAGCTCAAGGATTTGAAGCTGATCTAGAAGCAGTGACGCGTGAAAAAGTTGAACAAGAACAAAGAGCTATTCAAGCCGAGGAAACTTTGCGAAAGACCAGACTGAAAAATGCTCAAACTGCTGAGAGGCTTCAAGAAGAATTCCGAAGGCTCTCTACACAAATGACCACCACATTCGATGCGAACGAGAAGGCTACCATGAAAGCATTGACAGAAGCGAGTGAAGTGCGTGCACAGAGAAGTGTACAGGAGGAACAGCTGCATAAAGTGAAAGAAGAACTTGAGTCAACTACTGCTGAGTATGAGGTGAAACTGAACCAACTTTCCAACCAAATAGATATGATGAAAGTGCAGATACAACAGATGTTGTTGGAAATTGAGGACAAGTCCAAACAGCTTGAAAATCAGAAGAAGCACGAGGAACAAGTTAGTAAGGATTTCTCTAATGAGATCGGATTACTAAAAGCTGAGATTGGAAAGCTTAACATGGAGATTTCATGCTTACTTGAGCAAGTACAAGATAAAGAAATTTTAAGAACTGACTTGGAACTTACGAAGAAATCAGTTGACGAATTTGAGACACTTTTACAGAAAGGAACTGTGGAAAGAAATGAACTGTTGGGAACAATTAAATTGCTGAAGAAGGAAGCAGAAGGGTCACTTAATGAGCTAAACAGAATGATGCATATCAAGGATGAAAAAGAAACTGAGGTCAGAGTCTTGCAGTCAGAGTTGCAGGCCATTAGAGCTCAGTACAATGACCTGAAACTCTCTTTTTCTAAGGACGAAGTGGAGAAAGAAAAACTGCTAAAGCAAGTTTTCCAGCTAAAGGGTGAATTGAAGAAGAAAGATGATGCTTTAATCAGCTCCGATAAGAGGTTTAGGGAAAGTAATGCACGCGCAACACTTACCGATGGAACTACAAATATTCTAAAGAACAAAAAAACTGCTTCAGTTACTCAGAATTCAAAGGAAATAGCCAGTCTGAGGGAGAAAATAAAAACGCTTGAGGTAAAATTTCAAATGCTTGATGCCCAAAATTTCATCTTCTATCCATTTTTAAACTCTTGTTTAATTGCTTTCTAGGGAGAAAATTAATTTACTTGTGGTAATTGAGGTGGGGTTGTTTATTGCAGGGCTTGATACAGACAAAGGAAACAACATTGAAAACTTCAAAAACTTCATTTTTGGAGAAGGAAAAGGAACTCCAGACCAAAATTGAGGAGCTGGAGAACAAAGTAGAGGAGTTCAACCGAAGTATTGATTTGCAGAAGGTATACTCATTTGTACAGTCTAACTATATTTTTGGAGAAGTTTCATTTCTTCATTTCTCATTGAACAAAACTGTTTCTTTTCACGAAGTCTGAAATACAAATAATGGCATCGACATTAGACTTTCATCATTGAATTCTTGATTTATGAAGCTATTGAATTCTTCAAACAGGTTGTTCAGGATACAAGTATTACTACTTCCAGTGAGATATCTGGAGACTTAAGGAGTACAGTTGAGCATCTCAATGCAGCTAAATTGTTATTCAAGAGGTTTGACTACTATTTTACCTTCTCAGTTTTGTCTACGTTACTCTTGAAAATTGAAATTTCATGAATTCAACCCATTGAATAGTTTAGTTATTGATTATTTTCTGGCCATGGCAGTGAGGAAAAGTTGTCAGAGAAGAAAGAAGCAGGAATCTGCATAAACGATGCTGCAGATAGCAGCCATGGTGACATATTAACTGAGCTAACATTGTTGAAGGAAAGAAACAAATCAATGGAAAGCGAACTCAAAGAGATGCAAGAGAGATACTTAGAAATGAGCCTCAATTTTGCGGAGGTAGAAGGTGAAAGACAAAAGCTTGTCATGACTGTACGGAATCTTAAGAGTATCCAGAAAAGCTAATTCTCATATCTTGTATTCTGCATTGTATAGTTGCAGAAACCAAACACATATCATTACGAATAAATTAATGTGTACAATGGTAAAATACATGTATTATTTTTTTTCCTTCTTCTTTCTTAGTCTTCATATTTGCTTCCATATGGTAAATGTGTTCCCCATTGGGCACCGTTTTGCAAAGTTATCAGTTTGTAATGTCCAAGTGTTATTTTGTTGCCAATGGTTCTCTCTTCTGTCTTTTTTGCTTTTATAAACATACACATATTATTGTATCTATAACTAGTAAAAAATTAGTTCTTTTATTGCTATAATTCGACTTATCTGACCTATATTATAAATTTTATACATTTTGGTTTTTGCAAATTGTACTGGTACTGGGCGAGGCTGGGACCCACCTGGTTGCCCGATGCCTAGTCAACCTGACCGAGAGATCGAGAGGCCGAGACCTTTGGAGACTTGGCCGAGAGACCGAGACCTTAGAAGACTTAACTGAGACGGCCGAAGACCACAGGTATTTGGCCGATGGCCTACCCTCACCATGAGAATTTGGCCGATGGCCGAATTCCATTACAATTAACGCTCAAACCGAGATCAGTAAAGCTAATCCATCATTAAGAATTAGGTAATGCAACCCTAAGCGGTATCCACCTCGATAAACGGACCCAACAAGGTAGGCCCATTAGAATAATATAAATAGCACGCATTCCAAGGAGTAAGGTATGTCATTTATTACTGTTCACCTACCTGAGAGTTGACTACCCGCTTTACTGACTTGAGCGTCGGAGTGCCTTCGCAGGTACCCCACCATCCGGTGATTCGCCCAACGACCGAGAGCCGAGTACCGAAGGATAAGCCAGAAGACGAGAAGAATCACAATTCATCACACAGTCACCTGCCCGACCGAAGGAAGGAGAAGAAGACTTCAATAGTTCTCTAGGTCCCAACTCCCTGGCAGGAACACAAATATATATCCGGCATCATTTAATTTTTAATTGGTGAGGAATTAAGGGAATAGTTAGGAGTTCCACATTTAGGGTGTGTTTGTTTTTAGGAAGAGAAAGGTAAAGAAAAGGGATGAATAAGAGTATTGAAGGAAAGTTGAAAAAACAAGAAAAAAAAATATAGCAAATCACAAAAAAAAATGCATTTTTATTTTTTTCAAAATTTCTTTAGTGAAGTGAAGAGATTTGGAAAGAAAGTTGTTTTTTTTTTAAATTAATTATATATAAATTGATTATATATAAAATGTATATTTTAATATAAATATAAGTATACTACATAATATATATATATATATATATTATTATAATAAAATGAATAATTAAAATAATAAATAAAAAGTAATTTAAAATTTAATTATTAATATGTATTTTTTATTATTATTTATTAATTTTTAAATTTTTTTATATTAAATTATTTATAATTATTTTAAATTTATTATATCTATATCAATTCACTAACAAATTTTCATACAACTATCACATCACTCACAAACTTTAATAAACTTTCTTTACAAATCTACACTTTTTCAAATCACTCAAAATCAACTCTCTCAAATCTCCTCTTGAATCCAAACACATCATTAATGAGATAAAAAAAAAATGTAAATAGAAAGACACACAAACTCATTCATTTAAGGTGGTGTTCTGTATTTTATATATAGGTTGACTTGTAGTTCTAGAAACTTATCCACATATCCAAGATTAGATATCGACTTTCCATATATACCTACATTGGTATAATCATAATTTTTTTTTTTTTTAAAATTTTGGTAATCTGCGAATAAAAAGATATTCACCTACTTAGCAAAGTTAAATAGGTATTCAAGAATCTCAACTTTGTCTTATGAATATCTTAATTAGATATGCTATTCTAAACTATCCATATATTCACCTACTTGGTAACTTCCTTAGATCACACTCGGTATTTGCCTCTCACCTCAATGTACCAAATTGTGACTTCCTAGATACACAAAAACTCATATTAATATGATCTGAACTCAATGCAACAAATTGACACTTTCAAAAATCACATAACATGATGACATCGATTCAGATATATACACACCATTGAAATGAATACAAAAATTATATAAAAATAATAATAATAGGTGACTTTCTTTCATCCAAATTTATTAAAAAGATAATAATTACTTTTACTTTTTTTTATTATTACTTTATGTATTTCTTTGAGTTAAAAAAATTATATTTTAAACAGTATAAAATAAAACAAAATAAAAATTAAAGCAATTTTTTTAAATAATTATACTTAAGAAAATTGTATGTACGAAGAAAGAAGATGTTTTATTCTCTTATGTGGATAACTTCATATATAGGAAATATACTAGTGTAGTGAGACTCTCTTTTCAAATTACAATCTAATTAGGCAGATCCACTCATCATGACATTCTATCATTATTAAATTTAAATTAATTGCATATAATTGGGTATAATATCGTACAATATCGTATAATATTGCATACAATAATTGTGTATAATTTTAATTTGATAATTATTATTTCCTTAATATTATATATGGATCGTTATATTATAAGAAATTAAAATAATAAAAATATAAAGAAATAAACAAAACCAATACGGTAAATTAATTTTTATTTAATAAATTTGTTTACTGTATAATTATTGATTCTTCAAATCTACTTATGGATATAAATGTTTTGGTTCACATATTAATTTATAATAAGTCATGATTAGTATAGGTATTAATAATATATTTTTTGTTTTGTATAAATTTGTTCTTACATTCATTGTAAATTGATATATGTAGTAATATAAAGAGTTTGTTTAATTTGTGATGAATATAACTATATTCTATATTAACTCTAATGTTAAATAACTTATTATTTTTTTTATTGTTATTATAGATGTTACATAAAAAATTACATTATTAAGAGATGAATTTAGATTAATATAAGAACTTACTTTATTATATTAACTTGTGTTTTATATATATATATATATATATATATATATATATATATATATATATTTACGTGTTGTGAGCTTGTGTTAGAGTAATTATACTTTATATTGATACTTAAATTTTATATATTTAAGTATAATAACTTTAATTTAGATGAATATGTAACGTATAGTTAAAATATATTATATGAGGTGTTATATTAACTCCTAACCATTCTTTCACTTAAATTTTTAGTTATAAGAGTGATTGTTTAAATTTTTTATTCCTGAAAATGGGAAGGTCAAAATAAATATGTTTGCGTTTATTAGTTGTTATGAAAATACATGTTCTTGAGTACTTTTTAAAATATGATGTCTTAAGGAATTAAATTGTTTTATTCTTAAGAAAAGATGTGGAAGTTTATTATTTCCACATGGTTTTTGTTTAAAATAATAGAAATTAAAAGGTATATTTCTTACAAAAGTATCCTAGATATTGATATTGTGTAATTTTATTTTTTAATTATTAAAATATATAGATTTTTTTAAAATTATCAAAATAAATAAATTATGTTAAAGTGATATATTTTTATTATGAAAAAATTATGTTCAACTAACATAATTTCAATATATTTGAACTGAAGTGATACTAAATAATATAATTTTTAATATAACTAAATTTTAATTATTTTTTTAAAATGAAAAAATTTAACTATTTTAATAATTTTAAAAAGTTATTTATTTAAGTAATTAAAAGATAAAATTATATCAAATTTGTAATAGCGCTTTTTCTAAAAAAAAGCTACAGACTCCATGTGCCTTCATTTTTCTTTTTCTTTCTCTCTCTCTATATTCTCTTCTCTCCCTTCTCTCTTAATTTTCTCTCCCAATCTTCATTTATTTTAGAATCTGATCGGACCACGTTGTAGCTGGCGAGTTAAGGAACATTTCTACCCGATCAGATTTTCAAACAGCGTAAGTTTATTTTTACTCTAAATATCATTTGTTCTCTGTTCTTCCTTAGGATTTAGTCATCCATATTGGTAGGGTCAGTTGAGAAGTTTAATCCTCTCAACTTATTCTATTATATACTGAACTTTTGTTCTGTTTGGATAATTTGCATTAGGTCCGTAAATTTTGAAGCTTATCCAGACTGTGGGAAATAAAATTCTAGAAGTTGCTTGGAAAGCAAGCAATTGAGGTAAGGGAAACTAAATTTAATTTTTAATAGAACCCTATGCTAGAAGATCTAGATGTGGAAAGGACGTGGTCCCAATATTCAATTTCTCTTGCAGGGATGTTGTGTGATTATATATATTGGGTTGTTTGTTTATATATCATTTAAATTTGTGGAAATATTAGGTTTTGATGATTTAATATTAAAGTGTTATTTTTTTTATGTCAAATAGACTTTTGGATATTGTGGATCACTTTTTGAATGATATTGTATGACAAAATGGTATGGAATTGAATTCATACATTTGGGATAATGTATGGACTGATGTTTGTTTGTGTATTAAGTATTGATGCCTATGTGGTAACAGAGATCTCCGAGCTTCACTGATGATCTAAGTCACATAGACTAAGATATCAGGTGGTGAGAAGCTGATGGGGAGTTCATGCACACAGTGACATATGAGATGCACGACTTGGGTTGTATTGAACTTACCCTGACCCTTTCTGTTGGATTTGCTGGTAATCTTTGGATCAGGTGTTAGTCTCTGGTAGGACTTACTCAATACGGGTCTCCTGGAAGATGTTGTTTGTTGAATATTCTGGATGTGTAGATCCATATGAGATCTATGTGATTGTTTTATTGTAGAGATTTGAAGAAAATTGAATAATTTGAGAAATTGATCATGTAATTTGGTTTTCTCTTTGGATTTAAGTGTGTATATTATAAAATTCTATTTTCACTAGCTTACCCTTGCTTTTCTTGCTGTG
>Ga0123342_1004538_pt1 | contig 21047 bp, 9 predicted proteins | sample Turbeawhitnodule_FD_89960 | JGI IMG/M metagenome (GOLD analysis project Ga0123342, IMG submission 89960) | Root nodule microbial communities of legume samples collected from Mexico - Turtle bean Mexico white nodule | ecosystem: Host-associated > Plants > Roots > Nodule | place: Mexico: Nepantla...
AAAATAGCAATTTAATTTTCTGAATTCTTGTAGTTTTATTGTTTCATTGGAAAGGTACTTATTACTGAATATAAAAAATATTGATGAGATGTAAGAAGTTAAATTCAATTTTAGGATTCAGTAAATATTTTAAGTTTATGATTGAAGAGAAGAGTTACTATAGTTATAATTTTTTTCAATAAATTTTCAAACTATTTATCAATATGGTTTGGATGTGGATGTCGTTGCCATTAGTTTTGGATTTTTCAATGGCTTTGAAGATGAAAGGTGCATTGAGGGGTGTGGTGATTGTAGTGGCCTTCACACCCTTTTCAGCAAATGATTTTGCCATATCAACTGTTGGTATCATATGGCCATGAGACAAAGAAGGGGAAGAAGAAAATGTGTAGACGCTGATATTCACAACTACCCATTTTCCCTCCACTCACTATTCACTAAGCAAATTTCTTAAAAAACTTTGCGCCAAACAGGAATATCGATGAAAAAGGCCGTATAACAGAACCTATAACAATCTGCTCAGTCACTAGGTATAATATTCTAGTGTCTCACCCATGGAACGCGCAGCCATTACTTAATTAATTGCGAGTCTATTTTTTTTTAAAGAATTTGAAATTATCTACGATAAAATAGGATATCTGGATAAGAAATTTAAAAAAAATTAAAATTGTATAATTAAAGTAATTGAATTATTTAAAATTACAGAATTTTAAATTTAAAATAAAAAAGTAAGAATTTGAAGTTTTTCATATTCTAATATTTATGTTTTGCCTTTTTACTGATCAGGATCAAGAGAGTCACGTCACTCGATATCAATAACTAACCGATTAGATTAATTTCAGACTAATTGGTTACCTTAATAGTAAATGAAGAGATACGCGATGAATGAGGTAATATCTTGTAAATTCGATATACATGCGATAAATAGGTAATGCTATTTTATTAAAGATACACATTACATACGATCCATAAATGAAATAATCCACTTTTAACACTATCAATAAGCATAGCTATACAAAAGTAAGGTACGCTTTTATCAATATATCATTCACTCTTATAGAGAGCACTTACTTGATCACCAGATAACCTTTTGCAGGTTAACTCCGATAGGTTCCTTCATTTGAAATGCTTGTTTGCTTGGAGTTTTTGGAGGAATTGGCATAAGCTTGGTGTAGGAAGTGGATCAAGCATGGTTCCAATGGAGCTATGGATTCTTTGTAGGTGCATGAAGAGTAGGGAGAGTGATTGGTTGGGCCATATCACTTGAAAAGATGAAGAAGAAGACCAAAGGTATTTATCCTAAAGAGGTTTAGACAAGGGAGTGAGTAGTGATATGGCCCAACCATTTTCTTAGGTTATATCTCTTGAAGAACCAAAGCTCTTGATACCAAATGATAGTGTATGCCTTCATTCCGAATTGATTTCTTGAATTTGAGAGGATTGACAAAAACTTGATGGAGGAAATGGAATAAGGATAGCTCCAATGAAGCTATGGATTTCTTGAAGGTGCATGAAGAGTAGGGAAAGTGATTGGTTTGGCCATATCACTTGGAGAGGTTAAGAAGAAGATCAAGGTGTCTATCCTAGAGTGGTCTAGACAAGGGAGTGAGAAAGCTAGCAAACTTAGCAGCAATTCACTCATATATTTGATCTTAGAATGAGAGCCAAGCACCCCAATATATAGTGATGAGGTCTGGCCAAGGTTACAAGAAAATAGGTGGGAAAATTCAAAAGAAATAGGTTTGAAATTGGTGCCCATTTGGAGTCACATTGCCAGCATGACCAAGGTGTGTTCATGTGACTGTTTTTAGGTTAATGATTGGCCTAGGTTAAATTACGGGTCTTAATGAAACCCTAATTTAATCTAGGTTGGATTTTAGATGCCTAATTCAATCCTAATTACAATTAAGAAAATTTACAACTATTTTTCCTACTCTACTTTTGCAAGAAAAAATAAATTCTACTCTAAAGAAAATACATTAGGTTATGGATTTTTTGAATATGTATAAAAGGGTGTCTCTGCCATAAGTAGTAGAGTCTCAATCTTCTTGAATCTTCCTTGCCATTGATCTAGAAAGTTAGCAAAATATCTTTCTACTTCCTAGCAGCAAAACTACTCCAATTCCTCACCAAAATCTCTCATTCTTGGTGCAAACTTTTCTCTATTCCACTGCCACTGCATTCAACTTCTACAATCCATCACCTTGGATTGCATCATCAAAAATGATTCCCACGCATAAGAATGAATTAAGTCTAGTATGTGTTTGTTTCTGGTAGCTATTCTAAAAAACTTCTTCCTATGTTGCTTATTTATCCCAGTAGAAAGATAAAACAACCTCTTTGAGCCCTTAGTAAGAGATTACATTCTGCAAGGATTTTCATACCTCACTCTCACTATGTTTTCGATGCCACATCATCATCACTTCATCTTGACTTGTTAATGTAATTGGTGCATCTGATTCTTGTATCGTATCTCCCAAAAGCTCATATGAATTTGCTATGATTTCTTTGCTTTCATTGCTACCAATCATACCCTTTGATTTGTGCATACAACACAATCATACATTTTAATTTTGACAATAAAAACTCTAACAACCTCTAAGGCATGATAATTTCCTATGACCTCAAATCCTCCTAAGAAGATTCATATCTATAAAGTCAATCTCGATATGGAGTAATGTGCCAAGTTACACCTAAATCCATTATCCTTGTATCATGTAACTCTTTCAAACCATTAAGTTCACTTGAATCCATTATCCATATATCATGTAACTTTTCCACAATTAGAGCTAATGAATGCTTTGTTGACCAAAATATTTTCCTATTCTAAGATACTTGCAACACAATATTGTGAGGTTGATAGTTTAGAGTTCATTCTTTCGATGCCAAATATCTTTCTTTGCATGCCCTTTCTCCGTAATGGTAGCATTTGAGATGTTTCCTACTTATAGACTTTGATCTATCATGATTTTGCTCCTAATAAAGTCACGTTTTATCTATCTACCTTTCAACATCGTCAAAGTCTTTGTTTGCTTAGAACTTTCACTTTTTCTACATTACTTCTTTTGCTTGGATTTTTCTTTAAGAATAACTCCGACAACATCCTCAATATGTAAGTGACCATCAACATTATTATTTGTTATATTGATTATGAGTTGATTATACATATCAGCTACTCTCTAAAGTAGAAGTTCCACACTTTCATTTTCAATTATGTTGAAATTTACAACTGAAAATTGAGCAAATAACATATTAAAATTGTTGATGGGGTTTATCATTGATGCAAACTCACTCATTTGAAGATTATAAAGTTTTTTCTTCAAGAATACTCTTGTGTGAGGTGTCTTCATCTTGACTTTCCATAATAAAAAATTATTCTCATTGAACTTCTCTATATCATATTTTGTTGTCATGACTTTAAAACCAACTTATGCACTTTTCACTATGAATAATGTCTACTAGAACAACAACAATAGATTGCAAACTAGTTCATCATATAAATTCCTAATAAAGATAAGAGTCACTAATGGACACACTTAAATACCAAGTTGTTCCTTTATCATAATTTCTCTAGACATGCATTTTCATACTATCATATTATATATCTACTAAAAAAATTATTATTTATCAATGCGAAATATCGTACTAGCACTATTTAAGCTAGGCACCGGATAACAATATAAGAAATCATAATTAAAATAAAAGATGAAAAAAGGAACAAATTTGATAATAAACAATAATATAATTTTAATATAGGAAAGAAAATTATAATATCTGTTGAAAATAATAATACTCTCCTTTGAAAATAAAAACAAATACTAAAAGAAGCTTAAAGGAGAAACTACTTTTTCTCTCAATTTTTTTTCTCAAACAGTAAAGTAGTGGGGAAAAAATGATTTTAGTGTGTCTTACTAAGAAAACACCATGGTACTTTCATAACAAGGAAACTAAATAAGAAAGGAAATTCCCGCTAATGTGAAACTTCTCTTCCAAAAAAATCATGTAAAATGTTTGATTTAGCATATTCATTAGATGTTCTAATTTCATATAATCCCATAAATATTTTGACTAGGGAGGTCAAATAACATCTATCGTTATAAAAGAGAAAAACATGTGATACACTGAGATCATGAACCATATGAACAAATATAGAATAAATTTTATATTAACTGAAATTTGTAATCTTACTGTATATAGATATGGTATAAAGGAAGATAAATGTATTATATATAGTCTGCCAGCAGATCATGATAAACTACAAAATAAGTTAATTACAAATAAAAAATTTCATAAATTTCATTCCATCTGAGTTCTAATTAACAAATGAACAACACTTCAATATGGAGAGGAGACCACAAGATCCAAATCCAGTAAAAACATGCCCACTACTAGTTAGTGGGTAACTTTTCCATGTTTATTTTATACACAACTTCTACCAAACTTAGAGAAGTAGTAACATGGCCCATATTGTTCTATAACTTGTCTCAATTATATACCATCAATTGAATATCATGAATAAAATACAAGAAATGTTACTAACTCAGTGTGCAACATGCTTTAATTGATACATATATAGTGGTAATCATTCCGCTTCATTTTATGCTTGAGCCAGAAATGTCTCAAGTTGTAAAGTGTAAGTGGCAAACTCTTTAAGAGGAGACATGCACAGTAAGATTACCACTTTCAGAAATGTTTCTCAAGCCAACATTCCTCACTCCTTTTCTTACTATATCATTTCTGTGTTTTGTGGTTTCACCATTTTTATTTCTTTCATTGTTCTGTTGTTTTGCTCCTTTCCAACTATTCGATACCTTCTGTTTTAGTGAAGAAACCTTTGCTCCTTCTTTCTTTCCAGAAGTATGATTACTTGTCATAGAATTAGCGAAGTGTCCATGGTTGGTTGATGGAGCAGGAGAAATCAAACTAGCTTCAGATGCTTTACTTTTGGCACACTCTTCGATTGAGATATCATATGTTTCTCTTACTGTTATCGATCCATCAGTATCCAGATTGTTTCCCACCTTTGATTTCAAAGGAACTGTTGCATCTGCTCCACTAGTTGAACAGTTTAGTTTATTCTGTTCTTTCTTACTTCTGGTGTTATTTGTCACAACCTGATGGTGAGACATGAAAAAGAAGAATTCGTAAACATTAAGTGGTTGTAGTCGAATAGAGAAACAAAAAAAGCACTTCGATTTCATTTCACACAAAAATTCTGAAACAAAACTACGGTAGTAAATATGTGACTACCAAGAAGGTCCCATTAATTTGGATATTGGATTGAGACAACAGAACAACTAATTTGCAATGAATATAGCCGATTGTACGCAAGCACTAATTCACAAACAAAAGTAGACTGAAAACTCACAAAGCATTTACCTTATTCCCATGTGATTGTGAAGAGAGAGTTGTGCGATAGAATGAAGGCATTGGTGTGGCTTTAAAGTTGAGGCTCTTTCGGAGTTTTTTAATGTCAATTTCTATCTTTTCCTATAAAAATAACACTTGAATGTTATAAGTTTCTTCAAGCTTCACAAGCAATGCAAATAATTGGAGGCAGCTACACTACAAACACTAGATAAAAGATATAACAAAATCCTTCTACACATTTTTTTCCTCATTCTGTATTGTTTTCCACACCTCTCATCCCATGCTTGGAAACCGCGATTTCCAGATTTCGCAGACAAATGTCATTTCACACATATATTATTTCACTTTCTGTATTTGGCAATGCTAGAAGAAAATATTTGATAAAATTTAGGAATATACCAATTGAAATAGCAAAAGTAATAGTCAATAGTAAATTGTTAGTTAAAAAAAAAAAACATAATTAGCAAATTCATTGGCAACAATCATATTAGCACCTCAGTTAGAATCCAGCAGATTCCACACATATCACATGAATAAAACTTCATGTAACAATTTCTCAAAATGGTTCCAAGCTCCATTGATGTAAAAATGTCAACTCATCTATTCATATAAAGAGCCTGTCGCTTGATATTCTAATATTCTTGCCATCTCATAAAACCAGAACCTATTATTCGCTAACTTACCTGTGACATTGCTTGCATTTGATTAATCTCTGCTTCCTTTGCATGCAATTTCTCTTCCAACTTCATGTAGAACTGTGTTAACAGGGTCAGGTCAACAAATAAAATATGTCATGCATTCTATATGGTTTTTTAACATAAACAGAAATGATTCCAAAAGAATTGCATTTTACTTGCCTCTTTCCTCCTTTCTGCTCGCTCACTACATTTAAAGTTAAAAGTTGAAGCCTTAGGCTTAACATTGGACTTCATAGCTTGGCTCAACCTGCAAAACATGACTATGTTTATCTCAAATAAAAATGAAAGAAAACGAAAGATTAATCTCACATAGGTCTACAAAATCTCTATGCTTCTTGAATTCCCTTGGAATTTAAAGCAGAAGGTTGGGATTCTATTCTACACCCTTTCGTAGTCCTGATACATTTTCATCATTAAAAGTCCAAAACACATATTTGAATCTTTAAATGTGAAAATATAACAATTCCCACTAAGAAACAACAATTACCTTTTGCTTTCACGAATTTGTTTCTCTGTGCTTTTGGAAACCTGCAAATGGGAGGCCCAAAAATTAAAGGTGATATCTAACAATTCACAAGCAAGTGACTTGTATAGAAGAGTAAACATTTGAAAAAAATATGCAAAATTTAGAGAAACTATCCTTCTTTCACCCCTAAGTACATCGTTATTCAAGTTCTTACTTCTTTGGAGGTTTTGCTAGTTGGAGTTGGAAGTTTTGATAAATTCTTTTCCATATTTGTTCTCCTTGGACTCAGTCTGCTGGGAAGCCTAGCAGGATCGTTAGCTGATATAAGTGTGCTTTTCTGAACTCCAACATTGTTGATTTCAGAGTTCTGTTGAGTCTTGAGCTTTGTTTCCTGTGCATAAATCAAGCACACTTATGTCACCCCCCGAGTATAACAAGACAATAATATAATTGAAAAATACAAACAATGTAACTGTACGGGGAAACCAAGCTTTGGTTCAAAGAAATATAAAATTAAAGCACAAATACACATGCAGTCTTGATTTATTGCATTGATAGTGCTTTCACTAAGCCATTCTATATGTTGGATCTTTCCATAGGCAAAAAAAAAAGGAACTTCAGGCATGGACATGCATACCTCAAGAGAAGGTTTTGCAAGATCATGCATAATTGTTTCCTCAACACCCTGTGCTGGTTCATTCACAGTTATACTCATGCTTATTGATGATTCATCAGTATTTACAGTAACATCATTATGCTTTTCTACTTCTATAACCGTCTCCTCATTAGCTAAGAGTATGTTACTTGTTTCATTTTCAGATTGATGATCTTCATCCAAAGTACTATTTTTCTTACTGGCATCCTCCAAAGGATTAGAATTGTTTATAACAGATTCCATCTGGAGACTTGAAAATGAAAGCATTGGATATTCTGTGATGGTCTCTTCTTCTTCATATTCGTTCATATCACATTGTCCATGATAAGTTGAACTATCAGGAATTTCACGAAATTGAATATAATGGTTTTCTTCGATTGGGACCAAATCTTCTTCGGATCTTCGATCTATTTCAACATAATGGTCGCCTTCATCTAACTCAAATTCCTTTTGGGACATTTCGTCAAATGGAACATACTGGTCATTATTAGACTCAAAATCCTCTTGCTTACCGATTCCCTCAGAGCCATCATTTTCACCGGTTGCTCTGTATGATAATCCATCTTGAGCTGTAGATGGAATAATACCAAAAATCCCCTTCTTCTTAAAATGTGCTTCAAAATATGCTTTCTTCTGAATAACTGAACCAGGTTTTGAACATTTCTCAACCTCCTCCAAGTACCTATTATGAGAGAAAGAGGACCTTCTTTCCCAAGATAAAGGTTCATTTTCAAATCTCCCAAATGAGATAGAACCAGAATGTATAGAATCTACCTGCATTTTTGGCAAGAATCAAAGCAGCAGATATCAGAGTTAAATATCAACTTTATTTCATCTTTGTAACATAACATTAATATTAACAATGTCCAATCAAATCAACACACATAAAACTGAGTTCCTTTTCCACACTTTTTTTCTTTATTGCGAGCAATAGTTAAATGAAAGTGGACATTTTGTATGTGGTATAATAAAACAGAGAATTGTATGTGTTTCCAAAAGACACAAATCATAAAATTAGTACTAAACAAATCCATTCAAATTAGAAAGATGTGAACAAATGAGTATAATAGAAGAAATGAAAAAGGAATAACATTACACTGTCCAACTCCACTCAATCTTCTTTACCATGCTCTACTAATTCAACTAAACTCAAAAGAAGAGATTCAGATCAAGACCATTATATGTTTGACTAAGCAATAATAACTGAAGAAGATCATTGTTCTAGCAAATTATTGTCTTCCATAGGGTTGTGTTTGACCTTGAACTTATTTTATGTTTTGAATCCTAAGTACTATAATATAATTTATGAATTTACATTTAATTTTAAAATTGTTAACTACGATTTAACAGTCAAGTAATCTCAACATCACTTCATGGCTACTCATTCAATCAGTTGCAATTTTTTTTTCAGTTCCTTGCAATATATTTGATCACATAAATTTGAATATAAAAAATTTAATTTTGGAAAAATATGGCAATGTCAACAATTACAAATATTATTAATAATATTTTATAATCATCAGTTCAAATTTTTAATGTACTTTAATACTTCTAATATGGCGTTACTTTCCTTCATCGGTATTTTTAGTAACAAAAAAAAAGTTGTGATCACTAATAATAAATAAATACTCGCAAAAACATAATTTTGTTTCAAAATTAATACACTATTATTTTTTTAATTAATTTCTTTTCAAATTTTTAAATATTAGAAATCAAGTAAACAAAGTTAAAAGTGATTCACATTTTAATTTAATCGGATAAGTTGTGAATAAAACAAAAAAAAATCCTAACAAAATGAATTAATCTTGAATGTGGCATCTCATCACTATTGGCTTTATACTAAATCATGAATCATATTATTCTTTATGAAATTTAATTTCAAATTTTTAAATTTTTTTATTTCAATATAAATAGAATATAAACTAATTTTATAACAATTTAAATGAGTAATCAACAAAACCCCTAAAGTAATCTAGGTTTAATTAAACATTTTTAACCATCAACTATCATCACTTTATTTTTTACCATCCAAGTTTCTTTTACACATATTTTTCAAATTTTTGTCTTTTATATTTTGAACAGAATAATATTAACTTTGTCACAAAGAAAGTTAAAGAAAAAAAAATTAAAATGACATTTTATTACCAACTTTTACAAAACAACCTCCTTTTATTTTTTTTAAAAATTTTAGGACACGTCATTTTCTTAGGAAATTATGAGACCGATAAAATGTGTGAAATTCATAAGAAATATGATAAAATACAAGAAAATAAGGTAAAATTGGTGAAATGGTGATAAATGAGTGATAAAATGTACACCTAAGCAAATAAAATATAATAATATATCTATGTGGTTACATAATTTGAAATTGCATAATGTTATTGATAAATGAAATATAATAATTTAATAAAATTTATTCCGAAAATATTTAAATTAAAAATAATTTTAAAAATCTGAAAGGGGGCCTACTGCAGCTGGCGGCAGCCACTGGTTTAAGCACAAGACAAGAAAAAGTGACAGAAAACCAATCGCAACTCATAAACTAAACTAAGCAAAAAATTGTTAGAACACTGTAACTGGTATTAGAAACAACAGATCCACGTTAAAATGAAGAAATGGATGAAAAATCAAATTATGAATAACCTGAAACTCCATGCTGAATGATTCTTCAACCTCCCCACCCATAGTTTTAAATCACCAGCTTCAAGCAGAATTACAAATCATGATTCTTCCCCTAAAAAATAAGCAGAAGCTTCATTATTGAACAACCAGCATGTAGAAACAACAACCAGAGAATGACAGAGAGAGAGAGAGATAAATGTATGGTTGTAGAAGAAAACCATTTGAGGAAGTGAGAAGCAGAATGTCTTGGGCAGAGAAAGAGTGAGAATACCGAGGAAACAAACACGAGAAGCAAGCGAGAACACCACACACCATGTAACAGAACAAAAGCCAATAATGGTTCCAACTTGGCTTTAAAGTCAGATCCTAAGTTTGGCTCTGAAGTAGTTTGGTACTTTGGTTTTTCACACACACACAACACGAGATGCGATGAGGATGTCACTTAAAAAGTGGAGTGTAATGTAACTCAGATTTCAGATACCTATCGTTATTACAAAAAGTATATAAAATAATCATGTGCAGGTTGTCTTATTTTGTCTTCTTTGGCTTAGACACGCTTTCTAAGCTGTGCATCACACCCATTTTTTTTACCTTTTTATTTTCTAAATTTAAAACTTTTAATCACCATTTTTAAAAATAATTATATATTAACTTTCATTTTTTAATAAATTTTAAAGATTGAAGTTGCCTACGTAATTCTCTCAATCATTAGTAGGGTTAAAGTCAAATTAATCAAATTAAAATTGTTTTTTTTATTATACCAAAAAGAAAACAAAACAAATTGTTATATTTCACTGATTACTTGTCATTTTATTATATGTCTTAATTATTGATTTTCTTATCACTCAACAAGATAAAGTGGTCATTATTATTATCTTTTCATTTATATATGTTGACCAACTTATTTTTTTATTTTCTTTAACTCGTTGGTTAATTTATTTTTCCTTTCTCCAAAAGTGCATTGATGGACGTTTTGAAAAAAATTAATAGAATAAGAAAAGAATGAGTCAATCATTAACCTGAAGACAATAAAATGAAAATAATAATTACATGATATGGCTGGTTTTTAAACTCGTTAAAAATATGATTGAATAATATTTTTGCAGGTTTACCTTTGAGTTGATTGAAAGGGCAAGCTCCGCTTCTAATCTGTCTCCTTTTGTTCCATTGAAACAACGCTCTGTTGAAACAGAGGGGGTTCTACCTATTGATCGCACTCTGACGATCAAGTCAGTGAATGCAAACAAAACAATACTCAGTCTCAGTCTCTAGTACTCAGAAATTGCATCCCTTTACCGGAGATCTCAAGTCCTTTTATAGTTATTCCTCTAACAGCTTTCACTCACGAGAATATAATCTCTACTGAAAGCATACAATAATAACAAAAAACCACCTGCTCACATGCACCTTTCATGCTTGGGTGCTAACAACAGGAAAATATTATGTCCACGCACACTTTTACTCACGATGCTAATAACAAAAGAGAATCTCGTGCACATTTATTTTCGAGTGCTCTCCACTTATTTAACAACTTTATATATTCAACTAAGAGCTTTATGCATATATTTATTTAACTAACAATTCTGTGTACATTCACATATATCCTATTCTAACAGCGTAATATATATTGACATATATATTTACCTAATCAGCTTTATATTAATATATGACTAAATTTATTATTTTTTATATTTTAATTATTCTTCATCGGGCTTACCAACGAAACTGGGTCGAGCTTATGACCCTCTTTTGGGCCCAAAGCCGAGCTGACCATACCGAAATACTTTGACCGAGGTCCCAAACACTCCTGTCTAGTACACAAGCCCCCAAGACTCAAGCCAAGCTTGTCTAGGCAAAAAGTCTTACTAGCATTGACAACTGACATGACACTTCCACAAAGAGCAGGTGAGGAGTTTACTTACATCTCTACGAATGCATGCCCCAATGCTTAATTCACTTTCTTCATCCTAGCACAAGTAATATAACAACTTTCTCCTAACTTAAGCGTGAAAGTAATAACTTATTTACCTTGACTGAATGTCTACCCTTAAGTAGCGACGCCTTCGTGGTTAGAACAACTCTCTACTTCAATTGATTACTGCATCAATTTCTCGATGCCTAACTTCATAGGGTGCCCATTCAAGTAGTTGCACCTATCTCAAGCTCGATCATCTTCATCACATATCGTACCAAGTAGTCTCATCTTCTCAGAGCATCTATACTCGAATGACTCCATTCATTCTAAGCTAGATCGTTTAAGCACGTACCAAATTGAATAACTCATCTTCGCAAGGCGCCTATACTCTGATGAGTCTATTCATTTCGAGGTAGGTCGTCTTACCATGTATCAAACCAAATGATTCAACAGTAAATTCATCTTCACAGGGCGCCTATACTCGGATGATTCTATTCATTCCGAGCTAAGCACCAAACCAAATAATTCATCTCGCAGGGCACCTATACTTGGGTAATCATGCTTATACCGAGCTAGGTCATCTTACCTGCAACTAGGTAATCAGTTTACACAGGGCGCCCATACTCGGGTGGTCATATTGACACCGAGCTAGGTCTTCTTACATGCGCTAACTCAAGTGGATAAACAAACAAAGTAATATCACAGGGCATTTATGCTCGGACATACATACTTACGCCAAGCTAAGTCGACTTACTTGACACTAAATAACCCATTTACACGCACAGGGCGCCCATACTCGGGTAGTCGTACTGATACCCAGCTAGGTCAACTTACCATGTACAAATTCCAATAACCTTACCTCCACAAAGCGTCTATGCTCGGATGACTCTATTCACTCTGGGCTAGGACGTCTTACCATGCCTTATTATTTACCAATGCAGTGCGCCTACTCGACTAACCGAGTTACGTTTTACCAAGCCTCATTGTTGGCCAATGTAGTGCGCCTACTCGGTCGACCGAGTTACGTCTTACCGTGCCTCATTGCTGGCCAATGCAATGCGCCTACTCGGCTGATCGAGTTACATCTTACCGTGCCTTATTGCTTGTCAGTGCAGTGTGCCTACTCAGTTGACCGAGTTACGTCTTATCGTGCCTTATTGCTTGCCAATGCAATGCGCCTACTTGGCTAATCGAGTTATGTCTTACCATGCCTTATTGCTTGCCAATGCAGTGCGCCTACTTGGCTAACCGAGTTACGTCCTACAATGCCTCATTAGGGCGTTAACAGACTTGCATGTGACGTATAAATACATGCAAAAATACTTTGCCAAGCAAATTGACTTCACATACTAAATGCATAATACAACTTTGCTAACCTGAGTGAGATGAAACATACAAAGCGGCAAAAATAGCTCTTAACAAACAAGTTAAATCTCTAATGGTTGGCACCCCTCTAGGTCAGCCGAACCACTTGCTGCTTCTACTTAACTTGTACCATTGTTTATATTGACATTTATACACACACCCTGCCAAGCAATCTTACCTTATGGCTCAACAAAATGATATGTCGTCATCGTCCTTATCGAGATAGTTTAGACTCATGCTTGGCTAAGCGATCAACGTTGACAGTATTTTCTCTCGAGTTAGATCGTCTTACTGTACACCTACTCGGTTAACTAGGTATGTTATGAGTTAATTAATATCACAGGGTGCCAATACTCAGGTATCTCTATTCATTCTGAGTTAGGTCATCTTACTATGTGCTCAATAATAAATTCATCTTCATAAGGCGGCTATACTCGGATGACTTTATTCATTCCAGACTAGGTCGTTTTACCATGTGCTCAACAACAGATCAATCTCATAGGGCACATATGCTCGGATGATTCTATTCATTTTGAGTTAGGTCGTTTTACCTTGTGCTCAACAACAAATTCATCTTCACAAAGCGCCTATACTCGAATGACTCTATTCATTTCGATCTAGATCGTCTCACCATGTGCTCAACAACAAATGAATCTCACAGGGCGCCTATGCTCGGATGACTCTATTCATTCTTAGCTAGGTTGTCTTACCTTGTGCTTAACAACAAATTCATCTTCACAGAGTGCCTATACTCATATGACTCTATTTATTCCGATCTAGGTCGTCTTACCATGTGCTTAACAACAAATCAATCTCACAGGGAGCCTATGCTCGGATGACTCTATTCATTCCGAGCTAGGTTGTCTTACCATGTGCTTCATCAAAACTAATCAATCAAAATTAATGCACTATCTTCCAAGAACAAATTTATCGCTAGATGACCTCATTAAAAAACCTCTTTAAGGAAAAAAGAGCATCACCTTAATCATTACATTGTTCAAAAAGAAAGCATTAAAACAAAATATCTTAACTGAAGTAAAACTGGAGGTTTGTCACGTTCCACATTCGAGGAATGGCTCCCCCCTCCAAGGTTTCCAGCCTATACGCTCCATCGCCGAACACTTCTATGATCTTGTATAGTATAAAAGTTTGGTGTTGTATTTCCTTTTACTGTCGAGCTACAATAGGACATAATCATTTGTCATTCTCGACACATGAGTTATGGAAAATTTGGCAAAGTGTTTGATCTTTGTTTCATATATCTCCTTTTTTTTTTCTTTTACCATATAGTTAAATCGAAATATACGCCATGAATAATAATGTTTACTAGAGCAATGATTGTAGACCGTGAACTAGTACACCAGGTAAGTTCTAGGAAAGAGAGGTGGGTCACCAATGGACGCGCTTAAATACCAAGTCTTTCCTTGCCATAACTTTCCTAGACATGTACTTTTACACTACTACATTCTATATCCAATACAAGAATAATTTCTCTCATGTGAGAGTTCACAATAATGATGATGAAGCGACATCTCAGTTTCAACTGGAACAACAATTGCAGATTGTGAACTAGTACACCAGGTAAGCTCCCAAGAAAGAGAGGTGGGTCACCAATGGACGCGCTTAAATACCACCAAGTCTTTTCTTACCATAACTTTTCTAGACATGTACTCTTACACTACTACGCTCTTTATCCAGTAACAAGAATAATTTCTCTCATGTGAGAGATCATGATAATGATGATGATAATAATATCACAATAAATTTAAATGATAATAAACATTTCTTATGTCTTTAGAATAACATGATAACAGATTAAATATATCTGTGACTTTTAGACTAATATGATAATATATTTAAATAATAACAATTATATTCTTTATCTTCATAATAATATAACAATAGACTTAAAGACCATGATACTTAATCATTTATGTTATCTCTAGAATAACATGATAACAAATTTACATATATCTGTTATTTTCATAATAATATGATATATATTTAAAAATAACAATTATACCTTATCTTCAGAATAATATTACAACAGTCTTAAAGATAATAATTAATCAATTATGTTATCTTCATAATACATGATAACATATTTACATATATATGTTATTTTTATAATAATATGACAATTATTTACATATATCTGTTAAATAATAACAATTATATATTTCATCTTCACAATGATATCACAATAGTCTTAAATGATAAATCATTTATGTGATTTTCATAATAATACAATAATAGATTTAAGTAATAACAATTATGTTTATTATTTTCAAGAATCTTAATAGATTTAAATGATAATGATCATTTATGTCATGATAATTAGCGGGATCAATTTTACTTGCCTCCATGATTTGTTGCAAGGCTGGGGACTCGCTTCCATCAGATCCCAACAGTCCTTGCCGCGTGTTTCTCATCACATCGGAAGGCTCGAAGGTAAATGTGGATGGGATTAGGTTTTATCGGGCCACACGTTAGGCGTCAAATGTTCTCGCCAGTTGACCTTCGAGTTGAATGGATGGGCAAGCTCCGCTTCTAATCTGCCTCCTCTTAGTGCACTGAAACAACGCTCCGTTGAGACAGAGGGGGCTCTACCTATTGATCACACTCCGACGGTCAAGTCAGTGAGAGCATACAAAATAATAATCAATTTTAGTCTCTAGTACTCAAAAACCACATCCCTCTATTGGGGGTCTCAAGCCCCTTTTATAGTTATTCCTCCAACAACTTTCATTCACGAGAATATAATTTCTGAAAGCATAAAATAATAACAGAAAACCACATGCTCACATGCACCTTTCATGCTTGGGTGCTAACAACAGGAAAATATTATGTTCACAAACACCTTTACTCATGGTGCTAACAACAGAAGATAATATCGTGCACTTTTATTCTCGAGTGCTCTCCACTTATTTAACAACTTTATATATTAAACTAACAACTTTATGCATATATTTATTTAACTAACAACTCTGCGTATATTCACATATATCCTACTCTAATGACTTAATATATCGACATATATATTTAACTAATCAGCTTTATATTAATATGTGATCAAACTTATTATTTACTCTATTTTAATTATTCTTCACCGGACTTACCAGCGAAATTGGGCTGAGTCTATGACCTGTTTTTGGGCCCAAAGCTGAGCTAACTATACCCAAATACTTAAATCGATGTTTCGTACTCCTGTCCAGTACAAATACTAAATAACACAATTTTTTAATGGAAGTTCAATTAAACATATATAAAATAGTTAAGATTTAATTAAATCTTTTACTAAATTATTTTTATTCTAAAAACTTATATGTTTTTACTAAATTTTAAGAAAATATTATTAAAATAAAAATATAACCAAACTTTTTGCATTGAATAAAAGTTCTTATAAAATATAGTAGAACCCAAAAAAATAAATGTAACTGCAGGAACAAAAAGGGGTAAAGATTGATAGCATAATGCATGCTCTCAAGAAAGATTGAAAGAGAGAAGCAACGTGTTGGCTTCGGTGCTATTTTGACCCTATGAAAAAGGTCGCAATCACCGTTTCATCTACCTTATACATTAAATATTCGGAAATATATTCCAAGTGTTTTCGAATACAATGTTTCCTATTTTTTATCTTTTCACTAAATTTTCTTAATTATTTGAATAACATTACATTAATAATTCTACATTATATTAATGTCCTCGATTATTTAGAATACATTGCACCATTTATCTTTATAAGGAATTTTATGTATTTGTGCATGTTAATAAAATAAAAAATATTCACGTAAGTTTGTATAATTTATCCATTTTAATAAAGTGCCTCTAATAATATTTTTTAAAATTATGTTCAGATTTACAATTTTAATAAATTTCATGAGTGATCAGTGTTTTAATAATAACAATGTTAAATAAAGCTGATAAAAAACAATATTAAATAAAACTAAATTAGACAAAAATTACTTCTATTTGAGTTCCTCAAACATGGACGTTTGGTTTACTTCTATTATCTTGACTTTTTATTTGGATACATGTTATAAAGTAATGTTATTTGTTATATAACAAATACAACGATTACATTTGTACCTATTATCATAAATTATGGATAATATTTTCTCATTTTTTTATATTATTTGGCTTTAACTCTATTATTGATTATTGATGGAGTGTAACAATCATTTTTCTTCAATATTCATTATGAAAAGTAGTATCCTAATAAAGTGCGAGTATTATTGAGTACCTCTTATGAGTGTGATTTTTAGGTGCCATTGATAGCGATAAGGACTGACTTTAATTAAGGAACGTCAATTGTGTACATTATTTTCTTTTTCTTTCAAAAAGAAATTCACAAAATATTATATAATGACTTTAGTTTTTATTTATTATCAGAACACTATTTGCAATGACATTTCTTAATAATTACAAAAATACTAAATGAAAAAGAAAACATTTAATGTTTTAAAATCCTATTTTTTTTTAGGTAATCTTAGTTTTAATTTCACAATTTTTTTTTTCTTCTGGAAATGACCTAGAAACTATTTTTTTTCATGTAAAATATGTTGGCTTCACAAATCCTGTTTACTTTTGTGGTTGACCTCTAGGACTGAACTCTCTAACTGGGCTCTCGGACTGAGCTCTCGGACTGAGCTCTCGGACTGGGCTCTCGGACTAGGCTCTCGAACTGGGCAAGATTTATATGTTGAACTGGATCAATTTGATATTTCGGCTTCTTCTCTCGGTCTACTCTCACTGTTGAGTGTGTGTACCTACAAGACACTCCGATGTCAAAGTCAGAATAAGTTTGATATGATAATCAAATAAAATTCACTCTATTTACCTCTTAGACTAGATTGATGTCCTATTTATAGTATTTTCTTATTGGGCCCATGACCTATTTGAGTTTTTCTTTTTGTGCCTAATATCTTTTTAAATACACACCTATTAATTTGGGCCTTATTGTAATGGGCTTTGCTACATTGACCATATTTATTATATATATATATTTTCTACATTTATATATACTTTTTTGGCTTGACCTTTCGGTACGACTTTTCGACTAAACCTTTCGGCCTAATAGTACAATTTTCAAAAATAATAGTTAGAAATATTTATTATTATTTGACTTTTAAGAAAATGGCATGTACTTTCTTTTTTGTATAGTTTTTTTTTAAATCATAGCATGGTGTAGACTTAAAGAGAATAAATTATCTTTGAGTCATATTTTAATCAAACTATTATTTAGACTTTGTCCTGATTAGAGGTCGATCTACCTGTGATTAAATTAAGGCTAAATTTACTTCAGGTTTCAAATGAATTTTTTTTAAAAAAATATGAGGTCATGGGATGATCCTCTTAATATGGTGAAAGGATTGTTGATCTTGAAAGCTTTTTAAGTCTTACTGGCTTACACATGAGGCTGAGGGGCTGTGAAAACGACCTTGATTCCAATTTCTGGAGTTAATAAAAAAGATCTCATTTATTTCTCCTAAAGATAAAAGGGCGTTAATTATAGAGATTGACTGTACATGCTAGATTATAATTAATTTAGGAATATAACTCGAAACAAGACCAGGGGGAGACTACTATCCTATATAAGGGAAAGAAGATGACCTTATAAGAGACAACAAACAATAAATGACTATAATTAAGATAAGGGGAACAACAACAGACAACACACAAGGAGTACTTTCAACTTATATTTTATACTATAATCACTATATTTTTATGCTCTTACTAACTTGAGCGTCGGAGTATCTTGTATAGGTGGATCCCCCTCATTTCCTTGTAGCCTATGAAGCTTGCAAGGATACAATCAGTGACCATCTCGGAGTTTAACCGACCTTAAATACATGTTTTGGTTGAGAGACATCCCTCATGGCCAAAACATTTGGCGCCCAACGTGGGGCAAGTAAAACTATCCTGCGCCATTTTTAGAAATGCAAATGATAGGAAGGACAATGGGACAAGAAGAAGGGGGGGACAATACATAAAAACTTGGATGTGAATTATCATAAACCTTCATGTTTAAGTTATGTACTCTTTTTATTATAGACTTTTTACATCTTGTTTTTATAAGGTTTTTAATGTGGTATAATGAAAATAATTATCGTTTGTTTATAATATGTGTTGTTAACATTTTCAATGAAACCATATCGCATTTGTAGAGTAATAGGGAGGGAAGCTTATCGTTTGGAATCATTAGTGGTGGTCGAATACCAAGAAATTTTTTTTGGCTAGTTTCTTTTCTATTTTAGTTTATCATCACCCTTTTCTTTTCTTTTTGTGTTGTTTCACTGTTTCTTTAATATTTTATTATATGTTCTTACTTTTTTTAATAAACAGTCCCTCCGATTTTAAAGTATTATCCAATTGGGGATGGTTGACAAATGGAAATTGCCAAAATCAACCAAATAATTTTAATTATTTTAAATTCACTTAAATTAAGGTGTTTATGTTTTTGGTGATAGGACCTTATGAGGTTTGAGAAGTTGTTGGAAAAATAGAATATAGCTTGGAAATTTGGAGGTTGTGGTATCATGAGTCGAACCCGATATTTTCATGAATAGATCGGGTACCGATCTATGTAATTAAGAACATTAATACTGTATGAGCAAATCAAGGACATTAATGCCGCATCATTGGAGAAGAGGAGATCTTGGAAAATCAGAATTAAGTAGAGGTCCTATATCGAGAACATGGAATATAGCTACCATTCGTTACAATTGTGATGAATTACAATATATTTTTATGCATCTTAACATATTGTGTTAAAGTTATGAATTACAGATTTGAAGAAAAAACCCTGCACCAGCCTTAACTAGGTCAAGTGCCGATCTCGGTTGGTCCAAATCATAAAGAAGACCATGTAAAGGTTTAAACCTTACTTGAAGAAAAACCTCACATCAGTCTTAACTAGGTGGGGTGCCGATCTCGGTCAGTCTAAATCATAAAGAATACCAAGTAAAGGTTTAAACCTTACATGAAGAAAAACGTCACATCAGTGTTAACTGGGTGGGGTGCCGATCTCAGTCGATCTAAAACATAAAGAAGACCATGTAAAGGTTTAAACCCTACGTGAAGAAAAACCTCACATCAATCTTAACTAGGTGGAGTGTCGATCTCGGTTGGTCCAAATCATAAAGAAGACCATGTAAAGGTTTAAACATTATGTGAAGAAAAACCTCATCAGTCTTAACTGGGTGGGGTGCCGACCTCGTTCGGTCCAAATCATAAAAAAGACCATGTAAAGGTTTAAATCTTACATGAAGAAAAACCTCACATCGGTCTTAACTGGGTGGGATGCCGACCTCGTTCAATCCAAATCATTCAGAAGACCATGTAAAGGTCTTAACCTTACATGAAGAAAAACCTCACCAATCCTAACTAGGTGGGGTGCCGACCTCGTTCCGTCCAATTCAATGAAGACCACGTACAGGTCTTAACTTGACATGAAGAAAACATATACACAAGTCTTCACTTGGTATGGTGCCGACCTCGCTCAGTCTAGTTTGAGTTATTTTTTGCAGATAAAGAAAATGTCGACCTACTAAATGAAGGAAATGCCGACCTCACCCAGTTTGTGAAGGAAATGTCGATCTCACTCATTCCATTTGGTAAGTTTTAAGTTATATCTATTGTAGGTAAAGGAAATGGCGACCTATCAGGTGAAGGAAATGTCGACCTCACTCGGTCCAGTTTGTGAAGAAAATGTCAATCTCACTCAATCCAATTTGTAAGTTTTAAATCATATCTATAGCATGTAAAGGAAATGTCGGCCTATCAAGTGAAGGAAATGTCAACCTCGCTCGGTCTAGTTTGTGATTGAAATGTCAATCTGATGGATATCCACTAGGAGAGGATTTTATTAATGAAGGAAGAGGATTTTCACCTACACATTTGAAGTTCTTCCTTCTAGTCTTCTCACAAATTAAAAGAAGTCAAAGAGAAGATCAAGCC
>Ga0123342_1004539_pt1 | contig 21044 bp, 14 predicted proteins | sample Turbeawhitnodule_FD_89960 | JGI IMG/M metagenome (GOLD analysis project Ga0123342, IMG submission 89960) | Root nodule microbial communities of legume samples collected from Mexico - Turtle bean Mexico white nodule | ecosystem: Host-associated > Plants > Roots > Nodule | place: Mexico: Nepantla...
ACTTATTTTATATTAAATAAAATTATTATTTTTATTTTTACTCTTTTGTAATTAATATAACTATTATATAAAATTATTTTTTATTATTAAAAAATATATTTATTTTCATTTTTATTTTTATTTTTAACTTATTATATATAAAATATGATTAATTATGTTATTATATAATAATTATTTTGTATAATTTTAATTATATTTTTAGATTTAAATTGTAATTTTATTTTAAATAAAAACAATAATAATTTGAATTTAAAATAAAGGGTAAAAAAGTAAATTAAAATTAATTAATTAAATAATATATATATACGTTCCTTTCTTCGCATTTTGCGAACAAAGTTCTGAACGTATAAAATATCTTGATTTTCGTGGTTTTTAAAAAAAAATCTTTGATTTTCTAACTTTCCGTAAGCACAGTAAATCTTTGTTTTTCTATCGTCAAAAACAAACGATGCCTTAATTGGACTACAAAATCAAAACTTATTTTGTATATATATTATCTATAATATCTATATATTATCTAATGACAAAAATATTTATTTATTATCTATATATTATTTATATTAAACATTTTACGTTAATTTTCCTGATTTCGTAATTTATTTAAAAAGTTTATTAGAAAGTCTTTTAATCATTTGAAGATACACAATAAAACTATTCAAAATTTTAGCAAAAGACAAGGGAATATATTTTTACAGTATCTGTAATTATTTGATGAAAATATAGATTATAAGAAAAAAATATTATATAAGATTTAAAGAATGACAAATAATTCAGTAGGATTTATAAAATACACTTTTCACGAAACTTATCTCGAATGCTATAATTTGAAATTATTTAAATTTCGAATCAGAATAATGTTCTCCTTTATAAAAATAGGCGATGAAGATAAATTTATTCTATGATCATATATTCTTGCATTGTAATAATAACTAAATTTATTATCTTAATTAATACTTTTTTAATTGAATTTATTTTAGTCTTAAATATTTTAATCATTAAAAGATACACAGTAAAACTATTCAAAATTTTAGGAAAATCCAAAATTTTAATAAAAAAACAAGGGAATATATTTTTACTGTATCTGAAGTTATTTGATGAAAAATATAGAATATTAAAATATAATATTATATAAAATTTTGAAGATAACGAACAATTAATTAAACAATTAATTATAATTTATACAATATATTTCTCACCTAACTTATATTGTTCAAATTTGAAATGATTTAAACTTTAAATGAGAATATTTCTTCTGTGTGAGAATAGGTGACGAAGATAAGTTTATTCTAGATATAATTATATATTCTTCCAAGGTAATAATAATTAAATTAATCATTTTAATTATGAATTTTTAATTGAATTTATCTAAGTCTTAAATGTTATTTATGTTAATTTTGTATTTTTAGTCTAAGTTGCTTCTTTCAATTAAATATATTGATAATTTATTTTAGTCTTTAATTAAATTTTTGTTTTTTTTTTTCAAGACTCGTGATTAAAAGTTAAAAGATTTAAAATATTATAAATAAACTTACGAATACAAGTAAGTTACTCAATAGATTAACGAACGTATGTTTTATTAATAAGATTCGTATTAATTTAATGTGATACGGTTATTAAAAATTTAATTTAATTTGGTTATTAGTTATCTTTTTATCTATGTAGTTTTATTTTTTACATTTCTAACTTTGTTTTCTTTTGATTATTTTTTATATTTATTATAGTGATAAAAAATCTAACATTCATCATATTAAATCTTACTTTTATCTTATTTCATTTTATTTTCTTATATATTCTATCTTAAATTTTAATTTTATTTTATTTCTTTAGATCTTATATTTTAATCTTATTTTGATTTATTAATGAAATTCGATTGTGTTTGACTCATTCATACTTATCAATTTAATTTGGTATGGTTATCGAAAAATCCAATTTAAATTTTGTTATCAGTCGTCTTTTATCTGCATATTTTTTTTTATTTCATTTGCATAATTTTATTTTCTACATATCTAACTTTGTTTTTTTATATATTTATTACAGTGATAGAAAAAGATTAAAAAAAATCTAATATTCATCATATTTAATCTTATTTTTATCTTATTTCATTTTATTTTCTTATATATTCTATCCTATATCTTAATCTTATTTTGATTTATCATATCTTGTTTTATTTTATTTCTTTATATTTTATATCCTAATCTTATTTTGATTTGTCATATTATATCTCATTTTATTTATTTTCGATTTTTAATTATTTTTTCTACCATTTTTTTCTATTTCTGATTTTGTTCTTATACTAGTAATTTTTAATTCTTTCAAGATATTTTCTTTTCCTATATATATTATACTAAAATTGAAGGTGTCACCTCCTATATATTAGTTAATACTCTGAGTCTCAAAGCAGACAATACTTCAGATGTAGTGATTGATCCTAACGATGTTATCTCAATTGATTAATTGAGGATTAAACGTCTCGGTAAGTATATAAAATGTCATTAGTCTCGACTCTTAAGTAATATGTGACTATAGTGAACGTACCAAAAAATGAACGAATATAAAATTTAAGACAAACAAAAATTATTATAAAAGATAAAAAAATGCTTTGATATATGCATAAATAAAATTAGGAAATTTCAAACTAATAAGTTGTATGGTAATCACAAAAAGAGTCATATTGCAAATTTGTTTAAGAATAAAGTGGATTCCAAATTATTTTTCTCATTTATTATTAAAAAAATATAAATGATAAATTTAGACTTAGACCTTTGACCAAGAGAGGAATAGAATTAGAAGAAAAGTACACAGTGGAGAGAGTAAACATTGTTTAGCTATAAGACTGAAAAATAAGAAATTTGTTTTTCAAGATATTAGGAGATAAAGAGATGTGTGTGGAAAAAAAAAACATAAATATAAATAATCATCATTTATATATTTAATTGATATTTCATATTTCGTACCATTTTGATCAATAAAAAGTTTTGATAAAATATGTTAGAGTAATTTATTTTATGTTAGCTTATAACTTATTTTGTTATACGAATTCTATTTGAAAGGATCATAACCTCCTCAATAATTTTTTTATTTTATTTTCTTAATGACAAATGATTTTGGTTTTTATTAGTTTTGATTTTGATTAGGAATATATGCCTTAACCATACATAGGTATAAGGTAAGGTTTAATTTTGTAAATTGACAATAAATATTTAAAATACTGCAAATTGGTTTTATTTATAGGTGGTGTAAGATCTCTCATACATCCTATCTCATTGAGGACATCGCATATTAATGTTGAGAACATCGTGTATTCATGTTGAGGACATCAAGCGTGGAAATCGAGAGAACTTGAAAACAGATGACACAATAGGCTCAAAAATCTCGATTACGGTAAACTCTTAATGACTCTGATGTCATATTAAGAAGTAAGTTTAAACACAACTCATCCTCACAAATTCAATTCAATGTGAGGTTTGCTCACACTTATATATTGTAAATTTGTTTTATCTTTATGGAATTAGAGTAACTTATACCGCTCATCATGACCAAATTATTTGGGGATATTATGTCATTATTATCGAGCTCATGTTAAATCACCCGCAAATATCTAACCTCGCACTCGACGAAAAGGGGTGTGTTGGATTGTTAGAGATCTCATATTGATTATAATTAAGCCATATTTTAATATATAAATAGGGTGCAATCCTCATCTTACTAGCCGATTTTATGAGATTGAGTTGGACATAAATGGATTGACTCATACTTAAATGTCACTATCTTAATATAGTATTAAATTCATTCATAGTATGATATCAAAGTTACTAAGAATTTATCCTAATTGATATTTTTTCATATCATGTCATCCTTTCTCGATTTTCATTTTGATGTCCTCGCCGTGAACACACAATGTTATCAGTGTGAGTGAGTGTGTTAGAGATCTTATATTTGCTAGAGATGAAACAAATTTTACCATATATAGGTGGAAGCAAACCTCACTTTATTAAATCAATTTTGTGAAATTGAGTTAAACTTAAGTTTCGTCATCCTAGTAATGAAGATGAGTATGCTATACATGTCTCATTTCGACCCTCGTACTCATCTTCATTTTAAATGATCAAAATACACTTAGTTTATGGTGTACATATAAAACTTATTTTCATTATTTTCTTTGATCATTTGAAAAAAATTTCTTTTACTGCACAATTTCCCAATTGTTTGACTGATTCAATGTTCACCAAGATTGTTCAAATTTCCAACGTACTTGTTCTCTCACACTACAAGAAAATAATTAAATAGTAACAAAATTTAGAGACCAAGAATAATTAGTCACTATATTGACTAACTTATATACTATTTTAGAATCTAAAAAATTATTTGTATATAAAGTGGTTTCTATTATTAATAAAAAATATAAAATAATTTATAAATTAGTATACAAACTAACTACCAAGGTTTTTAGCTACTAATATTTTATATTATAAATTAGCCTTTAAAAGACTAAAGACTATCTAGAATCTAAAGTAGTTAGTATCTAAATTTTGATAGTTAATGATTAAATACCAATCCATAAACTACTGTAGATATCAATAATTTTGTTAGTTTATATAATTGTCTCTAATTTAATCAAATAGTAATTAATTGTTTTGGTCACTAAAATTGATTTCTATTTAGTGATTTTCTTGTAGTCTTATGACAACCTCAAATGCACATTTTTCTTTGTGTGGATTCCTTCAAACAATGTACATAAAGGAAATGTAAATTTCAACTTTATTGAATTAAATCATTTTTAAGTACAAACACTCAATCATTTATATTTTTTTAATATTTTAATATTTATAATTATGTGAGAACGTGTGACTATTAATTTTGAGTTAAATTATGTAAAGCCTTAATTATGTTGTGAACGTTATAAATTTTAATTATGTTAATTATTATTTAATATCATAATTTGTTTATGTGATTTTAACTTTATGAAAAAATGAAATAATATTCAAGAAAAAAACAAGAGTACATGTATATACATTATTTAAGAGGGAGATGAGATGAAATACAAATACCATATATGATGATAATAAATATAAATTGCTATTTAAAAAAAAAAACAAAGATAAATGTAGTAAAACTTGTTTATATTGGTGTAAAGGTTTAATGTGACATTAAACATTACAACTCATAAATTCTAACTTCATTCCGTTGGTATACATAATGTTGTTTTTTACAACTCATCAATACATAATGTTGTTTTTTACTTTTCTTTCACTTAAATTCGTTATTGTGTTTTTTTATTGGACATATATATTCTGATGTTGATTACAATGACTATTTTATTATTCTTAATTACTTATATTATTATATTTTTACCAAATTCTTCGATCATGGTCATCTCTTGTATTAAATTTATTTTTGTAGTTCTTACTTGTATATTTTTATGACAATGTTTTATCTTTAGATATCCACGTAAATTTCAAAATGATGAACTATATATTGAAGTGAGAATTAAATTTCATATTCGTACTTTAAAATGTAATACACAGATGCAAAATTAGTAATTTAGAAGATTACGAATGCAAATTAATAACTTCATATTATGTAAGCAGAAATTGTTAATTGAATTGTGATTTTTAAAAGAAACCCACATGTTCATTTCTCTTTATTTGTTTCTTATATATTTTTTCTACTTTTTTAAAAATTAATAACTTTTTTTTTCTACTACTTATTTATAATATGACAAGTTCAATTTGCAAAAAAATTGTTGGGCATCTCACTTTCTTAATTCAAGTTATTAACTCAAACAATGTAGAAGATTGCCACTGTTCTTTTCCATTTATTTTAGTTACGTTAATAAATTTAGCTAAAATTATTTAACTTTCAAGGTATATAGATAAATATATCGCATGAAACACTATAGCAAAATATATTTAAGATTATTTATATTTTTATATTCCAACAATTGTAGCTATGTATCAATGATAAAAATAAACTTTATACATTTAAATATAAGTAATTGCTTCGTTACAACACTAACATTTTAAATAACGATAAATATGTTTCATATAATAATTGATATTAAAATTAGTATCACACGTTAAATTCTCAATGCGAGATTTGTGGAAAATTAAATATTTTACATTAATAAGCACAGTACTTAATATTTTTAATTTAGATGTTTACCCTTTTCTAGTTCTTGAGCTACAGAACAAAGCATGGGCAAGTTCTTTCTGCACCTATAAAAATTCTCCTGACACCCCCATATTTTTTGAAAATACCGAAATTGTCAACTTTGAATTTTACAATACAAAATTTTACATTATGATGGTTGAATTCGAAATACAAAATTTTAATTTCGAATTGCACAATCCAAAATACAATACAAATTTGTATTTTGGATTCTCCAATCTGAAATAATAATTTAGATTTGTATTCTAAATTTTAAAATTTAAAATACAATGTATTATAAATTCTAAAATATGAAAATTTAAAATCCATTATATTTTTTGAAAATTGAAATACAGTTGTTGAGGTTGAAAAGGGAAAAAGAAGTGTTGAATGAAAAAGATGAAGAAAAGAGTTAAATTATTATTTCGTTTCTTCCTTCCAAGAAGGTGCAGGAAGAAGGCATGGGGGGTGGAGGTGGAGGAAGAATTGCCCAAAAGCGTGAGATTTTGATTGGGAAAGTATATAAATCTGCTGAAATATTGTATGGGCCGGAATGAAATGCTATTCAAATTGCTTTATGGTTATTTCTTCTCGCACCTACGAAAATTCTTTCTGCAGCCACCAATTTTCAAAAAGACTGTTTTGTTCTTTTTCTAATGACTTGAATTATTTTTTTTGGAAGTATTTTTCTGAAAGATACTTTCTAAAATTCATTAAATGTATTATAGAAAACGTTTTCTGTAATTTTTGGAACAAATTTTTCAGAAAAAACTTGTTGGAACATATATATAAAGTTTTGAAATGTATTTTTTAAAAGAGTTTTCTAAATTAAATGAAACATTTAATTTATGATTTAGGATTTACGATTTTCATATTTCCTTTGTCTAGAAAGGTGAAAAGGATTATTGTATCAAATCCACAAGTATTTTCTTTGTTGAATATTAGGGTTTTCAGAACTAACTTAAAAAACTGATCCTACTAAGTAGTGTGACTTTTGAACCTAGTTTCAGAAGTTCCATAAATGACAGCATACTAAGCATTCAATTGTGGCTAGCTGTCTTGTCCCCACAGGAATTTATTTGGAGGGAAATGGATCCTTTGACATTGCTAAAATTTATATAATGTCATGGATTTAAATATAAATATATAATAAATAATAAATTTATAATTAAATAATATAAAAATAATAATATAAAAGGATTGTAATGTGATTTTATTAAAAATGTGATTAGTGAATCCATCATTAGCCTTATTTTTAAGTCAAAATTCCTCATATTCTAATGTGTTATTTCAATGCCACTTTGAAAATGGTTCTGGATTAGCCAGATTTCAGAGTTTATCACTCAATCCATATTTTTTTCTTACATTCTATTAATTTTGTAAATATTTGATAATGAAAATGAAGGGTAGAGATTCTCATTCCTTGAAAATGACTTATGATAAGCTCTTTTGAAACCTCTTTATCGACTAATAAACTCAGCTCTAAGCTATACTTTAATATTAAAAACAACAAAATCATTTTTTACAGCATTTAATACACAAATTAAAATATATATTTAATAATTTGTATAAAATAAGAAATATATTACTTAATTGAATAACATATTTAAAATTATAAAGTTACTTTAATTTATAATATTGTTTATTATCTTAATTATTTAATCAATATTTTATTTTATTAGTCATGTTAGTATTAAAATAGAGTTGATAATAAGGACTAAGTAACAAATATTAAAGTTCGAAAAACTAAACTTTTCATTTATTCAAAAACTTGTTTAACAAGTTTTAATTTAATAAACAATTAAATTATATGCTTAGTTTTTACATTACAAGAATATGATGATGGTATGATTACAAACATAATTATACTCTGAACTAAATTTCAGCAAGTTTTAAGACTCTATAAAGCTTTTCAAAATAATTATTCTTTCTATAATTCAGAAAACTCGAACAGACTTATATTTAAAGTAAGTACGAATTAAAAAAAATCGAAGTTTGGTTGGGTGTGAATAATTATCACTGAATCAAAATTAAAAGCAGAAAAAAATTAAGTGTTTCTAAATGATAGCATTATTTTTTTCTTTTCAAAATGTATCATAAAAATATTAATTAAAAAATTGCCCAAATGCACCAATCAACGTAACATCATCAAATAATGAAATAACGTGCAATATATTTAGGTTATGAATGCATGCATGCACATTAATTTGGTTCAATATTTATTAGACTTTATGGTTACGTTGCAACATATAACTAATAACAAGAAGGATTTGACCAACCTTATTATATAATAAAATTAGTTGAACTATGAGAAGCATTATTTTCAATACACTTTAATTAGAATTTCTTCTCTTGTGAATTGATTATGAATCCATATGCATTAAACTTTATGGTTACACCAACCAACCAATTATCAGTACTATATTATAGTCTTTATGTACGTACTCTCTTGGAATAATGTGCATAGTTAAATTTTATTTATGAAGATGTACTTTTTTTATCAAATTTTTTCACATTTTTTTCATTACTATAATTCATTAGGTATCACATTTATTTTTATAAATTCCACTTATTCTTTCTCCTTATTTTGAAAAATATTTTTTTGAGATCTTATACAAATTTTCTGCAAGAATTCTTTCTTCATGTAGTATGTTAAAAAGTGAGATCTTGTATCTAAGATCTCAAAGTGAAGCTCTTCTCTACCAAACTTATATTATTTATGTAAAAAAACTGTAATTAATAATAGTATTTTACATTTTTACACATGTTTATTCATAATTCAACTAATTTTAACTAGTTAATAGTGTAAAAACTTTTATGTAAGCAGATTTACCATCAAATCAAACTTTCATATAATATTTTTTTGTAATTTTCTTGGAGACATTAGTTATTTTATCCTTTAATTATTATATTCTGGGTTTTGTTTTATTCTATTTTGCTAAATACCTAGTCTTCAAAATTGAGGTCAATAATAACACAGCTAATTATCATATTGATAATTTATTTTATTATTTTTCCAAATTTTTTTCTTAATATTAAATTAAATTTTATTAATTAAAAAACATTAAAAGTATATTCATTCAACCATGATTACAACTTTACAAGCAGGTGAATTTAAGTGCAATTTTTTTTCTAAGATGTAAATATCAACATAGTCATTACCCTATCCATAACCCTTGCATTTTGAAAAAAAAAATGATATAATTTTTTTAAAAAAAAATTAAATAATATTTTTATGAGTTAAATGGACAAATTTTATATTTAATATTTGATTGTTACTATTTGTTGCAATGTAGGGTTAGAAAAGAGCAATACAAAGAACATCTGAGGCCATGTAAAATAGACCATAGAGGATAACAATGAATGGACCAACTAAACCTTAATTTTCATACCACAAATCAAACCCTACTGGGCCCATGACGTGTCACAGTCATAGTCTCTGGCCCACTTGTTAGTGGGTATTGATGGAGGCCCAGTCTAAAAGTAGGGCCCAGGCAAGGCTGGTGCCAACTGCTACCATCTCATTAATGCCCACACACTCAGTTAATTTTCTATAGTTTTTTTAGAGATTAATTAAGTATGAATACCAAATAAAAATTAAGAATTTATATTAAAAAACAATATACACAGTAAATTATTTACGCAACTAAACATCGATTTCAACCTCACTTTTTCTTTCTCATGGTTGCTTATTTTTATTTCTTTTTTATTCAAATATTCCGTATTCCTCTTATTAAAATTTGATTTAATTTATTTAAATGGATTATTTAACCAAAATACATACATAATATATTTATTTGAAATTTATATCACAAGGAAATTGTAAAAAGAACTTAATATTTTCTTAAATTATAAATTATTGTTTATTTTGTTTCAGATATATTAAAACAGTAACATGAATTTAACTCAAAATATTTTAATTGGATTAAAAAAACTCAACCCAACCCAACCTATCTATAAATACCACACAAAGTAAATAAATCTAAAATTTTATAAAAATATATTTGATTAGAAGGTCTATATTATTTAAAAATATATTTTACACCTAAAAAATAGACATATATAAGTAAGTATATATATAAATTATTATTATTATATTAAATTTATTATCATATATTAAAAATAAGAAACTAATTCATATCACATATATTTGCAAGTGAAATTTAAAGTAGATATCAAACAATTATTTTTAATAGATTATAAATACTTTTAGTTATCTACTCCTTATTGAACGGGTAAAAAACATGAATAAAGTTTGTTAATATGTTTAAACAGGTAACAGTTTGTTAGCGTGTAAAATAATTGAAAGTAAAAATAATATGTTGAAAACAAAAGTAACCAACAAAACGATGTCGCTTTCTTCAGATATAATTGATCCTTACATCATTGCACATTTATCGAATTGCCAAAAGTTAAAAAAATTTAGAAGTAACAGTACAATATGAAAAAGAGCTAAATTATTAAAATTGTAATGAAAAAATAGGTCATTAAATCTTAAATATATTGGAATTTTTTTTATTTAGTGTAAGATATGAAATTTATACACCATTTAAAAATAAATTATATGTGATTATATATTATTTTATTTTTTCTGTCAAAACTTACAAAAATTAAACAATAACAAAAGTATAATTAAAGACTTCTCATGCTAAATATTCTAAATAATTTTGTTATTTATATAAACAAAGTAATTAATGAATATAGATGAATATCAAATTTTAGGAATATAGGCTATACTATATTGGAATGTTTAAACACATAACGAGTAATGAAACAAAATTATCTAGAAAAAAAAAATCTTGAAATTTATAAATTACTTTAATCTGCATACACATCTAAATTAGGTGTCAAACTTTGTAGAATTATTTACAAAAAATTAAAATATAATTTTATCAATTTAACAGTCAAATCTAAATTTTTCATAGAAAGGGTTAAATATGATTTAGTTTCCTTATAAAATGTCGTCTAAACATTTTTATTTGACAAACAATATGGCTATAATTAGTAAATTTTATCTGAATCAATATCAGAAACACACATGTCATTTCACACTAAAATACATCACTATTATTTCTCATGATAACAAAAAATTACTATGTTTTTTTTTTCCTTAGACAAACCCACCAGAAAGAACAATTGCAAGTCCTTCTAGCAATAAATGACCTGAAAGGTAAAGGACACGACTTGTACCAATTAATTTATTTTAAAATAAGAGAGCACCAATAAGTGTTTTTGAGACATTAATGAAAATATTAATTAAAAGTGTGACATTTTCATGAAAAATATATCATTACCCTCCCTTTTAAAAAAAAATCTAAATAATAACTTCATGACCAATAATATAAGAATTAAAAAACTCATTTGTACTACTCTTAATTTCAAAAACTACTCCTACACTATGTTTTATTCATTATTTATTGCTTATATATTAAAAAACAAAGTAAAACTTGTTTATACATATGTGGAAAAATAGAATAATTATATATCTTGTACTAATGGTCCATCCTATTTTAATAAAATTCTTTTTGTATTATTTCCATGAGAAGAGTACGTAGGTGAGTAAATCTTCTCTATAAAAAAGAGCATTGTTATTTGTTCTCCAATACATAGACAAAACTGAAGTGAGTAGCCATGGTTCATCTTACTAAGCTCTTTTCTTCTTCTTCTTCTTCTTCTTCTTCTTCTTCTTCTTCTTCCTTTCAGTTTCTTTCTTCCTACATGCTTCGTTTTATACTGTTGCTGCTATTTGTTTGCTGCAAAACAGAGGGTTTGTTGAAACTGCCACCAAATGTGTCGGTTCCAGCAGTGTTTGTGTTTGGAGATTCAGTGGTGGACACAGGCAACAACAACAACAGAACAACATCATTTGCTAGGTCTAATTTCCCTCCATATGGGAGAGACTTTCAAGGTGGCATTCCAACTGGTAGATTTAGCAATGGAAAGGTTCCATCAGACCTTATAGGTACCTATATATATACACTCTCTTATCTCACTCCTATGTTTTATTTTAACACTCTTATCTTAACAAATAAAATTTAAGTTTAATTCAATAAAAATAATTTGTAAATAAGATGAGTATAAAAATATGTAGAATGAGATTTGAATCCATTTTTATATTATAAATCGTCTTAATGTGAGATCTTTAATACTCTTTTTGTGTTCAGATTGTGAATAGGTGTGCGAGATTAGATATTTATGAGTAGTGTGATAACTTATGTGTGAAATTAGATATTAATGAGTGGTTCGCTAACGAGTAATACTATAAGTTTTAACACAAACTCTTATTACACTATAAGAAAATCATGAAATAGAAACCAATTTGTAGAAATCAAAATAATTAGTTGTAATAGTAACTAAATTAGAGACCATTTTAGAAACTAAAAAGAAATTTGGTTTCTAAATTAGTTTCTATTATTTTCTATTATTGTTAAATAGTTTCTAAATTGGTATCAAATTAGCAACCAAGGTTTTTGCTACCACATTTAAAAACTAAATAATTGGTAGTTAAAATGCTAATTAGATACCAATTTAGGAACTATTTAACAATAATAGAAAATAATATAAACTAATTTAGAAACCAATATTTTTTTAGTTTCTAAAATGGTCTCTATTTTAGTTCGTAACTAATTATTTTGATCTCTAAAAATTGGTTTCTATTTCATGATTTTCTTATAGTGTTAAAATAAACTATATTAATTAAAAATAAAATTAGTTCATAATATATAAGTGAAAACTTTTTTTATTGAGTTAGAGTTGACTTGTTAAAATAATCCAATTTTTCTTCTAATTTGTTGGATAAATGACAAATTTTAGCAACTTAATTAACCAGAAAAATGATAAATCCATTTTCCCTCGCGTGGGTATTCACATGCAACCTTTGTATGATAATACTTAAAGAGGTATATATGTATCTTTATGGTGAAAAAAGTAAACCCTGTAAAAGCTTTAAAATGGCAAACGATATATATTCTTGTTTTTCTAAGTAATAATGTGCAATGATGAAAGAGATGATGTAGAAGAACATAATAAAAGAGAGGCAAAGTGACAAGTTCACAAACCTAATAATTGAAGCTTTGGAATTGAATATAATGCTATTTTTTTATCAACAAAAAATAAAATTAATTAAAAATATAATATAAAAATAATTAAAAATATAATATGGTGCTAAAATTAAAAATCAATTTAAATGTCTCAACTAAAATCTAAATACACCTTTAATTGCTAAAACAACATATAATGTATAGTTAGTTAAATATGATGAAAAAAATCGAAAGAGTATACTAAATATTTCATTAGTCATATTATTAACGAGTAGTTTTTGTGATCTAATTTTATTGATAGACTTTTATTATAAAATATTATTTTAAGTTTCTATATTATACACACTAAATATAAGTAATAGACAGGAAAAACAATATTTATTTGGATTTCATTGTAAATTTCTTGTTCATACCTTATTTAAAAACATGTACGTGAAATTTCACCCAATTTCATTTATTTAATATATTGCTAGTTCACTTAACCCAAATCCCCCATACGTAAAAATTTTCTTAAACTTTTTTTTTTGGATGCAGTGAAATGTATTTTATTTGCTCAAAACTAATTTAAAATACGATAAATATCGGTTAAAAATGGGTTTTTTAATAATATATACATGGCTGGTTTTATGTTTATGATCTACATTTGTGAAAATCCTCACTACAAAATTGTAAAATGACATAGAAAAATTGTATTTTATTGTGGAGAATCAATTTGCCCCCTAGATCACAATGAACAGAAGCAAAGCCTTGTTATTTTTATCATAAAAAAAATTAATTATATGAAGAGATATAACAATATTTTTGTAATATTTTCTCTATCTCATATCAATAATTTCATCACACACTTTTTTCTATCTCTCTTTATTATAAAAAATTGTATAAATATAATAAGGTTAAATTGACAAAAAATATTTTTAAATGATATATAAATCATTTCAAAACATTTACGTTGACTATAATTTTTCTACTGAGAACATATTAAAAAACATTTATTTGAAATATTTGAAGAATGCTATTTATGAAGTTGTTTTATTTTATTTATGTTATTTAGAAGTAAACTTATGAATATTATTTCTGCATGTGTGACAGCATAAAGTATCATCACCCCACTGTCATGACAGTCACTGACATAAATAAAAGATAACATTTAAACCATTGAGAAGGACTTTTGGTAGCTTATATTTTAGTCAGAGATGCTACAATATGAACAAATTATTCTATTTTAATTAATAATGCCTTCATAATATAGAGAAAGAAATGTAAGAATTTATTTTTTGGTTTAATTAATATGTTATAGAATTTTTTTATGTAAACAATAATTATCAAAACCTAGCTACTTTTTTCAGAGGAATAAAAGAGAAGAGAAAGAAGACGATACTACACTAATGGGAAATCAAATATTTGATATATATTTTTTAGTTTTAATAAAAACTATTTTTCTCAGAAAAGCATGTGTTAATTTTTAAAATTTTATTTTCCTTTGTTTGATATTTCTAGTTTTATTTTCTCTCCCTAACGAATAAGTTACACGGAGACGTGAAAGCGGAATTAGATTTAAGATGTGGATGACATATAAAAAAGTTAATTCTATTTTTCGACTTTAATTTTTTGTTTAAATTGTGTATAGTTATAGTGTCTCAATTTTAAAATTTTTTATATTTGGAATCGAGAAAAATTAATTAGTTTTTGGTTGTTTTTTCTATTTAAAGTCCAAAATTATAATTTTCTTGGAAGTTTTATGAGACATTGTGATATGAATTTTTTTCCGTTATAAAATAATTTAGATAAAAATGAATTAAATTAGAAGAAATCTACAAGAAACAATATTAATATTTGAACGGGGGGATTTGGATTTTAATTTAAAATAAAATTTGACATCTCAACATATAATCAAATATCATAAATATTTTCACTAATTCCCTCACTATACTTCATACTAACTCGTTTCACAACATTAAATATATTTTTTAAATTATATTAAAAAAGTGGATTTTAAATCTAGTTAAAGTGAAGTTTATAGTGATTTAATTAATATAATATTTTTAATAAATTACGATAAATATTAAAAAACATAATTATTTTTTCTAAAGTTTTATATCTATGTTTTCATTTAATTAATATAATATTTTTAATAAATTACGATAAATATTAAAAAAATAATTATTTTTTCTAAAGTTTTATATCTATGTTTTCATTTTCACTTGTGAACTTTGGGGTATTTATTGACCTAGGTTGAGTTTTTAATTCACTGCCTCAGATGTGCACATGCAGGATCCCTATATCTGACCAATTAAGCCACGTTATTCAATATGGGATCCTTTCTTATAATATAATATAATAATAATAATAATAATAATAATAATTAATAGATATAGTGCAATTAGAAATTAAATAACTGAAATGATTATTATTATTTTTTGGTTATTATGCATGTGGGTGGGACAGGTTGGTAACAGATATAATAAAGGCACTGGTTGAAGATGTGACTTCTTTTTATGCATGTGGGTGTGTGTTCTTACCTGTTACTGTTTTTTTGTGTTGTGATATAACATAAATGATGGACAGTTGAAGAGTTGGGAATTAAGGAGTTTCTGCCACCATATTTAAAGCCCAATCTCCAGGCTAGTGATTTGGTCACAGGGGTCTGTTTTGCTTCAGGTGGCTCAGGATACGACCCTTTGACATCCGTAATAGAGGTATCTACTCTATCTATACGTAGGTTAACTTATCTTTATACCACAAATTATATATTCTTAACTTATAAGAAAATTTCATTTATAAATACAATCATAAAGTGGGTCGAGTCCATTGATAGTCCCCTATCATTTAAATGAAATGAGTTAATTTTTGAATTTGTGAATTCGTATTATTATGATTAATCTAATCTGTTAAATCGATACACTAGCATTTTTAGTTTATTTTTATTTATTTTTGACACCCTTAAAGAAAGAATCTCATGATTTTGAAATTAAAATTGATAATAATTAATATTTTATATAAAACTTTATTTATATTAATTCTTTTATAAATTATTTAATTCATTAAAATATTATTAATATTTATTTTATTTTGTTAGATATTAAATATTTTGGATTCAATTTTATTAATCTTTCTTACATCTTTATTGTCTAAAAAGTGATATCAATTATCACAATCGAATAAATAGATTAAAATCTAAAATATATAAAAAAAAATTAAAAAAAATTAAAAAGTGACAAGTTATCAATCCATCATCAGGTTACTAATTTCAGCTTGAATTATCTTAATAAATCAGTTTGCTATTGACGAATCAGGTCAAAACGAACCGAACTAACCGGTTTGGCCACTCCTACTTACAAATAACAGTTACAAATGTTTACACAAAGTCTTACATATTCTAATAATTGTTAGTGCTATGATATTTGAATAGTTTAAACTAATTGAGTTTTGATGATATGATAAAACATTACATAAATTAGAAAAAGATGTATTAACAAGAAATAAGCAGGGATCAATCCCAGTGAGTGGGCAACTGGATTTGTTCAAAGAATACATAGGAAAGCTGAAAGGTGTGGTTGGAGAAGAAAGAGCAAAGTTTATCTTAGCCAACAGTCTTTTCATTGTGGTAGCAGGAAGCAGTGACATTTCCAACACCTATCGCACTCGTTCTCTGCTCTATGATCTTCCTTCTTACTCCGATCTTCTCCTCAACTCAGCTTCCAAGTTTTTAACGGTAAGAAAATATCTGTATTACTATATGTCAACTTGTATAGTGATGTCAAACATGAAAACTTTAAAAAAAAAATTATTTTGCTTATAAAAGAAAAGATTCATTCATTGATATTTAATGCTATGTGTAGTGTTGAGTCATTGAATTCATTGTTCAACTGAGGAAAAGTGCATTTTTTTTGTTTGAAAGGAATTGAATGAGTTAGGTGCAAGGAGGATCGCAGTATTCAGTGCACCTCCAATTGGGTGTTTGCCATTTCAGAGAACAGTGGGTGGTGGAATAGAGAAAAAGTGTGCACAAAGGCCCAACAACTTGGCCCAATTGTTCAACACCAAATTGTCCAACCTCTTGCATTCTCTCAATCGCAACTTTCCCAATAGCAGAAATGTTTTCATCAATATTTATGATCCTCTGCTTGACATTATCCTCAATTACCAAAAATATGGTAACTAATTCCCAAACTACAACTTTATCCTCGATGTTTTTTCAATAAAAATACTTATATTTTTAAAAAAATTATTAAATAAAAACTAATTTTAGAGAGTAAAATAATTGGTCATTGACTAAATTAAAGATCACTTTATAAACTAAAAAATTATTGATATATAAAGTAGTTTCTATTATTAATAAAAATTTACAAAATAGTTTCTAAATTGGTATTTAACTATTAGCTATCGAGTTTTTAGCTACTAAAACTTATGTTCTAAATTAGTCTCTATTAGTCTTTTAGAGATCAATTTAAAATCTGAAATATTAGTAGTTAAAACTTTGGTAGCTAGTATAGATACCAATTTAGAAACTATTTTATAAATTTTTATTAATAATAGAAACCAATTTAGATACAAAATTAGTATCTAATTAGTTAATATAGTAACTAATTATTTTTTATCTCTACATATTATTTCTATTTAGTGATTTTTTTTTTTTTTGGAGTTTTAACCAATTTAAGGTGAAAGTTTAGAAAACAGAAACACAGTATGAAAATGAAATGTGATAATATTTTTTTGAGCAGGGTATAAAGTAGGAGACACTGGATGCTGTGGCACAGGGAGAATAGAGGTTGCAATATTATGCAACAGTTTGGATTCGACTTGTTCAAATGTTCATGATTATGTGTTTTGGGACAGTTTTCATCCCACTGAAAGCGTTTACAAAAGGCTCATAGCTCCTATTCTTCAAAAATATTTGTACCAATTCAAGTGACCTTTTAGGATTGCTTCTGCTTAATTTCCCACTTCCTTCTTTTCGTTAGCTCAGAATATCTCTGTGTTCCTGTTCCTATTTCTCAATTTCATCTGTTGAAAGATTATGTGGATTCATTATTAGTACTCACCAACAAATAGAACCCTTGTTTGCTTCATTTTGAATCTTACTAGTATTATATAATGATTGTATATTTCGATTTACATAACTTAAAAATTGAAGTTAAAGAACAATTTAAATATATATGTATATATTTTTTTTAATTCACTGAAACTATTACGAAGGAGACTTTAAGTCTAACGAGTGACAGGATAGACTCAAAATGACTCTAATACCATATTATAAAGTGGACTTTAAGCCTAACTCAATCCCATAAAACCGACTCATGAGGTTGAGGTTTGCGCCACTTATATACAATGAAATGTCTTCATCTCTAGTCAATGTGAGATTTCCAATAGAAACGTTTATTAAAAATTTGTTTATTTATTTTCAACTGTCACCTACAAAGTTTTTACTTTTTCCTCGCCAAAATAATATATTACTAGAATTTATTGATACTGATCATGCATGAAATCGATATGATAAAAATAACAAGAACATTTCATCATGCTTTTCTTATATGTTTTCAAATCATATAACTAATAACATTAGTGTGAAAAAGGTTTTTACTTGTGTTATTATTTGTTAATAATCCCACGTGAATATGGATAATGTAAATTTGCTTTAGACCAAATCTCTCCTTAAAAACTTTTAATTTATGTCGGATATAATATAACACAGTTTGACATAAAGTTGAATTAAAAAAGCAATTTAAAAAAGTTCATCATTTACGTTCGACCATGTAATGTTTGATGAAAATTTAAGTTGGATTTAGTATAATCCATCATAAATTTACGTGAAAAAGTGGTCAAACATAAATTTTGAACATTTTCTTAAAAAATAATATTGTTTTTTGCTTCAAACTAGAAAAGTGCCAATAACAATAATTAAAAATTTCAACTAAAAAATATAGTTTTACAAATATTAAGTGATACTTTCTTTTTAATAAAATTCAAAATGATTTGTCTTTTAAAATAAGTAAAAATAACAGAAATAAAGACTTCGAGCCCAACCCATTTCATTTGTGGAAAATATTTTCTACTTCCAATTTTTTGAACCTGCACCTTACACGTTTTTAAATTTCCAAAAATACCCTTTATTCTAGAACTAAAAACTCATAATTAAAAAAAATAAATTCTAGAAAAATAACTATAAAGGACGAATACCATTTTATTAATAAATGGATTTTAATAATTTTTTTAATATTAAAAATTTTAAATTCATGTTTGAATAACATAACACGCTTTTAGTATCAAGAGTAATAATAAAAAGCTGTGTGAATGATTTAAAATAGGTTTTACGTGGAACACTTTATAGTTCAAACTAAAAAAAGTTCTTCTTAATTACAAAAAAAATGCCATTTGTATTTTCTTCATTTCTTATTTTTTGGTAACCCAACTTTACATTAGCAGAAAAGTTTTTTAAATGATGAAATTTAATCAACACGGATTTTTTAAAGATATTTTGTGACAATAACTTCTCAATACAATTTTCAAAAAATCAACAACAACCACATTCATGTCTCATGAATAATTAATTGAATCTATTATTAGTGAAGATGAAGTAGTTGATATTTTCCCCAAAGCAATTAGGAAAAAGTCTTTTATGTGTCTCTTCATATTTAAAAACCTTTAAAGTGAATGTTAACAAACATCAGTTTAAGCCATGGTCTATTTATTGAGTTTTAAGTTAATGGTTATTATACTTTTTGTGTTTTTTAATTACTTTAATTTGCACTGTCCCCTATAAAAAAAAAACTCATACTATTGTAAATAGTATATATTCATCTTTTTGACATACATTTCTTCTTCAATATTTTACCAATTAAGTTATAGAGCACGACTTTTCTATTTTTATTTCTTTCCGTATCACTATTATAATCTCAAAGTCAGTTTAGAAATCGATATCAAAGTCAGTTTATATACTTTAATTTATTGAGACGTTTTTTAAAGACAAAATTATAACCGGATTCAAAAACTAAAAAATCAAACAAGAGATCTTACATCGACTAGAGATGAAGACAATTCATTGTATATAAGTGGGTGTAAACCTCAACCTTATGAGCCGGTTTTATGGGGTTGAGTTAGGCTTAAAGTCCACTTTGTAACATGGTATCAGAGTTATTTCGATCCTATCCTAACGAGTGTTTGTTGAGTTTATCAGGCCACTACCACGCATAATATGTTATCCCATGCACGAGCTTCTATCTATCACTCTCGACGTAAGTGGGGTGTGTTGGAGATTCCACATCGATTCATTGTATATAAGTGGGCGCAGACCTCACCTCACTAAACCGATTTTATGAACGAACTATTGAATTTTTAAGAGTTTATGTGAGGAAATTGTAAGAATTAAATGTTACCTTGAATTAAATATTGAGCAAGACCCAACTAAGCACATGCATGTAATTAGTGGATTCGTTGACGAAACTAATGGCGATGGAATAATTTGCATGACTTGTATTCATGCAAGAGAGCACACAACGATTATGAAAAGATTGTGTGGACAATACTCAGTGATTTCATTTGCAAGATAATATAATCAACATATCCACCATCTAACTTTACGGGAACTGCTCAAAACCTATTTATTATATGCGACACATTATTAATTATAAACCCAATAAAGTACGACATCACAAACAAATAACAATAGGCAAAATACTTTAATATATCTTTAAGAAACTTTTAGATGTTCTTAGGCAACATTGTTTATTACAAACACATTTTTCGTTACATAAAAAAAAAAAAAAAAAAAAAAAACAAAAAAAACAAAAACACGAAAAAAAAAACAAAAAGAAAACAAAAACAAAAAAACAAAAAATAAAAAAAAAAAAAAAAAAAAAA
>Ga0123342_1004540_pt1 | contig 21044 bp, 9 predicted proteins | sample Turbeawhitnodule_FD_89960 | JGI IMG/M metagenome (GOLD analysis project Ga0123342, IMG submission 89960) | Root nodule microbial communities of legume samples collected from Mexico - Turtle bean Mexico white nodule | ecosystem: Host-associated > Plants > Roots > Nodule | place: Mexico: Nepantla...
AAAAATAAATATATATATATATATATATATATATATATATATATATATATATATATATATATATATATATATATATATATATATATATTATTCGTTTATTTCTAACTTCATTTTTAAAATCTTCAACCTTTCTTTACATTCTCTCCAATCAAATAAGAGATTCTAATTATTAATTTTCCACTAGATTAAGGTAATGGAAGTTGGTGAAGTTTATAAAATATTAAATCAATAATAATTTGGTTTTGGTAAGTTTATTCAATTTTATAATTGTTTTAAGTATCTTTCTTCTTTCTTAGGAATGGAGGATTAATATGAGATCTTGCTTGTATATGTTTTTTTTAGAGAGTTTACACAGATTATGAGACTTCTCGAAAAAAACTTTCAAAAGCTTGTTAGATAAAAACAAACTTTAATTTAGATAGAGGGAGCGAATATTTCTTCTACATATCGTTATTATTGTTTGAATATATGAAGTATGAAAACTTTTGAGATGTGAGTCGTATGAATGTTTAAATGGGTTAGTTTTGATGCAATGTGATTGTATTGTACAACATAAATTTTGAATTGTATTTTTGATATCATTGGTTGCTTGGGTTGTTCTCAGAGCCTAATATTACTTGAATAACATTTTAATATAATTTATTTTCAATATTCATATTAGATTAATTAGATACACCATACTCTTCTAACTTTTTTATTATAATTACCTTTTATTAGTAATTTTAAATTTAAGTATTATGTAAAAAGGTCAATTGATTGATAATGTTTAATTTGCAGTCTTAGACTAGAAGATGATACTAGTTTGTTCGACATTAAAAACACAAGTTTATAATAAAAATAATTACATTTAATGGGTCAACTTTCTCATTGAGAATGTGAAATGTTACTAATTTGGTTATCACCTTATACCTTATTAGTTAATGACATGAAAAAATTGTTTTACCTGTACATAATTACTTACGTATTTTTTTTTATGTAAATTTATTTTATTAGTTAATGATAAGAAAAAATTGTTTTACCTATACATAATTACTTACGTATTATTATTTTTTTATGTAAATTTATTTTATCTATTACCTATTTGGTGAGTAATATTATTATTGAGAAAATAAGATAAAAAGTGGGTCAAGAAATATAAAAGAGTTTTTACCTACCATTATAATGGGTGGTAAGAGATGAAATAGTGGGGAAAGTTATTACTTCATATGAAAAAATAATTTAGAAATAAATAAAAACACTTGATTTGTGAAACATGTTTTTGTATGTTTTCAAAAAGAACAAACACCCAAGAGTGTATCTTGTTTCCTGGTCTAAAACATGTTTTTCAAACTCTAAGCCTTCGAAAATCCAAACCCAAAGTTTTAAAGATGTGAAATCGAAACCTAAACTAGGAGAGTTTTGAAATTGAAATCAAAATCTTGAGAGTTCTCAAATCAAATTGAAATTCATCTGAAATTGTCGTTCTCAAGTTTTAAAATATGTTCCTCAAATTTTATAATATCCTGTTCCCTAAATCCCTAACGTGTCTATTAAAATCTATTGAAACCCCAAATTTGTGGTTTCAATTTGTAAAACTAAGACCCCTAAACTATCCTTCGAAAATGAAAACACAAATCCTTAATCTTGAGTTCGTAAATGGAAGCTGAAATACCCAATTGTTAGGTTTGCCTACTCTAACTGTGTGAAGCCTCTTTCTCATCGAGTGTGCATTACTAATAATGAATGTTGGACAAATTGGTATGTTGTTGGATAATATTATTTAATCATTTTAAAGTTTTTTTTACTGAAGTTTTCTTGTGATTTTGGTATGTAGTTGTGATTGTGGTTACTTTGTGTTTTCTCATTTTACCTAACTTCAATGATAATTGTTCTAGTAACTCGGTACAATTCAAGTATTTACATGTCTTTTCCTAATTTAGGAACTTTTCGGTTCACTAGGTAGCAAAATCGCTCCCTAGATTGATTTATTATTGGTTATAAATTATAAATTATAAATTATAGTTGATCAAATATGTTTCAACGAGATAATTCTGAAAAATATGCTTTTGTTTTCCTAAGGACACGCTGTTAATATATTTTTGTTCCACAAAATTTATAAATATTTTTTCCAAATAATATATTACTTTGATTAAATGCATATTTAGTAAATATATGCATTCAGAAGATTTCATTTTTCAAATTTGATTATTTTTAACAAAATATGTGGTGTGTTCAGTTTCTTCATTAGACAATATATCATATCGTTTTTCTTGAACAAAAGTTGTAGACACTCGATTGGTCTACTACATAGACAGTGGTACAAAACATTAATAGATCATTCAAATCACAAATAAAACATTCAATTTGTTTTTTATTATTATCAAAAAATATTATGCATATAATCTTCGGGTTACCAAACTATCTAATATGATATAAACCGTCCATGAATTCAATAGACCATCTAAAAACTTAAAAGATCATTTAGACAGATTATCCTCTCAACAGACTTATCTTATTATTTTGCCTAAATAAGTTAATTAATATTATATTTTTTCATAATTATAATCTAATATATATTACATATAATATTGGATAATAAATTACTTATTTCAAAGCTTAGGTTGTAATTAGCTTATTAAATAAAATATAAACTATTTTCTCAATAATCTTATAAATTTGATTATTTTTTTTTATGTGAGTTAACATTTTAATAATTGAGAAGGATATATACATATATATGTATATATATTATAAAATTGTGAAAACATTAATATGACAATAATACTAAAAAATATTGTTTAAATGTATTTAATTAAGTTAGTAGTGGTTAAATAACATAAAAGGTATTATGTTGGACATCATCTACTATCATATTGAGAAATAACATAAAATAAAAACAAAAAGTATGGAGAAAAGATAATATTATTATTTTGTAATTTTATTATTATTTACTCTCATTATTTATTACATGCATAATTTTATTATCTTTGTATTTTTTAATTAAATAGGGTTGTATTAAAGTTTAGCTGTGATATTCCTGAAAAGGTATAAATTGACTTAGGCTTATATAGGTCATAGGTCATGTTCTTTTTTTTTATTGGCAAATAATAAAATTAAATTAAGAGGGACACTTCAGGGATGTCCCAACCCTTATACAAGAACCAACAACCACATGAAAATCAATACATTCAAAACAACAAAATCAATCAAAAAACAAGAATTGGTTTGTCATGGTTGCTGCAAAATTATACAGTAAAAAGTGCCTAATTCCCTTTTGGCAACAGAGCAAAGGGAAACCACCTTGTGATTAGCTTATCAAATCCTTGATCAAAGACTTTTCCTATAGCAACAACCCAAAACTTGTCATCATATGTTTGTTTCCTCCTTCATCTTCCTTCCTCCAATCCAATGTACATGATATGCATTCTCCCTCTCATTTGTGGTTTGTATGCTTTGTAAATCCCTGCATAACACCATCCAACGAACCTAATGAGCATACTAAAACAGAATTTTTAGAAACTTCAATTGTCTCAGCATTGTTTTGTAAGCATACATGTACTCCATCATTTTCCTTGGCCTTAAACCAGCATAAGTTGTGATGCAACTACTTCACATAAACACTTCAAATGCTACGTGCACCTCTGCCACCAAGCCCTCCTCATTTCTGCTAAGAACAATGGATAAAACCCCTGGGTTGACACAACAAAGGTAAACAATGTTGGATATACATCATAAGAAAAACAAAATTTCATGTATAAGGCTATTAATGTCCAATGCTCCTACATTTAAATCCATCATTTGTATCAAATGTGTTTGCAAACACCACTACCCCCCACATACCTTTCCAAATCAGGTTTTGCTTTGAACTCAACTCTTCTAAATGGAAGCTCTCGAAGTGACACGGCACGTCCTTGTGTTGTATGAACACAATACCTACCCACTTGAAGCATAGAGACCACGCTCTTTGAGCTATAGTGCACTCTAAAAACAAATGTTGCATTGTCTTGTCCTTTTCTTGGCAAAGAGCACATGAGGGTGAGCTTATAACCATTACTACTCTCCTGATTAAGCTGATATGAGTTGGGATTCTATCCAGTAGGATCCTCCAGGCAGTTGTCAATACTTTGGGTATTCCTTTAGCTTGCCACAGTTGTTTGAACACATCATCATGGGAGCTTAAGTGATAGTTAGCTAAGCAATCATAAGCTGATTTCATAAAGAACTCTTATGCGGTGTTCCCTCCCCACACAAGCTATTCCTTAACCTCTCAGTTCAACGTGCCCCCAACCAAATGCCTAAACATTTCTGCTTCTTGTTCAAATTCCCATTCAAACCTAGCCCTCCTCCATCTTAGTTTCCAGATCCAAGTCGGGTCTTCTCATTCTCCCACTTCACTCACCATCAATCCCTTATCCTCTGAGAGGGTGAACAACCTAGGATACAAAGAGCTAAGTTTATTTCTGTCCACCCAAGTATCCTCTCAGAATCTGACTTTATCCCCACATCCCACTTTCCACTCCAGAGCTTCTTGGAAGTTATAGGCCATGTTGGATAACCTTGCCTACTTTTACCATAACTAAAAATAAAATATGCAAAAAAAGTTTAAAAACTAAAAATATAATTAATTCTTAATACATTTGTATACATAACACACAAGAGTGGAAAAATACATTTAAGTGAGAGAAATTTAAGAGATATGTGTGTATTTTATTAATTGAGAAATGTATCAATTTAATTATTGCTATAACTTTTGTTAAATGTGAACCAATTCCTTATATAATTAAGCAATATAGGTGAGTTATTACTGATTTTACCACCTCAAGCAAACTTGCCAAGGAAAATGTTATTCATACCAAATAAGTAATCCCTATATCCTTTGATTTAATTTGTTTTGTAATAGGAAAAATGAAAAAGGATAAGGAGTGGGATTGTTTGCATGCTTACACAAGTTGATTTCTTGATGATTTGATTCCAATCCCCATAAGTAAATGATATGAAATGGTAATGAACATGGTGCCAATATTAATTTGTTTAAAGTTATATTAGTATTAGTGGCAAAAACTTGCTCTTCACGCCCTAATCATTGGAGAGAATAACTTCTTGTTATATATATGCCCCCACACCACACTTTCTCCATATGCACAACAATTATACTCGCAGTAACCTTATTGTGGGATGCATTATCAAACACATAATAATTCAAACATTCCCATTCAATTATAATAACTAAACTAGCTAATACATTTTGCACACTATTAATAATCATTATGACATGGCCACCCTTTATGAGTAGTGTCTACAATCTTCAATCTTGGAAATTCCAATTAATTTTCTCATTTCATTCTCATCTATCAAATTTCTCTTATTTTTCTTTTTTCTTTTTTTTAAGTAGTGTCGTCAGATCAAAGAAAACTAGTTAATATAAAATTAATTAAGATATGATTAGTATAAACAAAATATACAAGAGTTGTCATAAATATAATCTTTTCCATCTTTTTCTTTAGGTTTAACAGCTATTTTATGTTTTTATGATTTTTTTTTCAATTTTTATCTATTTTACACATTATCTTTTTAATCATATTTTATAAATGAATTAATATGACATATTTTGTTAAATACATTATAACAACATTATTACAACGATCCGTATCTTAAATAATTAAAAAAAACAAATAATATGTATATTATAATACTACTATTACCATTAAAGATATTCTTTTAATGTTTTCTTAAAATAAATCAAATTTTTGTGTGTGTATTTTTATTTTATTTTCCGATGTACGAGGTTTTGACTCGAACAATATAGGGCATGTGCAGTGTACTATTTTATTGTTTAATATATTTTCCTTTTTTGTTATTTAAATTTTACAGATAATTATCCTCTCGAGTGTACTTGGACAGTTGCAAGTTATATCTTCCCACCACACTACTCATAAATTCTTTACGAAAAAACAACATCACCATTTGTAATAACAAAACAATTTTGGTAAAAAAAATTGAACTACCTATTTCATCTAATGTTTCTCCAATATTTTAATACTTTCTTATAAGAAAAATAATAATCAGTGTTTCTTAAGTTTGTTGATATTAAATTACATGCTTACTGCTATCAAATTTTTGTTTTCATGAATGCATCTTTAATTAGTTAACAAATTTAAATACCACATCCGAACAAAATTCTCATAAATTTTTTTGTTTTGTACCATTAGTTCAAAATAATTGAATATCCAATTCAAAACTCTACCTGATTTATTATGTACTTGGATTAATTTTCTCAAAATCATGAAAAATTATCAAAATCTTCTTCAAAGTTATTTACCATATTTACTGTTATCTGTCATTTAGCTATTCCAATAATGATTTATTTTGAACGAAAATATAATAATCGTTATATAAACAAAATATTATAAAAAATGTTGAGGGGCACTTGAGAGTGATGATTAAATGAATTAGAAATTAATATGTCAAAATCCATGCAGGCACTAAAGGTAGGATATCTTTCTTTACATCACAATACTGTGATGGGACTTTGGAGTATTTGCTTAATGGATTTGAACTCTTCCACTTATCTGGATCCACTGCATGCATTCATATTCTTATTATTTTTTCCCTTTTTTATTTTTAAAATTATTTTACATCCATCAGTAAATACAATTAATTATTTTACCAAAAAATAATTATACAAAATTTTCTCTTTTTTCTCTTTCCACCTTACGTAAATACATTTATACATTACTTAACAAATTCTTACTAGCATAATTAATTGTAAATAAGTCTCATAATACAAGAGTGTATGAGATTGACACAGATAGGAGCAAAAGAGCACAAACCTATATGATCCCACATAGCATGTCACAAAGTGGTGGTGGCCCACAAGGATATTCATGTGTATGGATAGAATTTGGACAACTGAATCACCATCAAACTTTGATTAAATAGAATTTCTGAAGGCATTCAAAATAAAATATAATATTACATTAAATATTTTAAGAATATTTGATGTAGCGATTAATGTTGCGTTGTTGCCGCAATCTGTGATTAACGAAGGGAATGAGGTAAACAATTTGTTTAGGCAAGGGTCCTACGACATTGACGCAATGAGGGAATAAAGAAAAGAAAAGAAGGTGAATGACCAAAACAGAAGATATTGTTGCAAGGTGAAGAAGAGTACTTTTTCTGTTTTTTTTTTTTTTTTTGACGTAAAAGCCCATACGCATAGGTGGAAAAAGCAACAGAGAAATGTGTGTGGGTGTTGAAAAAATAGGGGACAAAAGTGGGGAAAGAAGGAATAATTTGAGCAGGCTTAAGAATGACTCAATGAAAAACACCAAATGTGAATTGGAAAATATTATTATTAATACAAGTGCAAAACAAAGCAAAGACATGATTCATGTACACACATGCTTCAGGGAAGAAGATGTGTCATTTCATTTCAATTTGGTTTGTTAGAATAAGAACTCACAACACAAACCATGAACCCCACTACCTGGATCCCACTCACCACCACTCACGCCTTCATTTTTCATTTTTTAATAACAAAAACAAACTATAATCTAAACAACTTTTTCCTTTTTTCTGTTAAGATGTCCCTCAAATTATTAAACTTCTCTTTTTTTTATTTGTTAGAGACAGATATTCTATTACGATTTAGTCATTCAGATGATCTTAATTGTGTTCTCAAACATTAGGAACGTACATTATCCAATGAAATTACAAGCTAAACGAAGAGGGTGGTGTGTGGATCACGCGCCTTGAGAGGGAGTTGGGGAAAGGAAATATGAGGTGGAGAAAGTCACGTGAGTAACATGCAAAAGGCATGATCCTCTGTAGCCAGGTGTTAACTGTGAAGTGATGGAGGACGTTGAGTGATTTGTTCGTCGACACGTAATGGGTCCCAGCGTAGTAGATGGGTACGTGGCAACATGTTAGTGGGTCACCCTTGTAACACTACCCACATGCATGCCCAAGTTCGACCTTCTCAAATTGTTGACCCAAAATAATGAACCCTTCCAAATTCATGAATCGTGAACCATGTTATGGCATGCATGCCATTAGAGTAACAGTTTCATGACCAAGCAAACAAAAGCCAAAAATAGATTCACACAAACTTTTATAATATCTTTAAAACAACTGGGGAAATTATATTTCTTTGATAATTTATGTTATATATAATTAATTGTTGTTTTAATTATATTTTGTTTTATTAGGATAAGTTTGTAAAAATGATTTTGAGATTATTATTTATTAGAAAGTTAATTTTAAGTTTAACTCAATTAAAACTCTGATATATAAATTGAGTTTTAGATTCATTTATATATTATATAGTGGATGTGGAAAAAATGAAATTTATTATTTTTATAAAACTCAGTTTTAATATAGATTCATTTATATATTATAAAATGAAATTTATATATATTATGAAATATATTTGTCTTTAATGGATGTGGAAAAATATTAAATAAAAATAAATGAGTTGTACTTTGTTTGTTTTGATGTGAGGGGAGTTTTCTTAATCTCTTGATGGATTACCAAATTAAAATAAAGACAAGAAAACAGTTTGAAATCCATGAGATTGATTAGGAAATACAGTGAAACTTTATAATGCCAATTCTAAATACATTTCCTATCTCAACTTACATCTGCATCTAACATGGTAGTTCGTAGTATCAACATTATACAAGATCGATATATTATATTTATAACTTGTTTCAATGTGCAATTATACTTGTAACCTTTTTAAACTAAAAATTCATGAAAAACGACAGTTTATTTATTTAGCATGTAATGATAATAAATAAATAAAATAAAGACAACAATGAAGATAATAAAAGCGTAACTAATCCAACTTGTTCCAATTAATTTAATTTAATTTTTTTAGTCAGCCGAATTAAATTCAATTAGGTTGAGTTAAGTCAATTCAAATTTATCATTTGTCTATTTAGTAATTTAACATTAAAAATGGGTTGAATTAAAAATGGATTGAGTCATCTTGTAACATCCATATTTATTACATTTAAATACTACAATATATATTAAATATCAAATTAAATATCTACACATATATATGCATGAGTTATACAGTATTTCAAAACCTGTATTGTTTTTAAACCCTAAATCCTTAATTAATACATATCTTTACGATCTCAATTCGATATTTTCTTTTAAAACAAAAATTATGTTTCATCACATACATTTTAATATATTATATCTCACATTATAAAAAATTAATCTATTTAATATTAACAAAATTTAAAAAAAAAACAAACCAAAATTTATCTAAAAATTACATAAACACAAACTAAAATAGTTTCAATTAAATATATAATTAAATTTTACATAAAATTTAATAAAAATAATAATTTTTTTTATCAGAATAAATATAATTAAACAAGACATTTAATCCTAAACCCTAAACACTAAAAATATAATTCAAACACTTAAGCAATGAATAAAAATAATAAATAATAAGGGTTAAATATGTTTTTCAACCATGAACTTTCACATAAAATTGGTTTTTTTACCTAATCCAAACTTTAGACCTCCAGGTGGTCTAATAGAAAAGTTCTAAAACAAAATCTTTTAATGATTGGATTGTTCTTTATGATTGTTTGTTGGTCTATGGGTGGGGTGTTGAACTAAGTCATAGTTCTTAAGACTTGTTGAAGCATGTTCCAATGTCTAAAAGTGAAATACATATTTAGTACTATGCTGGAAGATACACCATGTAATTTGATGATATATATCTATGTTAGCTTTGAGAAAAAAAATTATAGAATCTATAGATAGGAAATGTGTAGTCTTCGTTACATAGCCTACTATAACTCAAATTGTGTCATGCTTCCTCATTGTATATGGCAAGTGGGTGACAGAACTATTGAGATATTGTCCTATATCCACACAAGGATGTCCACCTAACTCATTATGCCTCTAAGTTTTTTATGTTCAATGTTAGTCTTTTGAAAATTTAAACAAGTGGTTACATATACTTAATTATATCCATCAATAAGACTTTCCAAGATCTTGATACATCTTAATCATACCAAGATGAAAGTTATGTCTACTTTCATAACTCTCTGATAACATCGTCTCATTTAGCTCACTATCTTCTAGTACACTAATATTTTTTCTAAACCTTAGAATATCATATGATTCAAAACATAATTTCTTAACTTGATAATACCTAACAAGTCCAAGACTCATTTCAAGTTGGGATCTATCAACTACTTCTCCTTTATCCTATGCAACAACTGGGTAGTTATAACAAATATGTTATAACTAATATGATATAAAATACTAAAATCTTCATATTGAAATTGTTAAAGTCATTAATCAACTTTAACTCTTTAACCATCAATCCAAAATTTATTTATTTTTTATATAAAATCTTTCATGTTAGACATTACTTTGCAACTTGGCATCTCAGCTAGGCTGACACCTCAAGTAACAACAATCATCTGCCATCATATAAAAAATTTATTATTAAAAAAAAGAAAAAAAATACAAAAAAATATGGGGAGACTAGACCAAAACTCATATGTTAACAAAAACGATACATAGGTAGACTATACTTATTCATAAAGAATTCTAAGAACAAACTATATGGAAGCCTACTGTACCAATGAAATGATTCTCTATGAATAAATCCTAAATTAACAACTTATCAGCACACGCATTCCCTTCACGAAAAATATGAGTAACCTTAAACTTTATTTCCCACAGTAATTAAGACAAGTATTCCATCATTATGAAGCATCCACGAAACATTAGTCCTAGCAATAAATGCAGCACAAACCAAGGCAGAATCACATTCAAGTCATACATTACTAAGCCCCATCTTTTGAGCTTCCTCCATAGCATATATAATTCCATAAAACTCAGCAACGATAGCAGTCTGAACTTCAAGAAACACAGAGAAAACACCAATAAACTCCTTCATACTCCCACGAAAAATACCTCCACAAGTAGCAAGACTAGGATATCCCCTAGCAGCCTCATCAGTGTTAATTTTAACCCAGCCTATTGAAGGGAATTCTCATCTAACAAGAAAAGGACGAAAAACTTTACCAGTACGAGTATTAATACCAAAAAACTTAATCATGTTGAAATCCAATATATCATTATTTAGACGAATTTCCCACTAGACAAATCTTGAATTACCGAAATAGCCCTAGAAACATCAATCTTATATTGAAATCTAGCATAATTCCTCATACGCCATATCATCCAAATAGAAAAAGTTATCATAGCAAGCTTAATCAATTTAACCAAAGGACTACCATCACTCTTAATAAAAGAAAGAAGATTATCCTTATTAGAGAAATGAGAAGTAAGAAAAATATGTTGAACCCAACTTCAAATATGCAAAGCATTAGAACATATGAAAAAAAAACATTCAAAAAATAAATGTTGAATAGATTTCTCGTGTTTTGTACAAAGCGTACACATATAACATATATGCAAACCTTTATTCTGAATATGTTGATCTGTAGGAAGTCACCCATGAAAAAGTTTTCAGATTACTAGAGTTTTAGAAAACGGAATATATAAAGACCAAATAAATTTACCCCAACAACAGAGATAATATATTTAAATCCTGTTTCTACTTAAGACATCCCCAACAACAATTATTTTTCTTAGATAGTACATCAACTAAAAGAGACAATTTTTAAAAAATTCATCTACTTTCTTTGACACATGTTTAGACCTTTGTTATAAAAAAAACTACCTTAACATGTTATGATCACTTAACACATCAAAATGGATGTTATAATTTACCATATTTTAACTGCAAAGACATTTTTACCAACTCTAAGTCATGATTTAGGTAATTTCTTTCACGAACTTGCAACTCATGAGAAACATACACAACTACTTTCAAAAGGCTTACTAGGATCAAGAATAGTCAACAAAATGTGTATTATCAAAATTTATCTTTAGCTCAACAAAACTTAATTAGTCTAGACAAAAGGATTATCGTTTTTAGTCAATTATGTTAAATGGTTAATCTCTTAACAAAACCCTTAATGGTTTTTCTATATTAACCTGCTAACCTCACAAAAATTTTAATCTTTGAAATAATTTTAAGATATTCACAATATAACTTTTTTCAATTAACCTAGTCAATATTGAGTTCAAATAACATAAAAACAAAATTGAAAGATTTTTAAAGCAAAAATACACTTACTATAAATTGAAATTTGTTTTGATAGAAATGATAATATGCTTGCCAACTACTGCACGGTAGGATCTTATTTTGGAAAATATAATAATTGACATGAAAAGTTTGGAGAGAGTGAAGAAGAAGGAGAAAACTAACACATGTAGAAGAACAAAAAACTAGAAGAAGAAAAAGAATGAAGTCCATGGGTCTTGCCTAAGAATTTTACTCATTAGATACAACCACTTATACTTCTATATTATAGACACGAGAATGAGAATATGTTTATCTTAAAAAAAATATTTTATTAATTCAATTAAACTTTAAAATATAATATATATATATATATATATATATATATATATATATGTTAAGATGAGCAAATCTATTTTCCTATTACAGCTCATTAAACAATGAACAATAAAATCAAAAGCCATGGTCTATTCTATGCTATAATTTTACATAACTACTAGATATTTTAGGTTGGGTGTCAAATAAAATTTCCATTTTGATCCACTTTTTTTGCCTTGTTTTGTTTTATTGGATGGAAAAAGATAGCATGCTTAGTCTTGAAGTTTTGGCAAGTATTCACATACACACGAGTAACCTTTTTATGCTTTTGGGGTCACTAGTGTGTCCCAAGTGTACAGAGAGAGACCATATATTAGTGTCCAAAAAAACAAACGGTTCATGTCAATAATTATTTGCCTAAATTGGAAGCAAGAGGTGAACTATTTCATAAGAGAACTCAGCAAAATCCAATCAATACATATCATGGGTCCTTCAACAATTTTTTTTTATCAGAAAAAATGGGTCCTTCAACAATTGTCTCTCTCGTAAAGTAGATAACTACTCATAATAGTTTTAGCAATCGCAAAGAAAGAAATTCCTTCAATTTACTAAAGATAAAAAAAATGGAATATTGGTTTTGGTTTCAAGATTATGGGAAAATAGGAGAAAATGATAATGCAATGGTCAAGGGAGACTGAAAACAACGTTTCACTCACTTCCATTTGGTGTCAAAGGTTTCGACTACATAGCAAAAGAAAGTTGAAGTTCTTGTCTGTAACAACCAATGTTAAACGTTGAAGTTTCTACAGAAATAAATCATTTTAAATATATCAATTATTTTTCCTAAACTATTTCTAATGAGAAAAAAAATAACAATAAAGCTAATTAATTAATGACAATTCGTGTCAGGGTTTAGAGAGTACATTACTTAAAACTTAAATATACAGAAATTGAAAAAGACTCTTGAATTTTCAAAGTGAAAACCCAAAAAATGGGTTATTTCATGTTTAAAATAAAATAACTTTTCAGAAAATCATTTATACTATATATCTTTATGGTCCGTAAAAGAACACCACAGCGCAGAGGTGTCTATTGCTTGAATGATTAATTCATTTCCAGCATACATTAGTTATGTTGTGTTTTTTTCTTTATGTTTTTTTTTATCAGCAAAGGTTTTTTTCTTTATGGTGTTATAAATGTTTTTCTATTTATAAATTCTACACATTCCTAATTTGACAAAACATTTATAGCAGATTTCAAAAATTTAAACTTTCAAAGAAGTATTCATAATAATTTTTAAATAATTAAATTAAAATATTTTAAATTTAGTATAATTACCTTATTGGTCCATACATTTATAGTTAATATTCAATTTAGTATAGTGAGTTTTTAAAAAAAAATATTTTGGTTCCTATGTTTTTTAAAAAGTACTCAAATTAGTCATTTCTGTTAAGTCACCTTACAACGTCAAATGCTCCTTATGTGATAAAGAGAGATTGAGTGTTGTGTGAGGTGGCAAGTGGAGTGAATTGACAGATTACTAAAAAATCAATTGGGGATTAGGATTTTATGAATTGCAATGAGTGAGTGGGCAATTGGGGTTAGGATTGATGTGAGCTAATCAAGTGTGTTACACCAATCATATGTCTTCTAACAAGTACGTTTTTTTGTTGCATCTAATTTTTTAGACTCATCATATTCATTTGGTTGGTTGTCTTGCAATTGTTCCTGGCATGGAGGGTGAAGCACAAAAATAGTGATGCAATCTAGTTGTGGGGAATGTCTGTGGTATTTGAGATATGTTTTGCCTTTTCATGGCTACTGGATCAACTTCCCAAGCTATGTCCAATAAATAGTTCCACGGATCTTAATGTTCTGTTGGAAAAATTTGAAGTGCGAAGTCCCAACAATCCTACTGGAAAGTATAATCTACCAAGCATAAATGTTTTTGTCTCTATCGTTGATCCTAAGAAAGAACCACCTCTTGTCACTGCAAACACCATCTTATTTATCCTAGCCACAGACTATCCAATTGAAAAACTTTTTTGCTATGTTTCTGATGATGATGGAGGTGCACTTCTGACATTTGAGGGTCAGAAATTGCAGAGACAATTTGTGTTGGGCGTGGCCAGCCACACTATTGCAATTAACAAATCCTAACCCCAATTGCCCACTCACTCACTACAATTCAAAAAACTCTAATCCCAATTGATTTTTCACTAATTTGTCAAACCACTCCACTTGGCACCTCACACAACACCTAATCTCACTTCTCTCTGCCACATAAGCAGCACTTGACGCTGTAAGGTGGGATTTAACAAAAAGGACCAATTTGGGTACTTTTTAAAAACCATAAGGACCAAATTGATTTTTTTTTAAAACATTGTACTAAATTGAATATTGATCTTAAATATAGGGACGATTAAGGTAATTATACCTTTAAATTTATAGAAAATACTTATAATAATTATCAAATAAAAACATTAATAAATTTAAATTTAATTATTTAATATCATGTGTATATCTAATCTATGTTGGTTAAAACACATTATTAAGGCAAGTGAAATTTCCTTACTCAATCGAAAAATATAAGTGTTGTGGTAATCTAAATAATTATTGATTGTGTAGGTTGAAGCTTTGATAGTTATCCTAATGGTTACATTATTTATGATTTTTGTGGAGGTAATCATCCTAATGGTCAATGTACTTATCAGAATAATTCATCTGAAGTTGAGGATCCATCCATGCCTGAAAGAATAAGTAAAGTTGAAGACGCTCTAGCAAAGCTCGTGGTCACACAAGAAAATAGCATGGCAACAATTAGGAATATAAAAATCCAGATGGGACAAATGGCCAAACAAATTGCAGAGAGACAAAGTGGCCAGTTTTTAGTCAACAACCAAACCAATCCAAAAGAGCATTGCAATAATGTAGTGACTGAAAAAGAAGAAAAAGATGAGACGGAAGGGAATAAAGATGAGAAAGAGAGAGAAAATAAAAAAAGTGAGGAGGAAAAAATAAAGAAAAAAATGTGAAAATAAGGAGAGAGGTGTTCTTGAAAAAAATTTATCATATCCTTATGCTCATTCAAAAAAAAGAAGGAATTTTTTTTTTTTACAATTTGCTCTCCATAAATTATTTTGTGGGAAATCTGAAGCACGATTCAACACTTGAAAGGTTTTGAAAGAATAAGAGTTATATTGAAGAGAGAAATATAGAGCTGAAGAATAGATACAGTGCCATTATTCAAAAAGGCTTGCCTAAAAAATCCAAGGACTCAGGAAATTTTAATCTTCCCGTGTCTATAAGTGTTTTATTTGTGGACAATGCCTTACTGGATTTGGGGGCAAGCATAAATCTAATTCTTTTGGCAATGTTGAAGAAAATTGGAGATTTGAAGATTAAACCCACCAAGATGACCTTACATTTGGCTAATAGAGTAACCAAATATCCTTATGGTGTGGTTGAAGATGTTCTTGTGAAGGTGGATAAGTTCACATTCCTTGTGGATTTGTTATAATGGACATGAAAGAAGATGATAAGGTTCCCTTGATACTTGACATACCCTTTATGGAGACTGATAGAATCATAGTTGATGTTGATAAAGGAGAAGTTCAACTTAGTGCTCAAGATGAGGAGGTAACTTTTAATCTTTTTGATGGTCTAAAATATTTTAATGCAGGGGAAGAATTTGAACAAAAGGAGTTGTCCACCTTGAAATAAACAGGTGTCAAGCTAGATGACGTTAAACGAGCGCATACTAGGAGGCAACCCAATCCACATTTTAGTTTTATGTTGTTTTACTATCTTCATTTTTATTTTACCTTTCAAAAATCAGGTTGTCTTGCAGGGATTCTCGCCCAGATGAGTCAAATCTCGCTTAGGCGAGTTGGATGAAAAAAGAAGTGTTATCTGGAGTCATCTCCCTTGAGCTAGTTTGACGACGTAATTTTTGAGTTTTCTGCAGGGAATCTCGCTCAAACGAGTTTTAAGTCGAAAAAATTGAAGTTTTTAACAAGCGAGTAAGATTTCTAAAAAAAAAATTGTTTTCCTTTTTCAAAGGTAACCTGCTCCCTATATGCCTCCCAATCAGTTTGCAGGTTATGTATTTTGGCTTGGGGATAGGTTCTATTATTCAAGGGGGTAGATCCAACAAATGAAGCAAGCTTATAAATGAATATTTTAACCAAGAGCTGGATGACTTCTTAGGAAGAGAGATTGAGCAAAAATATAATTTTATCTTTCTAATTCTCTTTTCTTTTCAGTTATTTGGATTTGGTTTTATTTTTCTGTTAATGTTTTTAATTTATTATATTTTTCAGTTATTTTGTTTTCTGTTTATTTTCTTATTTTCTTAGTTTGTTTTATTTGCTTATTTTGTATTTTGAATAAATTTGTTCTTTTTGTTATTTTGTTAGTTTTATGTCTTGAATTATTTTTCTAGAATAAATTTCAGTTTTAATTTGTTTGTTTTCTAGTTTTTTTTTTCTCAAATAAAAAAGAACTAGAATATTAATTTTGAATTATGGAAAAAAGAATTTATGTTTAAATATTAAATAAGGAGATGAATTAGACACAGGTTAGAAAAGAAAAAATGATTGAATCTCTATTCAAACGTAATTAAAATTGTGATACATGAAAAATTAACACGTTGATTGATTAGGATAGAGAATGATAAAACAAAAAGGAATGAGACCAATTAAAACAGGTGAGTGTGTGAACCTTAAAAAGTTTTGAGTTTTACTGATGAATTGACAATTGTGGTTGCTTAATTTTTATTTTTTGTTACATCATAAAAGAGCATGGAAATGATTGAGGCATTGTGTTAATTAGGAAACCAAAGCCAAATAACCAAACTCTATCTTATTAAAATTCATTTTTTTATATATCCCTTTTGAGCCTTTTTTTTTGTTATTATTGCACCCTAACCTTGATGGTATATTTTCCTACCCTTTAGCATGTTTAAGGAAGGATAACATAGATGCAATATACATGGTTAGTTATAATTGTGAAAGTTCAAAAGCTTGAAATTAGGAAGAATATATTCCCATTGATGAAAAAAAAAGATAAAAATTCATGTTGAAAATCATGAATAAGAGAAAATAAATAAATAAAATGAGGAAAGTGTGAATTCAAAAGAAAATCGTGATTAGATAACATATATGTTTTCTATAATTGGATTGTAGACATGTTCTTCTTCTTTAAGATGTGCATTTTGTTATCTGAAAAAATCAATATTTTTTGGAAGCCCAACCTCATTACACCCCTAGAAGAGACCTTAAGATTCATGTTTCTAATACGTTTGTGATAGGAAGATAAAATGAAAAGCAACTATGATTAATTATGATTCAGTGAAAATAGAGAGAAATACTTAACTGTGAGCATATGAGAATAAATTCCTTGATGAATTGTCATTTATTTGTTTTGATTTGATCCTGGAAGTTGATTGTGTCTATATTTTTCTATATTTGAATTTGAAAGCATCATAAGTTTCTAATTTGATTTTTTGTTTAGTGAATTAAGTTGTTTGATATTTAAATTCAAATATATTCATTTACTTTTCTTGAGGACAAGCAAGATTCTAAGTTGGAGAAAGTGATAAATGCCTAATTTCAGTAATATTTTATATTAAAATATAGGCACTTATGAGTATTAGTTGCTAATATATATATAAAATAATATCTAATTTATGAATTTATATCTTTTTACATATTTTATTATCTTTATTTGAATAAGAGCATTTTATTTTCAAAATTGGTGTTAATCTCAAGTTTTTAGGAAAAAATGGAGATGACTGGGCTAAAGAAAATAAGATAAGCTAAAAGGAGAAAGTTGGAAGGTCCAGAACGCACAAAAAAAGCAAAAAAAACCCAAATCAGTAGCGGAGTTTGAGCGAGCTCATTCTCGCTTGAGCGAAAATGCTCCAGTGAATGTTTCGGAAATCAACGCCTTTCTCTTCTTGAGTGAGCTATATCTCGCTTAAGCGAGAATGCGTCAGACAAATTGGGTCATTTTATGTTTTTATCATTAAGCTCATTAGTGCGATGCAGGAAGTCACCTAACTCTAGTAAATTAGATTAAATAGGGGGCTAGAGGCTCAACCATAGAGTGTCAGATTGAGAGGAGAACACCATTGAGTGACTTGTAACCCAAATCGGGAGAATAGAAGGTGCTAGAAGATGTGTGGCTAATTCTACCCTTTGGAATTGGTAGTAATTTATTCAAACTCTTATTTATTGAGGTGATATTTGAATATGATATAATATTATATTCTTGATTGATTATTGGTATTGTTGTTTTGTTTCTAACTCTTGATCTAGAATCTTAAATCTTACTGAAAAGTATGTTTAGGGTTATGAGCTAAACAACAATACTTAACATATTTGAGTGCTAGAAATAAACTTGAAATGTTAATTGTTATTAATGTCTGAGCGTGACTCTAAGTTGTTTTTATAAGTATGTGAGAAATCGATATTTAGGAAACATTCTTAATAATTTTATATGCGAGAAATCGATATAGATGAACTTTATTCGGGCATCAATTTCAATCAAAGAACTTAATGTTAACATGATAATTAAAATACATGAGTAAGAAAGATGAAACTGAATCCCTATTTTTCCAACTTGAACCAACTAATTGTTTGTCTGTTTTCTTATTAATCATCGCCAACACAACCACTGTCAACACACTGTTTATTGTTCTATTTTATATTTAACGAGTATTGAACTTGATAATTCAATTGTTCCTTGTGGGATCGATATCCGTCCTTAGGGACAAATTGTTACTTTTGACAACGCGATGCACTTGCCGTAAAAGTCATCAATTCTCTCTCCTCTGAAATTTTGGACAAGTAGGCAATGAGTATACGCTTAAATAAGAGAGATATTCCTCAAATGTCTCTCCACTAAAACAAGTATCACTCATGCAATATTAGATTTCTCTTAAGTTGTGATTCATCGATTAAATGATGGGTATTCCTTCATTTAGTGATAAACAATTCTCTCAATGACAAAGAACATATCGTCAACATGATGGGGTTGCGCGAGGCGATAAATAAGTGTTGAGTTTTTTAGTAAAGTTTTTGTGAGGTAGTTGGTCCAAAATGGACAATGTTTCTATATCCTCACTAGTTGTCAACAACCTCTGTCAGACACAATATCGAACAGGGTCCTTAGTCCAGTCAAATGAAAACCTGAAAACATCGTCGTTATAAAAATAATGACAACCCTCCTTTCAATGACTTTGGCACTGAACGTTCCCAAAATGGATAGTGTACTTTCGGGTCGGGTGAATTCAAAATATAGACGCCTGTAAAAAAATTCAATACTTCTTGGTTGTGAATATCTGAATAGGACAAACTGCCCCGTGGATCTCTTTGCTTTGGAACAAAACAATTCGAATCTATAAGGATGTAAGAACATGAGAAGTTGCCCTCAAACACAACACTAAGCACAATGTCCAAAATGCTTAAAATGATGCGTGATTATTTAAGTGTAAATAAGTAAACGTGACATTCAAGATGTGGAGCACACTCATAGTGAACTCAACCCTTTTAGGACCGACCTCCCCCATCATCGAATGTACCCCTACTAACCACTAGGGATTCATTCGAGCTATCAAAGCTCTCATCTACAAGGCTAATTAACTCCACGTCACCTAAAAACACCTTCTTCTCAACATCCTCAAACTCACCGAAAACCACAAAGAAGAAGTAGTGTCGAAAGAAAAAAAGAGATAGTTCACCTTAAATTAAGAAATCACTCAAGATCCCGAACTGGCACAATATCAAAAAAAGAAAAAGAAAATGACAGAAATGGCCTACAAACCCACTATTTATAAACCATGAGTGGGAGGGAGGTAAGTCAATCGTCGCAACCCCTTAACTGTTAGATCGGTTCGACTCTACGATCAAGCAACCTTTCACATCCCTAACACACAAAGCCTAATGTGAAAACCTTATAAACTTTTCAAAGCCTTTCGCCTTTGAGAGTTAGGGGGCAAAAAATGTTCTTACATGTCGACCTCTACCTTATAGGACCAAATACTTCTCTTGCATAGTTCTGTGCGGCCTGAACTTCTTAATTTTCTCTATGGTCGTGCTTAGATCTCTCCTTGTTCACAATCTTCACTTGTAGTCAGTCTCGATCATGAAAGGGTTAGATACCATAAAAAATACGCTAAAGCTTGTTCATAGTCTTCACTTGTAGTCAATCTCTTATCTTATCAAGTGACATGTTTAAAAATCTTAAAATCTAACATGTTACCTTAAGAATTTCCTTTATTTATATTATATTCGTGGGTCTTTTTCTATAAGGATTCACTATAGAAAGTTTAAATGCTTGCTAATTACAATTTTGAGACAATTTAAGATTGATCATCATTATTAATAACCTATTAAGATGATTACTTAATTAGTAGTAATTGGTTTTTAAATTGAATAATATTGTCTAAGTATAGAGATGAGACTATCTCAATTATCAAATAAACATCTCGTTGATGACTTTTTACGGCAAGTGCACCGCGTTTGTCAAAAGTAATAATTGTCCCTAAGGACGGATATCGATCCCACAAGGAACAGTGAATTATCGAGTACAATAATCGCTAAATATAAAAACA
>Ga0123342_1004542_pt1 | contig 21040 bp, 11 predicted proteins | sample Turbeawhitnodule_FD_89960 | JGI IMG/M metagenome (GOLD analysis project Ga0123342, IMG submission 89960) | Root nodule microbial communities of legume samples collected from Mexico - Turtle bean Mexico white nodule | ecosystem: Host-associated > Plants > Roots > Nodule | place: Mexico: Nepantla...
TAGACAAAAAAAAATATTAAAAGAAGAAAAAAAGAAGCTCATTGCAAATCATATTTGAAGATAGAAAAAATCTTTTGATGAAGTTTTATATGTTGAAGAAAGGATGACCATAAAAACACAAATTCAGATCCACAAATTCGGAACCTTCCTGGATCCACAAATTCGGAATATTCCTAGAACCACAAATCTGGGATTTTACCGGAAGCAAAAATTCAAGATTTTACCGTATTTTGTAATCCAAAATTCTATCGGATTCTATAATCTGAAATGGAAGAAAACACTTACGGAAACAAAAATCCATAAAAAAAAAACGGATGTGCAGATTCAAAAGCAAAGAAATTTACTTACCTTTGTCAAGAGCACTCTAAATCACAAAAAAAAATGTGAGATTGAAGGAGAAGGATTTGAAGGTGTCACACTGCTGCTGGAACATGAAAGGCACGCCTAGAACATGAAAGCACGCCTAGAACATGAAAGATACGGCTGCGCAAGAACATCCTTGCCTGCACCTCTCTAGGGTTTTTTTAGGTTAAGAATATTTCTGGAATTTTAAAAACTAATAAGGGCGATTTTGTCTTTTCATAAGAATGTGGAGTGCAGGAAGAAAAATGTGGGGGTGCAGGAAGAAACTGCCTAAGTAGAAAGGTTGATTTGAACCGGATGATTTGTGCCACGTCATAGTGATGATTCAGATTAATAGTCACTGAACCGGACCGATTCTGGTGGTTTTGACAAACAGAAATTGGAGGAGAGCGAGGAGAGGAGAAATAGATGGCAATCGATGCTGAGAGAGAAGAAAAGAGGTTCAGAGTTTGTAACTGTGAGAAATTGAGAGAGAAATGTGTTTGGATTGTGGAAAATTGGTGATTGGAGTCGTTGAATTGTGATATTGTTGAGTTTGATTCATAAATGAACAAAGACGAGAGCGATCGGAACGACAAGGAAGCGCATGATATCAAACTTTGGGGAGTTTTCCTATTCGGATTAGTCGGCGCCGCCGTAACTGCCTTCTCCGTAAGTTCTCCGCATTAGTTTGTTTTTTTCCTTTTCAAAATTGTTCTTCGAATCGTATGCATGTTCCTGTTTTTAATTAGAAAAACTTACGTGCTGTTCCTTAACTGCTGTTACCGTTGTTTTTTAATTAGAGTTGAAATTTCACTTCGATGATGTATAATATATGTTGATTTTCATGCAAACTTTTGTCAGAGATTAGGTGAAACTTTCATTCTAATTTTATTTTACTATTTTTTGTTTGACAGAATAATGGTCTTAGGGTTTGCATGTTCAGTGTTATTCTCAATTTTAGTTTGTGTTGTCATTCTCTCACGAACCTTGTTTTTTGAGAAATTATTACCTCCTTCGTATCATTCTAAACAATCCTTAAGTGACATATAATTAGAATTTTCATCGTATGGCATGGAAATTGGTTGGTGATCCTCCACTGTGAAATAATTTACTGTGCTTTCGTGATGGTTGCCTTTGGTGGCATCATGTGAAGAAGTTGATCGAATGAGTCATTCACCAGAATCGCTTTGATTTTGGGTGGCAGATTTGTTTTAGTAATGTTATTATTCGATGACATATATTTCCTCTTACGTATTTAGAGAATATGCTTTGTATGAAAAGCCCTTTTTTTCTTTTTTTTGTGTGTGTTTGAACTACAAGCTCGAGATACACAGGAATCATAGTAAAACTGATGGTGCATGCTATTATTGAACTCTTTGTAGCTGTCCAGGTCGCAGTCAAGAGGAGGGAGTGGCAGTTCTTTTCGATCAGCATTTCAAGAAGAAGCATCGAAGAGGTACCATAAACGACTGCAAGGGGAGTATGAGGAGGAGGTGGAGAGGGTGGTGAGTTTTCTAGTAGAGTTTATTTTCTATGTATGGTCATTGTAGAAATCATAAATCATGGTACTGGTGATTTTGAAAATAGTTACAGTAAAAATCAACAAATGTAGCATACACGACATTTTTTATTGGATGTATCTCTGCATAGACTATTTATTCTTTCTAGTATCGATTACTTTTGTTCTTGTTTTATATTATTTTTAAGTTAAAATTTCCTTTTAAAATAAAATGGGAGATGTGATGTGATCCTTCTGATTGACGATCCTGAGGCACAGTACTTTGTGATGAAAGCAAATTTGACTGAAGTGTGTAGTTTTTAGTTAATTGATTATAGTAAGTGACAAAGAAAATGTGTTTTTTCTTTGCTTGCTTAGATTTTTAATCGGTTGGTTGATGCTAGGCAGTGTCTTGATTCTAAGTTGCTTCTTGTAGGAACGTATAAAGCGTATGCAGAGTGTGTTTAATAGAGAAAGGGATAAGCGTAGAAGAAGCTACGAGAGCTGGAGGGGAAATGGTGGTGGTTCACATCATCAACATATTCAAAGAGATGATTGGTACTGGAAGGCCGAAGAATCCTTCAGAGAGCAGTGGGCCAATTATCAACACACTCCAGGAGAGAGCAGAAACTATTCGCTATCACATCACTACTCAGTTTTGGGTCTTGACAGGTACTTACAGAAATATTGTGTTACTTTATTCAGTGAGCTCTGACCCAACTGTAAGTTGTGTCTTGGTGGTGATTGTTTAATCACGTGGTTAAATCCGAATTATCTCTTTGCATATGAAAAGGTAAGGCCGTGCACAGCGGCCCTCCCTTGTACATTTGCATTTGAGGAGACTTTGACACTGGGAGTCTAGGATAGTATAGCTTTTATGGTATTTAACGCCCTGTATTAGCAGGAGATAGATATATCAGAATGTGATAGGTACTGGATTTATTGAATAGGAACATAGAGCCAAGCTCCTTACAACCATTAGGTATTATGAAATTCTGGGACATTAAAAAACAAAAACAGCAAGAAATAACATGTCAGAGGAAAACCAAGAGAATCCCAGTCTTAGGAACAGCCACCTCACATCCTTAGGAATGGCAAACCCCACTGAAACCACCCTCTGCTCTTCTCACTGGTGATCCCGTTTATGACGTGACACCCATTCTGTTAAGATTTCCTACTTTTTGTCTTTCTTCCACCAGCTCAATGTCCTCATCATTTGACTCATCTTTCCCTCCCTGGATCTTAATTAACCACCCTTTCGACCCCTTATTTATAACCCAAGTCCTTTCTGTGTCTTTCTAGTAAAAATCAAGATATGAGCCTAACATCATGTTGTAATAATTATAGAATATATTCCATATTTTCAGCTATTCATTGATATTCACAATGATTAAACTTTGATCTTATTTAAACAATCAACAGACCATGTTGTTGCACTCGTTTGAAAAAATATTTCAACGCTTATATACATGTGAGATCATAGTTGCTAGAATAATCCAGCGCTTGTTTGCTCTTAGTTTATCAAAATTACATTCTTTATTTAATATTTAATCACATAATTCTTAAGGTAATGTCCTTTCATGTTTTATTTTAAAATCACCTACAGCATATAGTGTTAGGCATTGGAACTTTGCCTTTGTAATATCAGATACTGGATTGCTTAAGGTGTGATTATCAATTTATGGTAGAAAGTACCGAGCTCACTTATATGACATGAGAGAGCACAAGATAGCGCAAATATGAGAATCGTGTTAGGAAGAAGATGTCTATAACTAGAATATTTGAAGATATTATATAATATGATACAACAGGAGGGTAAGAGTAATATGTCTCATTTGGAGCAGTATGTGATTATGACCCGATAAAAAGGGGATGTAATTTTGGTAACTGTTGATAGCTGTTTGAACATTATTTGTTAAGGAAAACCATGCATGAATCCTGTACAGTCTACATAATAAGTTAGCAATAGCATGTCTGTTTTGCATTCAAGTAGTCATTAACGGTTCCCTTTTATGGATATCAGGTTTAGAACAACACCATATACAGATGCTGAGATTAAGGTAAATTTCCATTTTATTATTATTATTATCACATTTCATATATTACTGTATGCTTTGTAAACTATATCAACCGCATTGTATTGATAAAGAGATTGATTTATAAATTATGGTGGTGATAATCTTTATGTATTTTTCTTATTAGCTTCGGATATCTAAAAAGGGCTAAGATATTATTTGATGGGTGGTAGGTTTTGCACCCTTCTTATTTATTAAAACAGTTAGTTTGGTAATCATTTTGTTGGAAATTAGTGAAACCATGTGAAAAAAAACATCATTATCGTTTGTGATCAATTAAAGTTACAACTTACAAGGCTGCCTTAATTTCATTTGCAATTATTTTATCAAGTATTTCGATTGGCCTCCCTATAGAGATTGTGATCTATTTTTGTTCAGATGATGGATATTGATCTAGCAAAACCCTATGATAAGTTGCAAAAATTCCTTTGGAAAGCTCTATCGAATAAAGGAGTTTGTATCACACATATTCAAACTATAAATTATATTTATGATGGGCCAACAGCTAACTATAAACCCTAGTGTAACTCTTTCTGTAACATCTAGTTTGCTGCAAGGATGTACTTAGCGTTCATACCTTTTTGCCTTAGTTTTTGAACATCTTAATGTAAATTGCTTATTCTGTTATGTATATTGCTCTATTGGATCTTAGTTTCATTTTATAAAGTTTATCTTATCTCTTTCATAGATAGCATTTAGAACCAAGGCAATGCAGTATCATCCTGATCAGAACCATGATAATAGAGGTATGCCTTTACTAGTCATTAATAAGATCTTGTTAACTCCAACCATAGCATTATTGATTCTTGGATGTGAAAATGTGATAGAGGCTTCTGAGGCCAAGTTCAAAGAAGTAATTTGTTCATATGAGGCTATACAAAAGGAAAGGAAGAACCAGAATCTGTAATTGCCCAACTCCGCACAACAATCCAGGAACATTGAAGCAGATGAGGTATTCAAATTAATCATCAAAAGTCCTCTTAAGCTTTTCTAAAATAGTATTATCATCCAGCTAAAATATGATTCTCTTGCTTGTAAATTTTGGGTAATTATCGCATGATAAATTAATAATGATGGTGTTTATGTGTTGTATTATAAGGCTGTTGTCCTTGGATGCATTGAATTTTTTTCCTGTGAAATTGATTGTCCAGGGACATATTTAATTAATAAATAAGCATTGCAATCAGACGTCAATGGCCTCTTTAAAGTCTTTTAAATTATTTTTTACCCAATTAATTCATTTGCTGAATACTGTTGGAACTTCTCGGAGAAATTCTTCTGTAAAGTTGTTCAACACAACTTCGCAAACATTTTTATTAATATAGCAAAGAGACTTACCATACCAAATATTCTAATCACACAGTGTGTGCTATGTATAGGCTTAGTTTCATTGGGGTTAGCCAAAGGCCATTTTATACCCCATTCCCAATGGTATTATGTGTAAAGTAACTACAATAAAACTAGTTATAAAGTAATTATATAAACATGTTATTATATGTACGAGAGAAGCCACAAAAGAATAAAAATACACTTTATATAGAAGAGTTAAAAAAAATTAGAATAAAAGAATTTACAAAATTAAAAACTAAAACTATTTGAGACAGAGTGAACAAATTTCTATTAGTATCTTAACAATGATTTTGAATGGATTAATTTAGAAAAATTAAAAAAGAAGAACATTAGAAGGAAAGGACTATTGGAGTAAGGCAATTGCTTCCTGCACCATATCACTGCACCCGATCTTAGCGGAAAAGACGAAACTATCCTTAAAAAAATTTCCGAAATATGTGTTCCGGATATTTTTTTCTGGAACGAAATTTTATATTACGGATTTTTTTATCCGGAATTGATTTTTTATTTTTGTTTCCGGATTTTTATTTCCAAAACACAATTATTTCTTTTTCGGATTTTTTTTTTCGGAATGTATTATTTTTCAATTCCGGATTTTTTTATCCGAAATAGAATTTTAATTTTGGTTTCCGGATTTTTATTTCCGAAACTCAATTACTTCCAGATTTATTTTTCTGGAATATATTATTTTCAATTCCGGATTTTTATTTTCGGAATTAAGGACATTTTTGGAAATTAAAAAAATATGTTGGGTGCAGGTTAAAAATAATTGGGTGCAGGAAGCATTTGCCTTGGAGTAATACCACTCTGCTACCACAACTTAAGTGCATTTGGATAAATAGATTAATTAAGCTCTTTATAAAACAAGAGGAAGCATGATTAAATACTAATAGCACTTTGCTAACACAACTTAAGCTTTGCATTTAAAAGTTATTTTTATAATTAAAGAGGAAGCAAGATTAAACCGTTCTTTATATAAGTAACGAGTTGCTTTCATAATTTATTTTAGGGAGCTTTTTGATATAAGCTAAAAATATTTTATGAACATATCGTAAGCTATTTCTTGAGGTCTTCTAAATACTTACGAAAGTGTTTGTCATGGTATAAGTTCCATCGAGCTGTGATTCAACTGTTCCCGCTCAGCTAATCTTTTCCTAACTAAGTTACTCCCTTCATTTTGAATGTGACCAAATCATTATCTAATGTTTGCTTTGAAAGTGATTAATAATGCGACGAGCTACCTCCTACCATCTGAAACGTTTTTCATATTCCTTAAAGTATCTACTTCGCTTCCTTAATAAAAGGATAGGTGGTAAAAGGGATATTATTATTATATGTAAAAAGAAGAAAAAACATTGTATGTTTTCTTTTCTAGTGATTTTTTCCTGGTGCCCTTTTCTCGTAGAGGATGATGTACTGTGCCCATGGGCTTCAAAAAGAGTCAGAACTTTAGTTAGATGTATATCTTTATACCGATTATTACAAATACACTTCCCTGTCCCCTTCTCATGATTAAATATTAATAGTTAGGCAGCATGACTCAATAATTGCAATATATTTAAGGTATTTTCTCTTTGTATCCTATAAAAAATTAGTCCTTTATATGTTGGATTGAGTAATTTTGATTGTAAAATCTTTATTCTGAATTGACCTACCATACTGAAAACAGGTCTAGATTATTTTTATAGGATTGAGGAAGAAAAAGTTATGGCATGCCTGTTGTTTCATGGTCTAAATGTATTGCAATAAAAAATTTCAACTTAGCACAGAACATTGACTGCTTTAAAAGCTATAGCCGTGACAGTTTTGCTTTGTTTCACTTTATTCTTTATTCAATGGAGGATACAGCATTGCTACCTGCATTAATAGCTGATGTCAGTAGCAGATTTAGGTACTATATCCTACCAAATTTTTAACTTCGCTTCTTAATTTGAGAAGTTGAGTTAACACAATTTAGGACAAACACTTTAAAATAAATCTTTCTTAATGTATAAAAGTATAAGCAATAGAACTTCTGATAGAAACTATTTAGAGAAACTTTTACTTGCAACGAGAAGTTCACATTTTGTGGATTAAACATTATTATTAACACCAACCAAATTAGTTTAACCTTTGATATTACTTCTCCATTCAATGCTGTAGAAGCGGGTGTAGTTTAACCTAGTCACAGTACATATATAGAGGAAAAGATTATCTAAACTTTATTTCTTTTATAAATAGATATTTAAACATTGGTTCAACTTAATTGTTCTTTAAACCATTCATCCTTTACAAAATCACCTTAATTTTTAATCTTGTTCCAGTTTATCTTAAACTTTAATCAGTGATTATTTTTTCATCCGCTTTTCCTCACTATCTGCCCTAGTTAATAAATTGTTGATTTTGAATTTATTAAATGGCAACTCTAAATGTTTCAAAAAAAATTCATTAATCAATTATTTTCAGTATAGTTGATTATGTTGATGTTTTAATCAATTATATAATTATTTAAATATGATATACTTCTATGTTTTCAGTGTCAAAACGAATAGTATAATTATTCTTTTTACTAATTTCTCTATTCTCAAATTATTCAAACCAAATCATTTTCAAATTTTATTTTCACTTAATTTTTACCTATTTTTCTTTCATAAAAAAACTCCAAAATTAACTTTATTTCTACATTTTTTAAAATTATTTATATTTATTCTCTACGGCCATTCCTTCTTTGTTTTCCTCCTAACCAAATTCAGCAGTTGGTTACATAGATTAAAACAGTACTGTTTAAGTTTGCTAGAAAACAAATTTGGTCTATAGTTTCATAGTAAAGAAGAGGTGTTGTGTTGAGTTCTGACCTATCAATATAAATCTCATTTATAAGCAATCAATAATGTAATTAATTTTATTAAAATCTCGTAGATATTTGTATAAAGACTATGGGAAATGTATTCAATAAAAAAGAAGATACAATTTAATTAAATAAGATTATCTATGTTATAGCTTATTTTAAAATGCAGTAATTTTTTTTTTCATCAGAGCAAATTTATATACATGGAATTTTGTATTTTTTTGTATTAACAATACCCAAAGTTAAAACTTTAATAAAAGAGATCAAGTTCAATATTATTGTGTCTTAATAAAGTTAGTATTAAGATACTCCTGCCTACAAATAAAAAGTTGTTTTATTTTTTAATTACAAATGTGAAATTAATATTTTGATTTAATACAAAATTAAACATAAATAGAAATTATAAAAATATAAACTTGATTTAAGTTTTAAATTCCTCATTAAATTAAATATATTCAATCGAGTCTCTGGTAAAAATTTATGTGAGGTGGTCATCGTCTTCTGTTGTCATTGTTTAAGTGTCTCTACTTAGAAAATGAAAAATAATATAATTAATTTCTAAAGTTTTTTACGAATTTGAATATTTTTAATGGGATTTCTATTAAAATAATTGTTTATTATATATTAAAAAATCTTTATTTTTTATGTAGAAACATAAGCTATGACAATGTGAGGTAATATAAAATATAAAAATATAAAAACATTATAAAAAATTTAAGATAGAGTAGAATATAATTAATTTTTTTACTTTTAATATGAAATTGTATAGTATAAGATAAAGTATGTATCTTAAACTAATAGCATTAGAGATGCTTTATTATGGTAATCTAGTGTATTATAAATACGTGAAAATAACAAGTTTATTGTGCTAACTTTAAGTTTCTCACAAATGTACATTATTTAGGAAGAAAACTTTACAAGTGCTGGACTACATGACATAAAAATTCAAGAACATATTAACTAATCTCTCTTCCACCTTTTATAGAAAATAAGTTCATAGTTATAAAAACGTTAATGAAGAAGAATGTCTGCAAAGTTACATAATTTAAGTTGGTTGGTCCTAGAACCAACTTACATATTTAGGAAGAAAACGTAAAATATTCACGATCATATCTTTAAAAAAATCTCATTTTAATTTCGGGAGTGATTCTACATTTGAAATTATAACAAAAAAATAATAAAGTTATATATGCAAATTTTGCTTTAACAATTAAAAAATAAAGGGAAGTTATATTTAGATATACAAATTTCAAATATTTAAAAAATGGTTAAAGAAGGTGTACGATTAAATATAACTTTTATATGAAAAATAAATAAACAATTAAAAGTTGTATGAAATTTTATGACTTCCATGGTTTAGAAAAAAAAAATAGAGTTCGTATTTTATTCTCCATTTTCATATATGTATAAAAAATAAAAGATTAAATTGTACTTTATATTAAAAAATGAAAAACTGCAAATCAAAGCACAACTTCGTAGTCTATATAAAAAAAAGGTTAAATGGTAAATCAAAGCTTAAATTCTTTATTAAAATTTAAAAAAAAAAATCAAAGTTGTATATTGCAATAGATAAATGCTATATATTTTTATAGTAATATTTGAACCACTTACCCTTCTTTTCCATTATCTTTTATTAGTTTTTTTATTAAATTTTATAAGTATATTAAAATTTTACTTTTTCTTCTAGTCTTGTTTAATAGAATTACATAAAATTATAAGCATTTACTTAAGAAAAATTGGAGTCGGTTGAACGAAGTAATTTAAAGAATTCAAAACACTAAAAGACAATTGTTTAATGAGAGTTAAGCTTACTTGAGCTAACCTTGATCAAATGAACTTAAACAAACCGAACAAGATTAAAGTAGGACTTTCGTCTGAGCGTAGAGAGTGTTTGAGCGAACCTGAAGAGCATATATAAACCTGAACCTGGAGAGCACTTCTTTAGTGAGAGTCATGTATCTCTAAAATAATAAGTCAAAATTATTGGGCTCACACAGACACTAAAATTGTCGGACACTTAACCTAGTTAGAGAAAATAACAAATGATTAATGTAATTGTTAAGTGATGAACAACTAATTCTTCATCTATTTTTTTAATATAAATTGATTAATTCAATTAATTATTTTTCAAATAGAAAGAATGGTGTAATTCTTAAGTCGTGAGTAACTAATCACCTTATTGTTAAAGGTTGATAGAGCTGTTAAACTTATGTAATTCATCTCCTCTTTTCAAATAACAAACTAATTCACATAATTGTGTTCTATTTTATGCTTAATGCATGTTTATATAATTTTAACTTGAAATTGAGAATCCTATTAAATTAAGAATTAGTTAAAAAATACTGATAAATTTTGTCAAAATTTGAAAACTTTTTTTAATAATATTATATTTTGTATTTATTTGAATTGTCATCTTAATCATTATTTTTTAAATTACATATCTATTTATTTATTTATCTTTTTAATTTAAATCAAGTCACTTTATCTTCTACGTCTATTTTAAATTTTAAACTCCAAAAATCTCTAGTTTTATTTATAATAAATAATTATACTACAAGTATCTGAACTTAATTATTCAGGACAAATGAATAAGTTTGGCACTCCTTGTTTGTATCCAAGCATGATTACTCATCTAGTTAATCTTTTTAATATTATTTATCTATTTTGGTAAATATAGAAAAAATTTACAGCAATGTTATAAATTTAATGAGGTGTTTCGGCCTCTAGTTAGACAAATCGCAACTCACCTAACCAGCATGTCACTATCAATGCCAACCCAAACAAAGTGGATATTGGCATGGATGAACAGCGACGTGATTACAAGTTAGTTGATCACAGTTAATATATTACACATCCCAACTATATTCAACATTATTTTCAGTACCAACTTTATCTAATTTGTTTGTATGCATCACATGCAGTTTGCAAGAAAGTAACAGTGCATATCAATAAGCAAAGCCTACTGCACGTGACTTCATAAAACTAGTTTTCATGTGGATCACCATTTTGCAAGCATATATATTGTAGTATTAAATATGTACGGGTCCTAAAAAATTTAAGAATTTTATATCTAGTCTAAAGATATTTCTTTATTCTCAGTGTTTAATTTTTTTTTATTTGGCTTTCATATTCATCATTATACTATCGTAAAAAAGATATAAATTATCGTGATAAAAAAATTATACACCAAAAAACATATAAAAATATTTGAAAAATTACTTAAAAAATTAAAGTAGTAGTAAAGATAAAATATGAGTAAATATTATTTCAGAAACGAGATGTAAAAGGTCAAGAAAAAAAAATTTGTCATGTACTAAATATAAAATTAAAAAAAAAATAGATACTAAATACATATTTAAATGTACTTAAATCTAAATGATAATATGAGAATGGAGATTATAATTAAATTCATTTGCTTCACTTGGATGGTAGTTTAGTTTAAGATCAATGATGGATTTGATTTCTAGAGGAGCAGAAAGGGAAAGAGATATCATTACATGCACTTAAACAGTGTATGAGTGACAGACTACAAAGAATACACACTAAAGAAACCAAAATGCTTAAAGAAATAGGAACTTCAACCTTTCCTCAAATTCCGAAAAATGGAAGACAAAGAAAGCTAACTTGTTCATCCAGAGAGCACCTTGATTTTCTGAAAATGTATAAAAACATACTCACTATTGTCCAACCGGGGGAGTTCTGTAATAAGCTGGAACAGTCACAGGGAAAAACATTTGACGAATCCCTTCCGCCTTGATTATGGGGAAGATGATTCCAGAAGCACCCTAACAAAAGAAAATATTTGGTCACACCGAGTTAACTTCCATGATATTTATTCAGACGTTAAAACTGAACTAAATATATAAAACTACACACTACTTTATTAGTTGGATAAATTTTTTTGAAAATTACAAATTCAGTGGTAGAATTCACCCACAGCACAATTTTGTAACTTTCATGAAATTTTAATAGTAGAGAATGTGTTAAAGGGTGTATAAGTAGCTTTTAAAACTTACAGAGATTAGTCGGGCCCCAATCCATACTCTCTTAGGTGAAGGGAACGGTAACAATAAACGGCCCACACCATATATTGCAACAGCAAAGAAATGGAGAACCAAACTCAAGGGACGAGGGTTTAATCCAGAAAGTAGAGAAACTGGTCCTTCGGAGAATAGGCCTCCAAGGCTTAGATAATCAAAGCAAGCTTGGCGCATTTCCTTCCTTGCCTGATCAGGGGATGCACAAAAAACTTTGTAAAGAGCACCTGCCAATGTATTTATTGTGGATGCCACAGGCTGCAAATTAAAGAGTAAACGGTGAAGTTCTGCTCCATCATACATTAGAAGTTAGATAACAGAAAAGGGGTAAAGCTAACAATACCTTACGCAAGGTATAAAAGGATTCGAGGTACTTGCAGAGAGTGGGTGCGTCATTCAGATCAGGCAAGGGCCTTAGAAGATTTCTCAGCACCACAATATCAGACAATGCCACAGTCATTCCGCCTCCAGTTAGTGGATGCCGCATGTTGAATGCATCTCCCATCAGAAGGGCTCCAGGTGTAGGAAGGGGATCTGCCGGCATGCTTCTGTTTGGCATTGTCCTTATGTTGCCCTTGTCCACAGCAGCTATGAAGGCATCATAAAGTTCTGGGGGAATCTGCAATAGTTTGTCACTTCATCGTCAAACAGCCCAATAAAATTCAGAGTGAAAGGTTATTCACATGCAAAGAATAAAACACAATTTATAGAACTTAGATCATAAATGGAGTACCTGGGGAGCTACTGTTGTCTTCAAATACTTTTCCATTTCACCGTTTGAAATAGAAGGAACCTTCTTACCAGGTACATCGACCAGACAGCGAATCTCTGTACTACTTATACGATAGAATAGAATTGGTGAAGGGTCTCCCAGTATAACGTGGCCATGATTTGCACATGGAAGCTCACAGTTCTCTAAAAGTAAACCAACAAAACATGAGGGAACATCAACCTGCAAATACAGCATTATGAAATATTAGTAATTCAGAATTCTACGCATTTCTTCTTACAAGCACGATGAATAAAACCTTGGTAGGAAAAAAAGTCTGAATAATGTAAACCAAAAAATATATCTGAATAAATTATAGCAAAATATCTTTTACGGTATGGTTATTGATTTGATAGGAAGTTGAGAGATTTGTTATTAGAATTAAGCTGGAAGGGATTCTCACCTTAGGATTACAAAGAGAACGGCGTAAGTTTGAGAAGCAGCCATCACAAACAATGGTAAGAGGTGCAAATGTTGTCAATTCCTGGCCATCTTTGTTCTTATATTGCACACCTTTAATTGTCCCCTTCTCTTCAACAAGGGAAGTGACTGTTCCTTGCTCTAATCGCACACTGCAGAATATTTAAAAAGAAAAACACAATGTAAATATCTCAACCTCAATTGAACGACTAAAATCACATTTTAATTCACATATCACTTCTGAATTCTGATAGTATTATTATAATTTATATCAATTGGCTATCTGTATGATGATGAGATCATACACTATAGGAAACATCAGCTAATAGCATAAATTCAATAATTACTGATTCATATAACAAGACTGAAACATCTAACCAAATCAACTTAAATAGCATTAATGTAATACATAACGCGGATCCACCATAGAACCATGTTCGAAAAGCAGAACGCTTTTGTTATCCGCTCCTAGGTCAGACAGTAGTATCTCAGAAGGACAATCACTCATTTTAAAAAATCAATATTCTTAAGAGGAAAAAGTCGGGTAGAAAAAAGAGGGCATGGAAGCCCTCTATTCCTGATTATCCTACATCTAGATCGCCAGGAACCACAACATTCCAAGTTAGAATCCAAATCAGCGCCAGATCTCAAACTTTTTTAATATATTACAAACAAGAACTATTAAAGGAAGGATATACAAGCATATGCTACAAGGTATAATCCACAAAGGAAGAAATCAATACTTGGGAAGGGTGGAAGCCTTTTCCCGCATCCTCTGAATGAAGCGACCATTGTGAAAGCTCCTGCCAGAGATATCTGAGTGAAACTTCTCCAAGGGGTAAGCGAGACGAGTATGTTTCCCATCCTTAAAAAGGGCATAACCAAACACTTGCTGAGCATCAATTTTGTCTACACAGTCTGCAATTAAACACAGCAGAAAACTTTAGAAAAATTCTAGGGAGAATCTCCAGTACATATCAGCAATCTAGAAGTACAATAAACGGCATGCATAAAGTTAATATTTAGATTACCTTCAAGACCCAGCTCAATCAATTTGAGATAGCCACCTGGTTGTAACAACTCTCCAACAATACGATCAGGCTCACTCAGATCTCTTTCAATGACGTGTACTCGACGCCCATCCTATAACAAAATATTTATTATCTATCGGAAAACAATATTCAACCTCTACGGCATTCGTATGTTAAAAACTCCCACAAAATATTTATGTCCTGAATCTCACTGATAAACAACACAACACACAATATAAACGGCGAAGGCCGAATAAATTACCCATATGAAGTTCGATTTTCAAGTTGTCTTAGCATACAGTATAATTAAAAGGTATGAGGATAAAAACCAAACCAGACACGCAAAGATTGTAAACAGAATAATCAAATAGTAAAAACTCCCTTAAACAGTGATCTGCTGCCTAACCTCATTTTTATATCCAAAACACAATAAAGTAACACTATAAATCATTGATCCGGGTCCTCAAAAGTGAGCAACACAACTCATAAGATAATGTGTAATCTCATACTTTGAAGAAAAAACGGTAAATATTACACAAGCATAACAAATGATAGAGATGTTACAATATCAACGATTTCCCATTAAATACCTACAATTACTTGATTAAATAATCCAAAAATCACACACTCCTGTGTGATTTCGAATCGTAGAAACAAATCAACTAACTGCACAAAAATTAATATATAAAATATAAATATTTTACAGAGAACAATTGATTTCTAAGTTTCAACAAATACATATCATTATAACGCTGGAACTGTCAGGCTGCAGTTGTACGCATAGATATTAACGAAATAAAATTTCGCATTCAATTTTGACTCTGTCCTCTAATATATTATTTCTAAAAAAACAAAATAAAGCACTAAACATCTTATTCGTTTTAAATCAGAACATGTAATATCTTCAGACTTCCGCTGCTTAGAAGAGAAAAACTCAGAACTCCGATATAAAAGCTTTCAGAATGTTCAATTACATAACCATGCTATAACCACGTGACAAACGACAGCAACGAATTGTAACATCCTAGTTTTCCGTTTCTCAAAACAGATAGAAAAAGTGAGAGGGATAGAACATGCAGCTTCACACTTTCATTGGTGAAACAGGTCTTTCAACACCACTCTGTCCTCTCAAATGAATACAAAATTCTAAATAACACAAACGCAAAAAAAAACAAAAACAACACCAAATAATTTCTCCAGTAAATAATATCCCGTGTCTGTGCTCATGTTCGTTACTCATAATAATCACATGCAATAAGAACGGATCAGCAATATCGAAACGCGAGTTATAGATCAAAAACTACCTTTCCGAGAGTGTGCGCTAGAGCCGCGCCGGCTACACCGGCTCCGACAATAATGACGTCAACGTCGGCGTCGCGTTTCTCCGATCTGCATTCACTCGTGGAGGTGGTCACGGTTTCCGAAAGCTCGATGCTCTTCTCCGCCTTCGGCGAAGCTCGACGCCGGCTCTCTCCGCTGAAGGCGAGGCTGTAGAGCGCGAAGAGAGTCAGAACGGAGCACAGAATCCAGCCGAGAACGTACGGATCCACCATTTCGGAAAAACAAATCGGAGAAAAGAACGACGGCGACGCTGACGCGAACCCCGACGGAGGAAGAACAAAGATATGCGTGTGGTTCTGTTCGCTCTCTCTCCTCTCTCGCTCTACTTTCTCTCTCTGCCTATCTGGCAGAGGAAATTTGGAACGGTTTCAGTTAGAGAAAACGGAACTCGAACGAGAGGTGAGGCTTTTATAGGGCCATGCGAGGCATGAGGCTCGTTGTTTACAACGGCCACGGTACCTCACATTAGCTGTATTTCCGAACAAAACAACTCTCCAAAAAAATAATAAATTTATATAAATTAAAAGGAATAAAAATAATGGAAAATAAAATAAAATGGTTTTCCGCTAATTTGCGCCGCGTGGGCGTTGAACAATGATCGCAACTCACGCTGCTTTGACTCCTCTCCTTTCTTTCCGATTCCACCTCCCATCGCGCAATCACTTGCGTCCGTGAAAGTTTAGATAAAAAATTTGTAGTAAAAAAATTAACTTCTTATAGCTTTTAAATATGTTTTTAATTTCTCTCATACAGTAAAATTTTAGTAGTAAGATAATAGCTTTTTAAAAGTTTTAAATATGCAATAATATAAGGTTATTTTTTGGTGCTTTAAAATAAAAATATAGAATTTAATATTTTACATAATGTAATATTTTTTATTTTTTAAAATAATCTGTAAAAGTTAGATTTAAGAAAAAAAAATGTTTGTTTATATATTTACTTCATTGATATTATTGTTTGCATGAAAAAACGGACAAGTCATAAAGTGTCATTTATAACTAGTTGTTTGCATGAAAAGACGGATAACAAGTCACGATGTGTCATTTGTGACTAATCAATTCATTGAAAGTGCGTGTTTATATACCTTTTCAGTTTTTAATTTTGATTTATTATTATAATTCTTGTTACATTTCTAATGTTCAGAAAGAAAAGAACTATATTTGTTTTCTCAAAACAGAAAATGGTTGGATGAGTGTGAAGATCATGTTTTCTATTAGCTAGGTTTTATTTGCATAAGGAATCGTGAGTTTTACTCTAAAAGTTGGAGTAGTTTAATGAATGAGAGCATGGGCTTTTATAGAGGACTAATATCTATTGATTTTTTAAGGATTTAAAATTAATTATGATTTTTGGAAGATTAATTTTTGCACTTTTTTAAGGAATAAAGATAAGTATGTGAAATTCAACCATTAAAAACATGTTTTAAGATAAAATAAATGGGTTCTCATTTTTTTCTTTTCTTATGTGTATTTTAAAAAAATTATAAATATTACTTGTGTGCTTAAAATTGTTGAAAATTGATAAAAGTGATTTGATAGATGGACTAAAAGTTTTGTAAGAAAAACAAATATGACGAAGATTATCAAATATAACTTAAATTTGATAAACATTGTGAAAAGTATTTTAAAAAAATTGTTTTAGCAAAATTCTCCTTTTATAATTAATTGCGTATTAATATTATGTAATTAAAATATATAAGATTAAAGATAAAATTATACTAGGTCGGTTTATACTTGTTTGTCTCCGACTACGTTCACTTCTTGATCAATATGATCAAGTTTCATTGACAGGCTAATACTGCAAGATACAAGACGAGTATTTTTTTAGCCTCAATTACTCTTGGCTAAACACATAGTATTATTTGGATCAATGTCATTACTGACTATACACTGAGTATTCTTTGAATACACAACCATTTTTAGTTAAACATTGAGTATTCTTTAAACATGCATTCACTTTGAGCTAAAACTTGAGTATTTTTTTACTTTATCACTCCTAACTAAAACCTTTGTTTACATGAAAAGTGTGATCTAAACGATCACGAGTTTGTTGACTACCATAAGATAATTAACGTCATAAGACAATATTGGAAATACTCTTTTAGGTTGTTAATGAACACAACAATGTTTTTGTTCACAAACTCAGGCTTGAGGATTACTAAAGGTTATAAAAGTTTTGTTGTCGTGATTTTCGTCAAACTTTTTTCTTCAAATAGATATTCTATATATAGATGGCGATAAGAAATGAGTCGTTGAAATTTTTTTAGAGTCATATAGATAATGTGAAATTCTTAATATTTGTCTTCAAATATATTTTCATAAAGGATAATGGTTTTACACCAAGCTACTATGTGTTTATATCCATGAACATAATAAGAGTAAGTAAAATTTTAATCGATCTTTAATCAATTAAGGTGATAATTTTTTTTATTATAGTCTACTACTTCTACTAAATTATATTCTTTAACGACTAAATGAAACTTATACGTAATAAATTTAGTAATATAAGAAAAAATTTCATTTACAACACATAAATATTTTCTACAAGAGAGTTAAGGAACATAATTTCTCCAATTGAGTTTTTATAATTGTCTCTTCGATATTGTCAAATAAGTGTTTAAATTTGTTTCTTAAACATAACACATATCTTCATACACCATATATTGAAGTTGTTTTTTTTTTCATAAATTTCTCAATCTTATCATGTTGATTATCTTCTTGGAGATTTTTTTGTGAAAAAAACAAATAAAAAAGATTAATCTTGATAAGAGATTAACTACCTACTAATATGAAACAAATCAGAATCAAAACTATGATACTAATTTGTTAATAATAATAAAAACTCGTAAATAAAAATATATTAAATAAATTATCTAGTTAAAATTCATCATTAAGACATAATTAAAAAAAAAGAGATAAGAAAACAAAATTATTTTCTCTAAATATTTTTATACGATTACATAAAATAATAAAGTACAAACACTTACACAATAATAAGTAAATTATAAGGATACAATATAGTTACACTGGTGTATATATAGATCAAGAAAAGCATACCATAACTACATAATAACAACAATCACAAACTGACACCAATACTTTAAACAAAATATAAAATTAACGATAATCTCAATATCAAACACAACAAATATTCTCATTAGACGATCCTCTACATAAAAAAGAGACCAGATAAACTAAATACTTTAAATAATATAACATAATTTTCATTAATAAAATAATTCAACAAAGAATAACACGTGAAAGTATTCTGTATATTTTTTTATTCGGTTGATTTTTATTTTTATTAGTGGTAATTCACTATTACGAGTACTATACTCATGCATAATAATTTTGGCTTAACTTTAATTTTCTTCGTTGTTCATCCCGTCAAAGACGGAAAGAAAATTGCACATCATTTGTGGATGGGATTAATAGGGGTTGAAACTTCAAAGGTTTTCTATTCAATAAATCTTCTTCAAATATGTTAAAAATTATTTAACTTAATATTCCTTATCAAATAATTTAAAAGCATTTAAAACTCAGGCCAATAATATTTATACCATTATTGTTCCTTTATTATTTTTATTATAACGCTCTACTATTTAAATGTAAACTTAAGTTTGGTAACTTGTTTATAAGTTCTTTATTTTTTTTAATTTATTTAAAAGATTTTACCACGACAGTTTTTTAATTTAGTAAGCTAATAAAACTATATAAAGTATATAACACTTAATTTTAGAAAATAAATTTAAAATTTTGTTGAAAATTTTATATACAAGTTGATGCGAACTAAAAAAATATAAATTGATTTTATAAAGTTAACTTAAAGTTAATTTTTTTAATATAGTATTAATAAAAAAATATTAATATAATAGACATATAAGGAGAGTTTGTTGTTTGTTGAGTTTATCACCATTAACGTTTGATATGTAGGAAAATTTCGTTATCAATAAAATGCATTTTTAAAAATACATAAAAGTTTCAACGGGACTAAATTAATCTCATAGTCAAGCCAAAGCACTAAAGTTTATAATATTACTTTGAGTTTTTATCACCTACCAAATTTCAATGTTCACAAAATTAATATGGTTTTGTTCTCTCTAATATAATAAGTTTAATTTTTTATATGGAAGTGGAAGGTACTATAGCAGTAGCTTTCATGTGTTTTTTTTTCTTACAATTTGAAATAACTTCAGCTTCAAAACATAAGAAGATTGATGTAAACACCATTATTACTTTTATTTTTGATTCGCAGCCCTCTGCTGTTATTGCTGGAAAGAGATGCAACTTGGCATAATTATGATTTTCTTTCTTCACTCGTTGTCTTCTACTGCCAATGATGGAAATGTTCATAGTCATAGAGCTTTCCAACAATAAATACATAAAGGTAGTATGATGATTCATCTAAAAAAATTGGAATATTATGTTTTTTATAAGAAAAAATGTAATAAGAAGCAGTATGATTCATGTAAAAATTGAGTATAATTAATTTACTGGTATATAAATACTTGAATTAATGAAAAAATAACATCACAAAATAAAAATAGGTTAATACAAATTTTGTTTTAATTTTGAAACGAAAAAATGTATAAAAAATAAAATTAAACAAATTGAAGTTTTTAAAAATTTGTGTATGATAAGAACAATTTTCATTTCTTGTAAAATCACATTGTATAATAGATGAGGTCCACTGATGTAAAAGAAATCAGGATAACTTGTATTTTTCTCAGCAAAATCATTTTTTACTTTCACTCTACCATATTCTAATTCTCTCTTAGTTCTCTCTAAAAACTGAACATAATCTTATTCTTTCTCATCTCTTTTAATTTTTGTTTTCTCTTCTATTGTTGATTTTTTAGCTACAGGAAATTTATGGATAACAATAGAACAAAAATGTTTTTTTTTTTTAATTTAACTAGTAGCGTGGTGATAATATATTTTAATTACTCTTAGATAATTAAAGCATTGATGGAGAATAATTGTAGAATATTCTTAAATTTTTAAAATCAAAATTTTAAATTTTCCTATCTCCATTGAAGTGAGAAGACAATTCATAACACTTATCTATAAACTAAAATAATAAAATGTAGTTTTTGTCAAAATTTATCATGATAAAAAATAATTAGTTGTTATATTGACTAAATTAAATATTATTTTTTAATTTAGTTTATATTATTAATAAATATATTTAATTAACTACCAAGATTTGAGAGGCTCAACATACCAGCAGGTAGCAGGTAGCAGGTAGCAGGTAGCAGGTAGCAGGTAGCAGGTAGCAGGTAGCAGGTAGCAGGTAGCAGGTAGCAGGTAGCAGGTAGCAGGTAGCAGGTAGCAGGTAGCAGGTAGCA
>Ga0123342_1004543_pt1 | contig 21039 bp, 16 predicted proteins | sample Turbeawhitnodule_FD_89960 | JGI IMG/M metagenome (GOLD analysis project Ga0123342, IMG submission 89960) | Root nodule microbial communities of legume samples collected from Mexico - Turtle bean Mexico white nodule | ecosystem: Host-associated > Plants > Roots > Nodule | place: Mexico: Nepantla...
AGGTGTTAGTTTTGGTTTTTTTTTTTTTTTTTATTTTTTTTTTTTTTTTGTGGTGGTTTTTTTTATATTTTTTTTTTTTTTTTTTTTTCATGTTCACTGTTTGATTAAATGTTTGTGTTTAAGGTTTACGCGTGATAATTTTTTTAAAATATCCATAAATCAATTTATTTTGATTTAGGATTTACTGTTTTCATGTTTATTTTTTTCCAGTTTACTGTTTTATTTTTTATTAAATATTATTTATGTTGCAAATTAATTTTTGATATTTTACTGTTTTTATGTTTATATTTTTCCAGTTTACTGTTTTATTTTTTATTAAATATTATTTATGTTGCAAATTAATTTTTTATATTGTTTTAACAAACATATATGTAACTGAGATTCTGTTTTTGATTTTTAATATGTAATTAAAATTTTGTATTTAATTTTTTAAATCGCACTATTATGTGAAAACTCACCGAATAACAATAACTACAATATCCTAAATAAAACTAAATAAAATTAGTATTTGACCTAATAGAATAAAAACAGATTCGTTAGAAACAATTGTATCTCACTTTATTAAATTATTTAATGTTTTGTTAAGTTTTGTGAATATTTAAACTTTTAAATAAAATAAAATAAGTGTATGTTACTTGATTAAAATATAAAAAATCATTTTTATTTATTCAAAACACATAAAAAATATTTGTCTATTTTAAGATAGGAAGAGTGTTAGATTTAAGAGAAAATAATTTTTTTCAAATGATAATTAAAATGTTGTGTCTCGATCAGTTCTAGGTCATCGATCCCAGTGACTGACCTCAGACATCGCACATCGGTGCTTGATAGTGAAAATGGGGGGTCAGGTAAGGTGGGCCCCAGATGCACCTATCTGAGGAACAGTCAGTCTTCGGACATCGATACCATAGACCCCGACGTTGGAGATCGACATCAGACCTCGCCAAACAAAGGGAAAGATCGGACATCGGCGGTCTGAAGGTGGGAGTGGCACCACCAGACGCAGAATGCGAGGGTGCCGCGACATCATCCGGCATGTGCCTTTTGAAGACAAGGCCGGATCCGGTCTCCTCGTCCTCGCAGCCAGTCTCCACTACCACCCCCTTTCGTTTGTTGATGGGGCTGGTTCAGTTGAATCGGGGGCAGAAGTGGTAGGGGGAGGTGCATTCGAAGTTCCCTCGCCAGCAGCACTGACCCTCCGCTTGGCGAGTAACTCGGGCAGTTTCTTTTTCTTGTCTTCGTCGATGGCCATGTCTGCACAAAAACAACAAGTAAAGGGTCAAGACATGCAGTTAACAACAATAAAGCAAGCAAAGATATAAGCAATAAAGCAGAAATAAAAACAGTACCAATATAGCTCTTGAGAGCTTTGACAGCGAACTCAAGCTTAATCTACTTGGCGGTGTCAAACACCACCCCCAAGCCTAAGAGCAGTTGGCACATTTCGCGATCTGGCGGGGTTAAGTCCTCCAGACTCCTTGGCTTCTTTAACCCATGCTTCTCCACCCAATAAAGGGGGAAACCATCCAGGAGGGTGGGGTCATGGATGCTACAACAAAACTTCAAGAACTTCTTCTTGAAACCCTTGTAGGACTACTGGAAAAGGGTCAAGAGGGGTCTCCCCGCCAGCCCATTGAAGCTTAGCCATAGTTTCTTCCCTGGGTTCTTGACCTCGAAGAAGTAGAGGAAGACATCTACTAAGGGAGGATGGCCCAGGTAATTGCAGAGGATGGCGAAGGTTCGCACAAATGGCCAACTGTTGGGATGCAGTTGGGTTGGGGCCACGTTGACCTCGGTGAGTAGGGCGTGCTCAAGCCCCATGAAAGGAAGGCGGAGTTTGAGCCGCTTAAAAACTGTGGTGTACATGAAGAAGAAGGGCTCGATAGGGTCCACCCGATCATCCGCACATACAAGGACTCCCCTCTTGCAAGGAAGGACCTTCAGGTACGCGTCAAGCTCCTTCCCGAAGACATGAAATTTGTCCTGAGATTTGCTTTGTTTGTACTTATCTATGTCCTCATGGGAGTTCAACTGAGAAGTCTCAGCCAGAAGGGCTTCAAGGGCCCAGTGGTAAAGGGCTTTGTAGTTAATGGGGGGAGGAGGGTTTGGTTTCGTTTTCGTTCTGGCCATCTCGTGGAAAGCTTAAAGAGAAAAGAGAAAGGAAGAAAACAAGGGTTCAGAAGAAGACGAAGACGCGACCTAGAAAACCTAGAAAAATATAGTCGCGAAGCGTAAAATAGGGGAAATGAATGTGCAGAAAACCTAAAGTGCAGAAAACATAAACCGTCCCAGGCAGTTATAGCATGTTATGAGCAGCAGAATCATAGAGCAAGAACAATCGGTGAGTAAAATCATACTTTTGAATGAGTTGAGGTTTGAAGGTTTGAAGTTTCGAAAGGAAGAAGAGAGAACGTTTCGGATAAATTCTTAAGAGAAGGTCCGCGTAAGTGAAAGTAATGAAACAGTGAAGAGAGCGTAAGGGTTTAAAGGTTTGAACAGTGCACGAAGAAGTTCAAGCGCCAACAAGTCCCAACCGTTGATTTTGCCACGTGTACGCTGAGTTAAAAAGTATGGTGAGATGTCACTTCGGTGTACTGTTCACGTCCCGTTACCCAGTGCCACGAAGGTCGCCCAGCGCAATCACTTAGTCTCTTCGCTGAAACAAGTTACAGCTCGAGACTGGGGGGCTTGTGTCCCGATCAGTCCTCGGTCATTGACCCTAGTGACTAACCTCAGACATCGCACACCGGTGCCTGATAGTGGAAGGGGGTCACGTAAGGTGGGCCCCAGACGCACCTATCAGAGGAATAGTCAGTCTTCGGACATCGGTACCATAGACCCCGACGTTGGAGATCGACATCAGACCTCGCCAAACAGAGGGAGAGATCGGACATCAACGATCTGAACGTTATCATGGGCCACGAAAAGTGGACCCTAGTATTATGCTAAGTTATCAGTTAAAACATCAGATTGAGGGAGGCCTAAGTCACGAGAGGTCCATGCACGTGGTGTGTATAACATACAGGCGCGACACGTGAGAATAATCCTTGGAGGCGCTAAGAACCATTAGGGTTAGGGTTTCCAAGGGAAGTTGCATGCATGGCACGTGAATACTTAGGGCACCCATAGAAACAGATGGCGCCAGAGATTAGGTGCAAAAGTTGGTACCCAGGCGGCCACTCTGTTATTTGTTGCACTCCAGTTAAGGGAAGTTCTATGTGCCAGATATGCTAAGATTATGTAAGTAGCGGCGCAAGGACGTTCCCCAAGGAACCCTATAGAAGGGTAACATCACAAAGTTAAACCCTAGTTTCAACCTATATAAAGGGTGCCAAGAACCCTAGCAAGGTACACGTTTTCTGAAACTGAAACTACTTTATACATTTGGTGTTTCTTTGCCCTGATACTCACTTGAGCGTCGAAGTGAAAACGATCGTCAAGGCACCCATTTGTCTTTTCAAGTGAGAGATTCTTTGATCAACGAAGTACAAATCTCGGGTGGAGATAGAAGGGTCGAAGACTGCCGTTAGAGGCAACCGGCGATGCGAGTCAATCGACGAGACGAGTCAACCGGCAGGAATATGTTGCATGGGATATTGTATGTAGAGTTTTTTTTTTCAAGCAATAACTTAAAATAAAACAATCACTTTTTATAATTATTATGAATACTTAGAAAATAAAAAATTATATATATTTAATATGTTAATTTTTGAACAAGTTTTCATTTGTGATGAATATTAGATAAATATTTAAGTTGTCAGACTAATTTTATTTTCAAGTTATATGAATAGAAGATAAAGAAAACAAAGCTAAATTTACTACTATATTTGTAAAAATTAATTAACTTAATATAATTATATTAAGATAAATATAAAATAAAATTTAAATGATATTGATAAGTTGATCCATTATTAAAATATTTTTTAATAATAAAGGTAAATTTGTAAATTGACATTTTATACATTTAAAATAATTTCTAAATTGTCTCCTAATTATCATATCACTCACAAATTTCAACAAATCATCTTTACAAATTCACTTTATGAACCCTCAATCCAAATTCACATATCTTCTCTAATCCACTTCCTTTTCTACCTACAAATTCCTATCTCAATCCAAACACAACATAAAGGTTGACTTGCTAAAACATAATTTTAATGTAATTAAACTATTTTATGTCGTTATGGGTGAAGATAAAAGAACTAGTATAACTCATTTATTTTTAATTAAACTAGACAATGTTGCAATAGAAAACATTGATTGATAAAGGTTGATATAATGTTTTAATACCTATACATTTTTTATTGTACATGGAATGAATTTCGACATGAATAATTATATGTTAGTGTTCTTGCAAAAAGGGATCGAGGACTCTTTGTTCAAGTTGATGACGCAATCTTCACAAGTTGATCTTTCAGAATAGGCTTTTGGCTTCTCCTCTCACCATTGGGTGCTACAGGTTGGGCTCTCCAGGTTAGGCTTTCACCTTCTCCTCTCACAGTTAGTCTCTCCAAGTTGGGCTTTCAGCTTCTCCTTTCACGGTTGGTGTGTGTACCTGCAAGACGCTTCGATGCCAAAGTTAAAAATAATTTATGTATTCATCAGATAAAATTCACTCACCTCTTAGGTTGATCCTCTATTTATAAGGCTTTCTTATTTTTTTTATACAAGATTGTACAATCCGAAAGTCATAAAATATAGGAAAAAAATCATTGAGGTGTAAAAAAGAAGTACAAAACTATTTTTTTTTATCTTTGCACTGTATAATAAACTTTTGATTTTGAGGGTTCAGAATTTACTTCAGGTTGTAATAGCAATCCACTTCATGAAACCATTGCAAGTGCAACAATAATTATATTATTTTTTTGATAGAATTTATGCGATGTTTCTTAAGGAAAAACTTCTAGCTACAAGGAACCCAAATCCTCAAATAAGTGTGAATTTATCTTAAGGAGTAGGTTAAAACATGTAAACTGATGAAATTGCTCTATCAAACGTTGTAGTTAAAGAAGAATGAAAATGTTGAAACTGGAAGGGAAGTATGCGGCTGAAAGGGAGGTATGTAGGTGCTCGGGTGTAATTGAAGTTATTTAAAAAAGTGATGTTATGCTTCATTTAGGATTATTTAGAAAAATGATGTTATGTTTCATTTAGGGTTATTTAAATTTTTTAAAAATGTTAAAACTATTTTTTCACAATTAATATGAAGGTGTAAGGGAAAGTGTAAGGCGAATGTACATGTGGAGGAGAATTTGCCTTAACGAAAACTCAAAATATGTAGGAAGTTAAAAGTTAATTAAAAGAATACAATGAAACTTTTACTTTCTACTCCTCCCATTTTCCCACAATTGGGTAAAATGATCAAATTGTCTGTTCATTTCTCGTTTTGAAAAACACCCAAAAGATATTATATACATCATGAAATTTTTGTTTTGGAAATCCTGTTCCACGATGTATTTGATGTGTTATTTCTGAAATAAATAATCCAGAAATAACTTTAAAAAGGTTAAAATAGTAATTTAAAAATATGGTAGTGCAGGTTAAAAATGGGGTGCATTAAGTAAAAGCCTTATAATTAATGGTTAGCCAATACAAGTTTGCCCGGACTGAAAAGCCCACCGAAATAATTCAAACAAAATAAATGCTAAAATGTTAAAATATACGTTGTGTTTTTTTAAAAGCTTTTGCTATTTATTTGCATGAATGCTTAAATGTTAAAATATATACGTTATGTTTTTTAAAAGCTTTTGCTATTTATTTGCATGAATGGTTAAATGTTAAAATATATACGTTATGTTTTTTTAAAAGCTTTTGCTATTTATTTGCATAATTTGATTAAAAATTAAAAAAGGTGTGAGATGTACACGTTTTTTTTATGTATTTTTATTTTGTTTCTATTTTAACTAAAAAACCAATCATTATTTTTTTTATTATATTGACTTAGATAGAAACACTTGTTGCACAAGGATTCGAATAAATGCAGTTTTTATAATTTAACTCAGTGCCGCTTCATTCGCCCACTCACAAGTAACCGCTACTCTCTTTGGTATTTTCTTATTCTACTTTTTCTCTAACTCGCGAGTACGTTGCTTTTGCCTTTGATCTTGCAGTCGCTACATGTGTAAGTTGTTTCACTTTTCGCCCCGATTTCAGTATTTTATAGCTCGTATTGCGTGATGCGTATTTTGGTTTGAGTTCACCGCGTTTGTGTGTGTATTTTGTATTTTGGAAGTTGAACGGAGGTTTGCATGTGAGTAAATGGTGCAGTGGTTTCTTGACCTAAGAGTGCAGTGGTTGTCTCCACTGTGTGATTGTCTTGTAGAAAGAGGTGCATTTGTTTAATAGTATTTTTGGATGGAGAAAAGTACTAGCTTTTGATTTTGGTTTTCTAAAAGCATATCGTGCAGTATGGCTTATTTATTGTAACTATTGTTAATTCTTTTTTATTTTATTGACATTTATGCAGATGGTCATGTCCCTTGTTCTGAAGAAAGATAAAAAAGTGATATGCACCACGAGGTGCCTAGACCCGCCGATTGAATTGTATGGATTTTATGCTTATTAAGTTGTATTCTGTTTATTAATTTTAAAAATACTTTTGAAGTTTTTTTGTTAGCTGTTATTTTGATAAGGTAAATGAAGTTTATGGTTTGACCTGAAAATATTTGCAGGCCACAGGAATTGAGCTTAACATGTGAAATTTCAAAAAACAAGACATATAGTCTTTCTAAATTTCCCCAATTTTCACTAATTCCGGATCCAAATAATTTACACGAGAAGTCTGAGTGGGGAAAGTTTTTGAATTACCTATGTAAATATGAGAAGGTATGATGCTCTATTTTTTTCTTGCCTAAATCCTTTTATTCTATCTGTACTTGTTTTTATTTATGCTCTAGCAGATATATGTTTGTGATGGATTTGTGTAATTGTATTGGTTGCTCACTTGCTTCGATACTAAGGATATGTTTTGCCCAATCTATTTTTTTTTTTACTTTTTTCTCCTTCAATGTGGGTCAAACAGTTTTTGATATAAGTTCTTAAAAATATAAGTAGTTTATTTAACAAGAACAAAGCTAAAAGCTACGGAGCTTTTAATAAACTTATGAGTTGAGAAGTTTAGTTATAGCTTAAGCAAAACTTGTTACTCTGAACTATCTCTCTAAATCCAAGTACATGACATTCTATATTTCTATCTTTTAGTAAACACCAATCAAATTTGACACCTTAATTTTCTGTCCTGTTTTGTACCATAGTCTTGTGCATGTGTTTCCTTCACTCCATAAGTTGAGTTTGTTTTTACAATTTTTTTGATTGCCTATTGAATGTAGTACAAGAATACTAGTAGAGGAACACCTTTACAATTCAAATTAGACACTAATATTATGATTTATTGAGTTTAGAATCTTCCATTAAAAGAAAAAGAGTGAGTTTTTAATTTGAAAACATATAATAATGATGATACAATTAAAAATAGAATATCAGTCACAGCTTTATTTGGTTGCATAACGCATTATTTTTATTTGTTACCTTTACAAACAATTACAGATATGTGCACACAAATATATATTAGAAACAATTTATTATGTAACAAATCTTTTTTATGAAATCTTTTAAAATAAAATTAGTCCAACAATAAAATTATATTTTTGCAGCTATGTTTGAAAATACGAAGGGGGGAAAACCAAGGAGATATTTACTAGTGGGTCACGAGCCCACTAAATAGGAGAACATGATATCACATCCAATCCAAAACCTCAAGACAATAAGTTTGTGGGTGTTTCTCATTTATATGTTGCCCAACTTGCCAATTTCTATACAAAGTGAGACTTCAACTCACACATGAACTCTATCCACTCCCTTTTTCTTGATTGTCCATGAGTATTCAATGGTGAGTCTTACTTGCATAGTTGTCCACCTCAACAACTCACCACTTGGATTCATTGCCAAGATATAAGGGATTATTTGCACACTAGGATCCACCATTGACACCATCATATTTGTTTAAGTCGATCACTACGAACTATCGACTGTGATAAACTTGCTAGAACACACACTAACCACACTCACAACAAAAAGAAAAGAAAAATGGGAAGAGAGCAAGAGATATGGGTATTGAATCTGAAATTTATATATCACAAACATATATGTATCACAATACATCATTACCATTTATAGTACTATTATAAAAAATTAGTGGACAACCCATTAACTACCTAACTAACATACAACACTAATGGAATTATCTACTACAACACTCTCCCTTAATTCAAATTAGCAATAAACTTCACTTTTATTATCTCTCTCTAATAAGCTTGAATATGTCAACCTTAAGAGGCTTTGTCAACTCCAACTTCCATTTATTGACTTGATCCCTTAGGAAGTGAAATCTTTGTCAACATTAAAAAGAATGTTTAGCCAAGCTTATAGCTGACTTGTCTACTAGCATCTTCATTGGCTCTTCTCTTCTAATCTTGATTTCTGGTTCTCAAGTCAAAAGGCTTGACAAGCTTCCATTGAAGCGTTTAGCCTAACATAAAGACAATGCTATCACTGATTCCTTCGTATTAAATCATAAAATAGGTGTTGCACACATCTTAAACACATACCTTGCGATAATTTTCTTGCCACTTTTAATCACCACTTCAATCTGAATCACAGTAGGCGAATACTTCATCAGAAATATTCCTACCGTGTTTTGAAAACAAAAATCCATATTCCAAGGTGGCTTGCACATATATCACTATCCACTTAGCTGCAAACAAGTGAGAAAGCCTTGGATGAACTGTAAATCTACTAGTCAGCCCCACTCCATAACCTATATTAGGTCAACTGCTGCACCAAAATCTCAATGAACCAACAATCTTTTTATACAATGTTTCATTGGTTACCTTGTCACTTCCTTGCATACCTTTTTTCTATGTGTGAAAACTCTATCACCAGTAGAGACAAATTATATTCCTGAAAAATAGGATAGCAATCCAGATCTTTCATTCTCAAACTCCACATTTATGTCTTGAAATTGATGGACCTACAACCGAATAATCAACCTGTTTCCCAAGTAAATCACCACAAACCATCTGATAACTTTGTTGAGAAATCTAAGGGGGAGAAACACCATGTAAATATTTAACAATGAGTCACAAGCTAAGACAACAGATAACACGACACTACCTTTACAAAAAACCTTAAAAGCAATAATTTTGTGGTTGTTTCTCAGTTATACATTGCTCAACTTATTCATTTTTATACAATGTGAACTCTAACTTACATTTGAACTCCCCCAATTTATTAAAAATTAGAAAATGTTTGACAATTTTTTTTATTAGAAAAAATAGTTTTATTAAAGAAAACAATTTCTTTTAAAAAAATGACCAAACAACTTTTAATTTAAAAAAGCTTTTAAGCTAAGAAACTTTAAAACTGAAACAACTTTTGCCTTTTTTATTTAAACTCTTATTTTTAACTTGAACTTTAAAGTAAATTATAAGTTTAAAATAAGCTGGCCAAATGCAATCTAAGCATGATTTGGAAGGAATCAGTATTATTTTAAATTTAATTGTACATATATATACATATATATGTATGTATATATATATGTATGTATGTATATATATATGTATGTATGTATATATCAGGACAAATATGGACAAAGGTCTGACTTTGGCTTTCACAACAGCCAATTATTTATTTCTATGATGATGTTTTGACACTGTTTATCTATTCTAATAATCACAAAGGGGGCAAACTCAATGATACGGGAAGATATGAAGAGAAATTGTTTTATAAATTAAAATAGGGAATGACAGTAACTTAAGGCCCTTAATAAATGGATATTGCTACCTGTACTAAATCGTACATATTCAGCATCAACACTCACCGGACATCCACGGCTATGTATCTGAAAAACAAGTTCAGAACAGTCCATATATAAGTTTTTGCTTAGTTTTTTGGTATGTTATTTAAATGAAATAAACGTGTATTTTTTTTTTTGAAAATTTCATTTATATTTGCTTTTAATAATTTATGTTTAAAGTTTCTATCCTATGGGAAATATATTGTGAAAACACATGGATATTGACATTACGGACGCACTACTATAAGTCTAAACTAACTTAATTACAGGATTTCCTATATATATATTCCAAATTTCCAATTTAAGAACATAGTGTCTGTTTAATCTGATGATTTCCCTTTTTTGTCTAAACTAAAAATGTCTGCGTAGTGGCATGCACAGACACTCACGTATGAATCTATTAGTGGTTAGAAACTTTCTTGGGGGAAGTGTAGATTTTTAGTTGTTTTTCTACAATCTAGGTCTGTTCCAGGGATGGGTAGTAGGATGCCCCTGTTGGCTATTTTAGTTGGCACAATGAATGTCTGGATGGATATATTTATTCTTTATATTAAAAACTAAAAGCCATAGTTGCATGATGAAAGTATGCTCATTTAACTTTAGCCGACTATGATCCTGTCTGCTATATTTAGGTCACCATTTTACAATCATAAACTATAAAATAAATAAACTAGCTTACCGAGGGGTAAGGTCATTGTACGCAGTCTTACTCTTGCATATCAAAGGAGGTTGTTTCAAGATTCAACCCATGACCAACCGGTCACTGAGCCACAACTTTATTGTTGTGCCAGCTTTAGCATCTTAAGAGATATTTGAATCTTATATTATAAAGGAGTGTGGTTGGTCTTTCAGTTTTCTCATTGTTAGAATAAGTCATCATAATTAGAATTTATTGAAAAGCTGTTGTGTGCTTTGTGCTCTGCCTAGTTCCTAGATATGACCTTTCTTATTATCTTTTTTCCTCTCATACATTGTATCTGAAATCTCCAAAGTTATTATAAATGAGATCGTAAGAGAGGGAAACTACTCATTCATTCTCTATCTGTTTGTATTTTTCTCAAGTCTCATTAATTTTCTCTGCAGTACCTTTTTCTCTTAGTGATTAAGGCCCTGTACTATGTTTCCTCTAACATTTATGATATATCCTGAATCAGTGAATTGAGCAAAAAAAAAAAAGAAAGAATATATTCTCTCGTTATTTAGCTATGTTATTTTCAGCAGTTAAATGAAAATCACAAAAGCTTTATTTTTTTGCAGGTTGCCCTTATAAACTTTGAGCAGTACAAGTTTTACATTCTACCTCCTGCATTAGCTTCAACATCTAGCCCAGTCAATGTTGCATATAATATAGATAATACTGGTTCTGTAGATACTCGTCCAAGGGATTGTGAATCAGGTGTTCCTTCTTTGGAGGACTGTTTTTTGTTCTCAGCAGTCAATGCGTAATTGTACAAAAAACATTGCATCCAATTGTTGTGCAATGTTGATGCACAAAATAACACCAATGGATAGAAGTAACTGATGACACATTATTTAGGTTTAGGACATTAAGTTGTCTCCTATCTTTTGCATTTGAAATGGAAAATCATATTTGTAGCTATGGGTTATCTAGTTTGGAATTGTTTTATACATTGGAAAGAAGATAATGGAATGCTTTATTTTAGTTATTGCCTCTTATTTACAAAATTGAACATAACTCGTAGTAGATACTTTCTTAGCAGGTTCACACTTAGAGGAATGTGGTGGGACAAATACAGTTGAAGATCATAAGTGTTCTCGAGCTGAAGAAACTTGCAATGAGTTTCAATCTCAAGTGCCTCCAAAAAATTTCATACGCGCAGACCCAAGTTACCTTAAAACTCTTGGCCAAGCTCATTCTGGATGGATTTTTGGTGGAATAGCTGAGCTTGTTGATAATTCCAAGGATGCCAAAGCAACTAAGTAGGTTTTATGTTTTCTTTCCTGCACCGTTGTATCATGTTTTACCTGCCATTAAACATACTATTTGAGATCTTTAATTTACTCTATTTTCCCTTGTTGTTTATTAAATTTCTTGAAATAGGTATAATGACTTGAATGTGAATAGGCAAATATAGGAATTCGACATCCTATTGCTTCTTTTGGTTTGGTGTGCAAGATGTCAAGAAAGACTAATGTTTTTCTGAATTTTCAAAAACCATTAATGCAAAAAAACTGTATGTTATCTAGATTATTTGGTGTTTGGCCTGGGGTTTGTCTTTTATTTCTTTCTTCTTCCTTAGGTGAAGTTATAAATACCAAAAACATATAATACAAGTAACTGACACTGGATTCTGCATTTCTTCATTTCTCATCCTTCTAAAGAAGATATTGAGTGCCTTCTTCAAATGTTTTGGTAAAATTTGAATGCCATATACTTATGTTTATCCATGTTTCTTAACTTTCTGTATAAAGTAAAAAGGTACATCACCTACCCCTTTTTGCTTCTTTTTACATTGACTCATGTGGAACAGAGGATTAGGGAAGTGAGAAGTTGATGCCTGAGATTTAGAAAAAAAATCAGCTGATATCCTCCTGTTAGAATATGTCTTGAATAGTTTTTATTGGAAAACTGCCATGTGTTGTATGTACCTATCTCTGTACCTAGGACTCTGGTTTTGTCTTTTCATTTTTACTCTTCCCTTTACTCGTTGTATCAGAAAACTATCAATATAAATATGTGAACATAAGAGAGGTGATTCAAGCTCTCTAAAATATAGTCTCTTTTATTTATCTTAAGTCCCCTCTAATTGTAATTATTATTGATTTATCTTTGATGGTACAGAATGGACATTTTTGTAGATATCATCCCGTTGAAGAAATCTGGGAAGGATGTCCCAATGCTGTCTCTTATTGATGACGGTCAAGGGATGAACCATGATGAGGTTATGAAAATGGTATCTTTTGGACATAAGCAATCTGATAAAGTTGACAAGGATCACATTGGCAAATTTGGTGTTGGTTTCAAAGTAGTTTTCTCTCTTATCTTCTCTTTCCTCTCTCTGCCTTGGGATTTATCAACTTTGTAACTTATATCTGGTCTTTCATGACAGAGGATTGGATAAATGGCTTATTTCTTTTATGTCTGAGGTTAACTAATGGTCTTTTAGGACGGGATTGGATAAATCTCTTCTATCTTTAATATCTGGGGTTTATTTAGGTTAACTGCCAGGGCTTGCCTTTTGATGCATTCTAAGAGTTGGATGGACTCACATGCTTTGTAAATTTCAATTTACGACTTTGTTCTGTTCCATGCTAATTTTGAAGAAAATATAAATTATAGTATCTTTTCAAACTTAATTAGTGAATTCTGAAGTGTTGTTCTTTTTGCCTTGCTTCCATAGACAGGAGCAATGAGACTTGGGAGAGATGTTCTGGTTCTAACACAAACAACTAATTCCAGATCACTAGCTTTTCTTTCACAATCATTGAATGAAGGCAAAGATGTAAGTTACACCATATTAAAAAAAATCACCATATTAAAAAAATTGACCCTGTAAATATACCCTGTGTTGATTGGAATTAATTGACTCCTCCAAAAGTTGATTCCATTCTTTTAATTTTTGTTCTGTTTAAAAATTTTATTTGAGTGCAGAATATTGAAATTCCCGTAGTTAGCTATTGTCGACAAGGACAACGTATGGAGGTTGACCTAAGCATGCAGTCTGAAGCTTTGGCAAAATACAATTTGAAAGCTATCAAGAATTTTTCACCATTTAACAAGTATCTTATTGGTGAAAAGGCAGCCTTGTTTGGTACCGGTACAGGAACACAAATATACATATGGAACTTGGATGAATGGGGATCAAAGTATTGTTTAGAATGGCATGATGGATTGAAAGGTGGGAGTTCTTTTCACCAAGGTGACATTGTTATCCGCAGCAAAAGGACTCGTTCTCGTCAAGGGCAGATTAGTCAAAAGGTTTGACATCTCTTATACTAATGATTTCTTCAATTGATAATATGTTGCTTTTGTCATGTTTTCTATTTCCTGCAGGTTCCATTGGATTACTCACTACGAGCTTATTTAGAAATTATATTTTTAGTTCCTCGAATGAAGATAAGTGTACAAAGAACATTGGTAATAGAATCCTTGTGTTCCAATTTGTTTGTAGAGGGAAAGATTGTATTTCAGCCTTCGAAGTCTATAATATAATTATTTCTTTTGTTTTTGCTCAGGTTAAAAGTCGACCATTATCAAAATTCCTTACTCAAACTGTTATTGAAACTGGTGACATATTAGGAAGGCCAGTTGAATTAATCCTTGGATTTAGTCAATTAGAGTGGGAGCGGGCAAACTGTGGAATGTTTTTGTATTGGCATGGTCGCCTAATTGAGGTGAGGAGTTGGCTTGTTGGCTATTGTTGATTATAGGCATTAAAATAGTCGCTGAATACCCTAAAATATGGAGGTCTTGGATTTTCTGATGTTATATGTCCTTGTACGGCTAGGAATTTCAAATTTACGAATATTGCATAGTGGGGAGAGTCACATGCTGTTTTGAAAATGTTGGATGGCCCAAATTGCCTGGTAGCGGGTTTAATACTCCTGTAGTCAATAGTTCTCTGTGTATTCTTTCCGTCATGAGTTTCAGAAGTTCACATTCATAACTGCTCATTGTGTAGACATCTCAGTACAAACATGCAATGTAATGTGGGTTTGCTTGTTCTTTGTATTATATACAATCTTCATCGTGTAGAACTTTTAGTCATTATATTTGCTTCTGTGTTGTGCTTTAGAAATCCTTTATAAGAGCTTCATGCACTCTTAGTTTTAGTAATCAAGAAGAGACAACATTTTGCTTTGAATGAACTTTTATTAGGTGATCCTTGCATTATGATGGAGCTAACTATGTATGCTGAACTTGAATATTTTTCATAAGTAAGCCTAATTTTGTTTGTTTTTCTCAGGCTTACAAGAGAGTTGGTGGAATGGCTCATAGTGCAGATGTTGGCCGGGGTGTAATTGGTGTTGTAGATTTGACCACTTTAATGGTATTTATTTTCCGATTTCATTTTGTTTAATATTTCTTTGCATTGGTTTGCTTGTACTCCATCGAGTGAAACTTTGTTGGACTGATGAGTGTATGCTTGCTTCTTGGTTTGTTTCATTCATTTGAGGAGTTGGCATTGGCAACACACTCTTTCAAATATTATTATTTGGTGGAATTCAATTTCTACATGAATTTCGCTTAATGAAAGTGTTTAGAAAGAGTATTGGAACTTTTTGACAAATATATTTGTGTTTGTACAATCTGCCATAATGATAGACAGAGTACTTTTCAATTTTGAGTTACAGGTCACCATGTTAGAGTTGGTCACTTGAATTCTCAGCCTAACTTGAAAAGCTTGTGGTGTGACCAATTTGGAGAAGAGGTGTTTTTGAGAATTCATGTTTTTGGGCTAGGTCTTTTATATGCACTAATATAATATTGCTACAATACAGTTACTTTTTGTTTCAACTTTGGACATTGTGAATTGCTTTACCCCTTGTGGTTTCTTCTGGAAAGCGTGAGAAGTTAAATCTAGGTGCTCGTCATTGTACCTTTATCTAGTGTTTTTCATCATTTCTAATGGATGATTAATAATTTAGTTCGTCTTTTCACAATTAAACAGGCTAAGTTTTCCTATATAACTTTTTCTGATGATCTGTTTTCAAATTTTGATAAAACTTGTTATGTCATTGCAATCAATTGTTCAACAAATTATTCACTTAAATTTTTATTATGTTTGTTGTTATTTTCATTTGAATTTTTTTCGCTCCGTACAACACCTAAATTCTTGTACATTTTTCTTTCTTTTTTGCATAGGATGATGAAGATGGTCGGGTGTGGGTACATAATAACAAGCAGGGATTCCAAGACTCAGAACAATATGCATGTCTTGAGCAGTGGCTGGGTAGAAAAGCAGATGAATACTGGGACATCAATTTTGATGCACTTAAGTTGGTAAAACTCTTCTTTTAAATTCTATCAAAACTACTCTTCTTTTTAAAGTTCTTGTTATTATTCTATCAAAATAAGCCATCATCTGAGGTTGTTTAAATTAATTGAATTTGGTACAAGTATTCAATTTAATTTGTACAATGTCCTCTTAACACAATATGTGTCGTAAGAATGGCACTTGTTTCTTTGTAAGACGTTGATTCCAATATTGTTACGTCTTATTGTTAAACAGGATATTAGATGAAGTAGATGTACACTTCTGTCCTTGCATGAGAAAAATCAGAACTTGGATATGCTATCTTCCTTCCCTGGGTCTTATACTAACTGTTACTTTTATTACTTTCCCAGAACAAAGAAAATTGTGTCTTCAAACCTGATCATGAGTGGGTTCAATGTGACAAGTGCAGAAAGTGGAGAATTTTACCTACAGATTTTGATAGCAGAAAATTGCCTTTGCAATGGTATGTTAAAAGATGTTTCACACAAAAAGTCTGATGTTTGTTTGCCTTTTCCAATGTATGCTTGTTTGTAAATTGGAGTGAAATAAAAAAAAAAAGTTTGTTTGCATTTGTTGTGCTATAATCTTTTGTGATTTCTGTTCGCTATTTCAGGTTTTGTTTTATGGAGCCTTTCAAAGGTCAATGTGCATATTCTGAACAGAAGATGGCGCCGGGCATAGTTAATGTTTCCACAAAGAGGTCGGGTTATGCTTGCTTGTTGAAGGATTCCAGTGATGAAAAGGTAGAAGGTGTTATGAAAACCTCTGGCACAGGTTAGACTGTCTATCAGAATAAAGGAAATCTTTTATTTTTCTGATTATTTTTTATAGTACAACACGAAATCATATTAACTTAATTTGATGTCTCATCTGTTCAAATGGAAAAACACGTAATAAAAAAAAGTTCAAAATATTTTAATATTTGACAAATTTAATCATGTCTTTATTGTTGTTTAAATTAGACAAAATTTAACGTAAATAATCATGTTGAGATAAATTTATAATTTAATCTCACGCATATGTCTGAGTGTGAGAAAGTTTTATTGAGAGGCAAGAATTAATAATAACCAAAAAAAATTTTTTAGTTAAAAATATTTCTAAATTTATTAGAAAATAGTTTGTACTTATTGTCATTAATTTTCTTCATGATTATATTTAACTCATCACTATGTTGTTGTTACTATCATCATAAACCCTTAAATCACCCATTGACATCACGTCATGACAACTAGAAAACCTCCATGATCATTACTTGTTGAAGTCTCTGGCATGGAAATAGCAATGAAGACGGTGGTGATTGCGGTGTCAAGGGTGATGGAGAGAATACAACGGTTAATGGTGGTGATGATGAGTAGTTAATCACAATCTTTAAGAAAAGTAATATGATAATGGAGATATTTTAAAGTGAATAACTGAGATACGTAACCACTGACAACATACAAGGATACTTGCTACAATAGAAACTGAAATGTTGTGCGAAGTAACACTAAACATACAAAGATAATTGTTAACACATGTCTATCTGTTAAATTGTCTAAAATTTCTGATTGAAGTTGCATGCATAAATGAATTTATATTATTTATTTATTATTTAAAATGCATGTTTAAGTAGGGCAAAGGTTTTTTATGTTATTGTTGTGATAAAATTTAGCATGCAGTATTTTGTTCACAGTTTGTTCAAAATAATTAATTGAAGTTATATGCATGAATTTATATTATTCAATATACTTATTATTCAGGTTTGATGCTCTAAATACATATTTATTTAGCTAAATACTTTAGGTTATGTTGAGATATGATTGAACATTATAACTTGTTAAGTGTGGTCGGTCCAAATTTGACCACATCTTGTATTTAGGTCTGGATGTGACACATCTCACGTATAAAAAATATTATTTTTGTTAGGTTTAAAAGTTAATTAAACGAATTTATAAAAATAAAATAATAACTCAATTATATAGAAATCCATCAAATTTTAAAAAATTGAAAATATTGCGTTACATGTCACGAAACTTTCTAAGATATAAAGGTAGAAAAAAACTTTTATTATATAAAATAAAATACTGTTGTACATAAACATCAATATAAAGAGTCAAAGAGAAGATATTTATCTACAACTACCCTTGCTACGTAATCTTAAATTATTTCTTAATTTGAAAAGTAAATAGCAAAAACAAATTAAAATTTGCTATTAAATTGGTCCATTATAAACAAAATTATAAAACATAATTTTACAAAAACCATACGTAACCTGAAGACTTTGGAATATATGTCATAATTAAAGTATTGTAAATATGATTTCTCTTTTAAATTATATGCATAATCATCTAACTATATGCCATAAAATATGATGTACACTTTGACATCAGTATTGATAAACTATTTTCTTTCCTCAAAACAAATTTGCATGTTTCGAAGTTATCAAAATCTCAATTTAACACTTTTGAGATAAGAAGCGAGTTAAATAACATTGAAGTCAATGTAATCTTCACCCTTCATTTTGATTAGAGTCGATGTTTTATAAGCACTTTAACTATTTGAAGAAATTAGCTCTAATTTGAAATGTTTTCACTTTAAAACTGTTTTTTTAGAATCTTTTTTTTTCTCTGTGAATTTATATGATTAAGTCATTTATGTTAATTTATTTTTATTTTTATTTAACACTAATGTAGTATTGTGTTTTATTATGTGTTTTTTTTCTTTATTTTGAAGATCAAATATTGAAGTATTGTTCTGTTTAAAAAATTATGTTTTACGTATATATTATTAATAATTTTTTTCAATATTATTTATTTTTTATATTAGGTTACTCTTTCAAGTTTACAAGTATGGAAATTTCACGAGTTTGAGTTTCATAGTCTTAATCACTATATCTAGTGTATTGTGTGTGACATTGTATATATAATATTTAAAAAAAAATAATAACGAAAAAAAATAAGAAGTTTTTATACAAAATGGAAAGTTTTCATTATAATTTTTTAAGAACTACCTTAAAACTCAGCAATCATTTCTGATTCATTGTCTGTGACATTAAGGTAAACTATTATTATATGTTGATGACATATAAATTAAATTCGTCCAACAATTGAAATCATACAATTTTAATAAAGAAGATACATTATCTTATTATTAAAATTAAATTACCTCTATCATGCTTTTTGTCGCCTTGTTCGTGGTATATATCAATTGCTGATCTTCTATATATAATTGGGTATATAAAAATAGATGTATTAGGCTATTTAAGTTATGATCATTCAATATCATGACATGGTATGCTGGTCTTATGTGTTACTTCAGAGGGTATCACTCCTTTATTTTCGCCTCTAATTATTGCTGTACCTTCCACTTGCAGATGATAAATTAATCAATCATGAGAATACCAAATTTCCAGCATTAAAGCGGTTGAGAAAGGGGCAGTTGAAAAATTAATCAATTCTGATGATGCCAAATTTCCAGCATTATAGCTGTTGAGAAAAAGTCATGTGTTTTTAGTTTCGGGTTGGTCTTTTGTTCTTTCTTTAGCCTTAGCTGCCAATTCCTATAAATAGAAATTCCTAATGTAAATCTGATTCCTTTTAGGGGCGTGTCTTCACTATCTCTCTATTGTTCCTCGATTTCTCTATTTTTTTATGCAAACCCTTGAAGTATTTTCTTATCAAGTGGTATTAGTTTTGGTTGATTCTTGATGGCTGATTCAACATGCAATGCTGTTGTTCCTTGCTGCACGATTAGACGCTCGCTTAGCTGAATTGGTGGGATCTATTCAACGTATGTCGGCTGATTCTTTGAAAGATATTGTCCAAGAACTTGTTACACAATCTTCTTTCACGATGTCAACTCTTCTGATGAAAGAACGGTTCACACAACTCTAGTGGAACACAATGACAAACAACCATGCCCAAATACACTAATTGTTCTTTACTTTCATAGAAAGCACATCGCGTGATGGTTCGGTAACAGTTTGGATATGTCTGTATTGATCCTATGATTTACTTGATGAAGTTGTGTCAGATATCTTATGATGCATTTGACATCATCAGATATCTTATGAGTTGTTTTTTTGGGAGGGTTAAAGAAAGATATACAAATGTTTTAACTCACCATTGTCTAGAGACCTTTTTTATTGGCCATAATGTATGAATCCACTAATAAAAGAATAAAAGAATTTTAGGGTCTAAACTTGTGTATTTGGAGAAAACATGATTGCCTAAATATGTTGATTGGAGTGGAGCACAACAACTGCTACCTACACGAACTTTAACACCAATATTTATGAATGAAAGAACAAAAGATCTTTGTTATTTTTGTGATGAATCTTATACGACAAAACACAGTTTGACTCACTTCAAGTCCATGTTATGGAAGTTTAGGAACCCCCTTCGGATCAAGAAGTTAATGGCATAGAAGACCAGTTTGAGCCACAAATTTCATTTAGCGCATTGACAGAGGTGCCTGATTTTTGAACTGAGAGTCATTGGATATTTTAATAAACATCTTCTACATATCTTGTTGGGTAGTGGTAACGCTCATAACTTCTTGTACATAGAAGTTGAAAGAAGTTTGAATGTTTGATTGAAGAACGTGATCCGAATTTAGGCAACAAAATCACAATTTCTTCAATGGTGAAAAATCTTTCTTGGCGAATCTAGCAAACAACTTTCACATCTCATGTGTTTCATACTTTAGGTTGTTGTGATTAGTTCTCGGAGTAGAATGGTTGGTATGTAAGGAGTTCATTTTTCTATGTTGCAACTTTGTAATACCAACATTGAAATTTTACAAGCTATTACAGTACAGGCAGAACCACCACCAATTCCACCATCTATTCAAAAATTGCTGAATACATTTGAAGATATTTTTTAGATTGCTATGGAGTTACCCCTTTCAAACTTAGTTTTGATCAGATCATTCTTAGAGTCCTCATATTTTGACAACTGCACAGTATAATGCGCCACTTCACAACCGCTGGTAAAAAAAGTCACTATTTTAATGGAAAATGTTGGTTGAACAACCGGTTATGCAATTGCTCCAGTGTACAACTGCCCAGGTGGCAAAAAAATTAATATTAAAATGTTGTGCGGGGCCCACTATTTTTTTAAATTTTTTAATATTTGGTTAAAATTTTCATTAGGGTTAGGATTTACATTTACCCAAAGTCTCCCTCTATCAATTTCTTCTTCTTTTGGTTTACCTGAACTGTCCCTCTTTCAATTTCTTCTTGTTTTG
>Ga0123342_1004544_pt1 | contig 21039 bp, 7 predicted proteins | sample Turbeawhitnodule_FD_89960 | JGI IMG/M metagenome (GOLD analysis project Ga0123342, IMG submission 89960) | Root nodule microbial communities of legume samples collected from Mexico - Turtle bean Mexico white nodule | ecosystem: Host-associated > Plants > Roots > Nodule | place: Mexico: Nepantla...
AAATTGGCCGAACTCCGTTAACAATTTTCTGGTGTGTTTTTTCCTCTTTATCTCTTTTATTATTCCGCTCTGTTTATTCAATATTATTTGTCGGGTAGCTCTGTTAGGGTTCTGTTTTAGTGGAGAAATTACCCGTTTTTCCCAACAGATATTTCAAGAACCAAGATGTTTTAAACTCTTCCTTAGATGAAATGAGATAGGTTTAATAATTTCACAGAAACTACTTATACTATTGTTGTATTGGTTTTGTGGGTAAAGTTGGACGGATAAAATGGTGTAAATTGCATTATGTCTATTTTGAGACTATGGAATATGGATCATACTTCTTCAAAAATTATCCACCTAAAGACCATCTGGAAAATTATCTGCTCACTAACTCCGAACATGAATATATGAAACATTGTTGTTTACCTTGAACTTAAATTTCGGCTTCTTTTTACCTTTTTTCGACAGGTGAGATACGTTTGAGCATATATTTTTCACAAAAGAATGCATCCATGGAGTCAAATGGTAGTAGTGATGATCTATTATCACATCCAAGAACAAAAGAATCACCTTCAAGATCATCCCCAGACCATTCAAACTCGTATTCTCGTTCTAGTATTGAAGAAATTATATACTTTAAGATGAAAACTCTAGTAAAAATAAAAACAATTAATAGTTATAATTGCTCAAATTTTTAATAAGAGTTCTGATGTGTATTCAACCCACAAAAGCATCTACTTGGACCAACCTGAAATTTTAAAGTTAGTGACATGAAGAATGATGAAGATGATGAGTCTCTAATGTGACATTTAAAGAAACTATGAAAAAAATACAGCATGCCAAGATCAAGGTACGCAATGAAATTCTCTAATGCTAATGCACCAGAAGACTTAGATCTTAAAAGTTTGAAACATACATATGATGGCATGAACTTTGATATTCTAGATTGTGTCAGCACTACTAATGTTATGTACGGGAGGTACAAATAATAATCACACCGGACCAGAGTTGTGTACATGAGAGAATAATGTTATTGTATCATGGCCAATGCTTTTTTTACAGAACATCATAATGAAAGGAATGATAGAAATTGGGGTCGGCAAGGTGTTATTACATGGAATAGAACCTTAATCTAATTGGAAGCTTATAGTGTAGTATTTTGCTAATTTCATAGTATTCACCATAGTTTTCAAGTATTATTGTCCATGTGTCTGATTATATTGACTTTTCTTGATTCTCCAATATTAAGTACTAACCATGGAATAAAAGGACAAGGAGATGTATGTAACTCTAGTTTCCCTTACACATGTTTTATATGATTTCTTTTTCATTAATAACATTGTCTATCTTTGCAGAAATATTTGTGTTTGATTCTAAGGATGATCCTCTTGCTTTGTCACATTAAAGTGGCAATGTTGCAAAGGAATATTTAAGTAAAATGGAGAAAGAAGTGGGAAAGAATATGTCAAACACTTTGTCTTTGATGTATTTGTGGTCTCCTAAAACAAATTCAGCATTTCAGAAACTCTTTGGCTGAGAAAATTCTCATCAACAATTTCACCTGTCATTTGAAAAGAAAAACAAAAATATTTCCTTAACAACCAAAGAAAAAAAATGTGTCACTATACCACAACCATAGAAATCCTCATACTCACAGTGAATTAAAAAAATAGATACACGACAAATTCAAATGCCACAACCAAAAATGAAATTCATCATCCAAATCGTAAATGCTAAAATCCAAACATCCCAAATGGTGGAAAAATCTAAATACCCATGTAAAAAATATTAGCAAAAATCGATGAAATTTTTCCACAACAAAATCCCACATTCAAATTAAATATTTTTTTTCACGTCAATGTTGTAAAGTGTCACATAACCAAAAAAGACTAAAATGTATCATTATAGAATGTTAGAAAATTGCATACTCAGAGTTCAATGAGAAAAGACATAGAAACATAAACTAAACCAAATCTTTACAAAGTCTGATGCCACAACCAAAGGCGAAACCAAAATCCAAATTGTAAAATATCATGATATATTAAAACTAACGATTAAATTTTAATATCTCTCAACATTTTGCAATTTGAATGTCAGATTCCACTTTAAGTTGTAGCACCAGAGTCTAAAGATTTTTATATTTTTTGGAATCACAAATTTAGATAAATAATTTGAAACAACACACAATATCCAATATAAAAAATATTAACAAAAATCGATAATTTTTTTCCAAAAACGCATATTCTAATTGAATACTTTTTTTTTCATCCACTTTAATTTGTAAAGTGACGCAACCTAATATTTGATTGTTAATATATCACGATCCAAAGAAAAATGTCCGTGTAGTGTTATGTGATGTTGAAATTCGTGGTCTATTTTTCTTTCAACAAGAATTATTGGCAGATCTCTTGGGAAGGGTAAAGGTGTGGATGCAAGGCATGGTGCAAAAACACAATATGAGCATGACAGACTTTAATTCCTTTTTAAAATTTGTGTTTTTTGAAGTTGCACACAGGTATAACATCTCACAAATAACTTATCTCCTCTATATCCGCAAGTTGCATGAAAATCTTTCTTATTCTATGTCCAGTCTCTCTTCTTTCTTTATCCTGAGTTTAAAAAGAAAACGGCAGAAAGAAAGTAAATCATCCACCTCAACTCCGACGAGCCCCACCTCTGCCGACTCCGACTCAGCAAGATATTCAAGCGTTGTTGCCATCAACTATCTCAGGTTGTCATTCCGGTCGTTTCCATGGTCCCGAGTCACAGGAACCTGCTCTCCTCACCTTGCTCAATCTCGCCATCAATGATGAAAGGTCCACGCTAATCTTTGTATAAAATGGTTTCCACACATATAATATAAATAGTTAAATATGGTTTAAAAAAAATTGGTTCGAATTTTCAAATTTTAAAATTTCAACAAGTTTTAAATTCCAAATTTTAAATTTCAAAATTTTAATTCCAAGTTTAGAGCGGTAGAGATGAAAGTGAAATAATTTATGCTCCTTCCAACTACCATTCCATACCTAACTGTGATCTTTACAGAAAAAAAAAATCCAAAACTCTATTTACAAAATCACTAAACTCACTACTATTTATACATCATTAGATTTAAAAAATTATTTAATATGAGAACATTATGTAATATGAGAAAAAAATATATAAAAACTAAGTTAGTTATTTTTTTGGTACATATTTAAATTTATAGTAGGAGGTTTCCTTTATTTGCCAAATTATTAATATTTTATCACTAATTAGTAAAACAAAAACTACTTTAATGTTCAAATTAATTTTGAAACATTAGTTGAGTATTATTAAAATATGATCTCTAAATTAATTATAAAAAAAATCAATCATATTTCATATGTAAATTGTAAGTATAATAAATATATAATTATATTTATTATATGACTGTGTCACATATGTAATGCTTAATTTAAACTATAAAATATATATTATATAAATGAATTGTTGTATAGTTGTATTAAACATGTTATATTTCATTACATAAATCCAACTATATAACTTTAAAAGAGCATATTGAAACGTTTATTCGATTATTTTTGTTATTGTTTATTATTGAATTATTTATATAACAATATTACAAGTCAAAATATAAGAAGAAAAAAATGTGTTAAATTTCTTCAGACTTTTTTAATGTTTCTGTTAGACAATTTAGAATATAAAATTTAAATTTTAGATATGCAAAATTTATATTTTGAATTATAAAATTCAAAAAATAAAAAATATTAACTTTCAAGTTTTATAAACTACGAAGTATCTAGATTTCATATTTTAGAATTAAAAAATAAAGAAGGATAATTTTGACATTTTCAAAAATATGGTGTGCATTAGGAAAATATGGCAATGCATGGGAAAAATAGGGGTGCAAGAAGAAGAGCTCTGCTTTTTTAGTTATAATATACAATCTAATTGGATGAATTTACTGCTTTATTAGCTCAATGTTTCTTTTAATATATTTATTTTTCCTTTATTTGTAAATTTGTGCATAAATAAATGATAATATTTTTGTATTCTCAGAGTGTACGATTTTCTTTTTCTTGCATTTGTTTCATTTCTTGTGGATATGTCTCAAGTTAATAGACTAAAAGTATTATAGAAAATGGGTTAAAGAAAGAATTTTTTTCATATGGATGGCTAAAGTAAAATAAATACATATTCATTTCACCTGTAAAAAAATAATAATAAAATTTGTAAACATAGTTTATAATATTAAGAATAAATAAAGAGTATTTAATATTAATGTAGTGAGTCATATACAAAATTATAATATCACATTGAACCTAAAACTGTAACACAATATGTTTATGAATTTTTTTATTATATGTTGATTTGAAATTGAATTTAAATTTTAAAAGGTATGAAATATGATAACCACCGTAACTTTTGTACTATATTTGTACTTGTTGTGTGACGGCAGTGTATAAATATTTTTGTTTTTTCAATATTTATAAAAAAAAATATTTATTTTAGAAATTTACTCGTAATAATTTATATGTTTATCTTTTATATTTTTATTTTAGCATTTTAAATTTAGATTATATTATTATTATTATTATTATTATTATAAGAATGTTATATTTCTGATAATATAAATATTAGTATAATTGTTATGTTTTTATTTCTATGCCATACAAATATATTTTTTATTCATTATTAATATTTTCATTTACTTTACATTTATTTAATATAACATAGTTACGGAGGACATATATTTGAAGATTGTAATCTTAATATAAATATAAGGTTTATATGATAGATATTAATCAACATTTTTATCATATATAGCATATATTAAATATTTTTTGGAACATTATTTGCACTGTAATTATTTTTCTATTCTAGATAATTTAAAATTTAAAACTATTTAATGTTATTTTAAACTTAGTTTTAAAGTTTTCAAGAATTCATTTACTTGTTGTGGACACGGATAAGGTATTGAAATGGAGATAGAGATATGTATAATTTCTAAAATGTAGGACATAGAGACACAAATCTATATATTATATAATTATAAATTATATAAATTGACAATAAAGATTTATTTGTATAAGTATGTTTCAGAATTTTTTTTGAAGCAAAAAGATTATTTTCATGGATAATTCAAAGGCTTTGTGTTGGAGATCCCACATTGACTAGAGATTAGAGCCTTTCATTGTATATAAGTGGGTGCAAACCTCACCTTATCGAGCCGGTTTTATGGGGTTGAGTTAGGCTTAAAGTCCACTTCGTAACATGGTATCAGAGCCATTTCGAGCCTATCCTAGCGAATGTTTGTGTTGGGCCTATCGTGCCACCCGTTATCGGACCACCCATAATATATAGTCCCACGCACGAGCTTCTATCTATCACTCTCGACGTGAGGGGGTGTGTTGGAGATCCCACATCGACTAGAGATTAGAGCCTTTCATTGTATATAAGTGGGTGCAAGGTATCAGAGCCATTTTCGAGCCTATCCTAGCGAGTGTTTGTGTTGGGCCTATCGTGCCACCCGCTATCGGGCCATTATCGGACCATCCAAAATATATAGTCCCACGCACGAGCTTCTATCTATCAGTCTCGGCGTGAGGGGGTGTGTTGGAGATCCCACATTGACTAGAGATTAGAGCCTTTCATTGTATATAAGTGGGTGCAAACATCACCTTATCGAGCCGGTTTTATGGGGTTGAGTTAGGCTTAAAGTCCACTCTTTCGTAATATGGTATCAGAGCCATTTTCGAGCCTATCCTAGCGAGTGTTTGTGTTGGGTCTATCGTGCCACCCGCTATCGGGCCGTTATCGGACCACCCAAAATATATAGTCCCACGCACGAGCTTCTATCTATCAGTCTCGGCGTGAGGGGGGTGTGTTGGAGATCCCACATTGACTAGAGATTAGAGCCTTTCATTGTATATAAGTGGGTGCAAACCTCACCTTATCGAGCCGGTTTTATGGGGTTAAGTTAGGCTTAAAGTCCACTTCGTAACACTTTGTGCTTATTTTTATAATCATAATAAAAATTTATACAATAGATTTGAGTTTTTAGAAAATTAATGTATTGCTTCTTTTTAAAATTGTGTTAGAATCGTGTTAGAATTGTCATAAATCCAACAAATATTTTTTTAATTGGACCATTCATCGATACGAGTCCTACGAGTATCATATGAGTATCGGTGTCCGATACGTTCACAACATTTACGACGGGTGTCTGAGCCTCATAGGTCGTGGGTCATGTTTGGTTACGAATGAGACAAATTTAGAACAAATATGTTAAAAAATAAATAAGAAATAAATTAAATATTAAATTATTATTTATAGAGATAAAATAGAGATAAAATATTTTGAAGGTTTTGTAATTTAATTTATTTAATATAGAATAAGAAGAGAGAGAAATGAATATAAATAAATGAGATTAATTGTTTTTTAGAATTATATTTTTATTTTCTTTTTTCATGAAATATGTAATTTTTTTTCTTCTACATCTTTAATTTATAAAATAAGAATCAAAATGTTTTAGTATGAATCAACTTGAATTGAACACTAAAAATTAACTTAGAAAATAAATCAATTCTATTTAACTCATTTTGATTTTTTATAATCCAACTTTAATAAATTATTAATCTAAATTCACTAAATTTTAAAATTATAAAAAAATATTTAAATAATTTAAGATTGGAGATGCTAATTTTAATCAGTTTATAAAGAATATATTCAATGCATAGTCGGTCATGATCATGGTTTTAAATTTAATATATGGATTATGAAAAAAAATATGACAAAGGTTATATTTACAAGTATAAAAAAAAGTGTGGAACTACAAAAATGTTGTAATTCAAAAACTTACAAGAAAAAATTGTGAATGGAATAATCAAAATTATCCACTTTTTTTATTGAAATTTATCGTTTCATTTCATTTTCGTTGCTTATAAGCTATTTATTGAGTATTAAAAATTTTATTTCGAATAGATTTATTAAAATCTAACATCAGTTTTATTTCATTCCACTTTTATATTGGAGTTCATGGATTCAGTGTCATCAAAAGGTCCATCAAAGTCATAAACAACGACATCCATAATAGAAGGAGGATCATCTGTCACATCCTGCAAAGATAGTCAATATTCTTAATGAAAAAGAAAACATATGTAAGAAATCCATGTGAAAACTAGAGTTACGTATCACACTACTACATCAATGGATTCAAATATTTGATGAGGTAATTACTCACCATTCCATATAGGATTAGATTTCTGGAACTTGATTGAACTAGTTCTTGTTTTCCCATTGCAAGTAAACACTACATATGGATCAGACAACCCACTAGAATCCGCAGAAGCTAAATTGCTCCCTTCAATTAAGGCAACAGTTAGGAACCACCCATCTCTTTGTGTTTTTATTCCATGGTCAATACCTAATATTTCAAGAAAAGTCAATATAACCACACACACATGGGCATTAAATGAAGCAAATAGGCAATAAACAGTTAAAAGACACGAGTGACAAACTCATGGTCACTTGATTAAAGAGCCACACTAACTAAGTGAAAAAGAAGAAAACAAAATTGATGAAATGTGGAGTATTTTAACACTGAGATTACCCTTTTGAGCTCTGGCCTTTATGAAGTGTGAGATTATACCCAACATGTGTTCACCTTGAAGAACGAAGACAACATAGAAAACAAATTCACCAATTGAATCTGGCAAGTCCAACCCACCAAACTCAAGCCCTTGAATGGTGCTGGGTGCAGCCAAATGTGAACAAGAACATATAACCCCATGAAAATTGTGGTGAATACTGTGAAAGTAGCAAAATACTGCATGGCAAGCTTCCAATCAGATTCAGGTTCTACGACATGTAATAACACCTTTTGCCGACTCTAGTTTCTATCATTCCTTTTCATCATGGTGTTCTGTAAAAAAATCATTAGTCATGATACAATAACATTGTTCTCTCGTACATTATTATTTGTACCTCTGGTCTGGTGTGATTATTATTTGTACCTCCCGTACATAACATCAGGAGTGCTGACACTGTCTAGAACATTAAAGTTCTTGCTTTCATATGTGTGTTTCAAACTTTCAAGATTTAAGTCTTTTGATGCAATAACATTAAAGAATTTCATTGCTTGCCTTGATCTTTAGATGCTGTACTTTTTTCATAGTTTTTTCAATTCTGACATTAGAGACTGATCTTCATCATTCTTCATCTCATTAACTTCAAAATTTCAGATTTGACCAAGTAGATGATTATGTGGTTGAATACATATTAGGGTACTGAATAAAAATTTGAGCAATTCTAACTATTAATTGTTTTTATTTTTACCAGATTTTTCATCTTAACAAATGTAATTTCTTCACTACTAGAACGACAAGACGAATATGAATGACATGGGGATGATGTTGAAGGTGATTCATTTGTTTTAAAATGTGATAATAGATCGTCTCCTTCAAGAATAAAAGAATCTCATTCAAGATCATTCCAAGGCCATTTAAACTCGTATTCTCGTTCCAGCAGTGAAGAAATTACATATGTTAAGATGAAAACTCCTAATACTTTTTATATTTATCTTCAACGATGGAAGGAGAAGCTTTGGCATAAAAGGGTTTAAAATTTTCTTCGTTTGAGAGTAAAAGGTGAAGATGGTACTAGGTTATCAAAGGATTAAAAAAAACTATTGTTTGAAAAGAGAAAGTGAAATAGGTTAAAAACACTTATTATGTCAGTTGAAATAAAAAAAATGACAGTACAAATTTATTATGATGGTTCTATCTTGAATAGACATAGTAAATACTTACTATGTTAGTTTTAATTTTAACCGTCATAATAAACTTCACAATTATTACAAATATGTCAACGTACTACTTTTTATGACTGGTACATTACACGCATCATAGTAAGTCATCATTGTTTCTTCTTTTTCCACTAGTGATGACAAAACAAAAGATGACAACGAAAGCCTCATGGAAACATGCAACCTTACTAGCTGAACTACAAATGGAATTAACCGACTTGAAAAAACAAAATGTCGAGGAGATCCAAGCTTCATAGTAAGAAAATGAATTAACAAAAAAAAAGCAACGTCAAACAAAAGATAATTGAGAAAACAACTCACGGTCAAACACAACGATAACTCACGCATGATGGCATTAGAAGTATAGAATCATTCTAGAATGGGATCTCAATATAACACATTGGGTCATACCTCATTAACAATTAGCGAAACTCGTTGCCACTCTTTTGTAAACGAAATCATGGAGGTCGTGTTGTCCCTATTTGGTAGAGTCTTTCAATCGACCAATAATATGATAGAACAACGACTCAAATGAGCATGTAGATGTATGTGTTACAAAGGTCAATCTTTACACCACCGAGAACATCATCTTCTGCCAACTGTTCTCTATATTCGCAGAACAACTTTAAGCTAATTCATACAACCTGCGCCATACACTAATAACAAAGTTTAACACATAATTTAGAACAAATAGACCGCATAACCTCACACTCATTGTTCTAGTCAGTATTTGAAGAAAAAAAATAACTCAACCTCTAAAAGAAGAGTAATAAAAGACATTTAAATGACAAAAGGCTCTCAATAACTTTTTCTAGCAATAAATAAATACTCTACAAAAAAATAAATAAATGTATGTATTTAAAAAATATTACGAAGTGGACTTTAAGCCTAACTCAACCCCATAAAACCCGCTCATAGGGTTGAGGTTTGCACCCACTTATATACAATGAAAGGCTCTAATCTCTAGCCAATGTGGGATCTCCAACACACCCCCCTCACGCCGAGACTGCCAACTCGTGCGTGGGACTATATATTTTTGGTGGTCCAATAGCGGCCCGATAGCGGGTGGCACGATAGGCCCAACACAAACACTCGTTGGGATAGGCTCGAAATGACTCTGATACCATATTACGAAGCGGACTTTAAGCCTAACTCAACCCCATAAAACCGGCTCATAGGGTTGAGGTTTGCACCCACTTATATACAATGAAAGGCTCTAATCTCTAGCCAATGTGAGATCTCCAACAAAAAATGTTAAATTACATAAACAATTAATTTTCAGTATATTAAACATAAATTCAACAATAAAATAAAATTCACAGCTTCTTTTCTTTTTAAAGATATTAAAAAAAATAAGAAAGTTTTAGTCGAGAAAGATAATTCAGTTTTTATTGTATATAAAATATAAATACGAGTTTTGATATTAATTAAATGACATCTTACAAAATCTATTTAATTCCTCAATAACTAATAATTTAAGTTTGGTGCATACTAGATAGTTCATAAAAAAAGAGAGGCGTTATTATTTCTGAATGATTTTTTTTTTTTGGATTTTTAAATTAAATACTCTCTTCCATAAAAATGATTCAATAAATATTATACTTTTTAATTTCTTATATGTATTTTTTTTTCTTTTAGAGGTAATCTTGACTAAGATTAGGATATGATGAAATATTAAATGTGATTAATCTTGGTCTGACCTATCGGGAGAGATGGTTTTAGTGGAGTAGAATTAATTCCTTTTTTGGTATATGATTTTAGTATTAAAATGATAAATATTCTATCATACTAATAGAATTTATTAATTCATAAAAAAAATAGAATATGTATTGTATGTTAAAATTTAAAATAAAATAAGATTAATTAAAATTATAATAAGTGATGCTGATGATAAATTATTAAATATTTAGATGAGGTTATGGAATGTAAGCAAAATGAAGTAAAAAAAATTGATTGCTCAATTTGGTAAAAGAGAGACAAAAAAAAATACAAAGTTCATAAATGTATATGATTTATTTGAAAAGGTATGAATTAGTTGGTAATTAGTTTTTTTAATTAATGTCTAAGCATAAAAATAACTTTATTCATTATGGATTGAAATTTATGTTTAATATTCATTTATATGATGCCTAATTAATTATGTCTTACAAAAATTATTATGATTGATTTTATTAGGATTAATCTATAATTGATTATACTTATTGTAAACTATAATCTACATTATCCATTATCCATGACTCAAATTAATCACACAGTTTATAAAAATAATTAATGTATCAATTAACATCAGACGAGTCATGTTACTTGATTTTGGTGACCAACCGATCGATTCAAGACATATTTAAAGTCATTACAATAAATAGCAGTTAAGGTAGTTGCAAGAACTCCTAGAAAATACGAGACACGTCCCACTAAATATGGGTAACATCCGGAGAAATCAGGGAACCTTCTTAAAAATGGGGTAACACTGAGATATGATAGATTCGACCCATTATAACAGATGGTCAATGACTAAACACTATAAATAAACCTTTTACAAAGGTGTAAGGTATGCTTTTATCAGTTTTTAATACACACTTCGTATACTAAGTACTTACTTGATCGTTGGAGTACCTTTTTCAGGTCAACTCTGACCGAGCACCCACAATTAAAGAATCAGACTTGAAGTGAGGACCAAGGGAGTGAAGAACGACCAACACGTGAACAATTGTACAACCAGTTCCAAGTACTATCTAGGTCCACTTTGTTTATACAAGTACAATTGGCGCCCACCGTGGGGTCGAGATACAATACAACAAAAAACAATGGTTTCAGCAAGGCAACATCTAGTGAACAATGCTCGAATGGCTGAAGATCAGATCGTTATGCTTCAAATACTTCAAAAGCAAATGGAAGAGACGCGTCAGAAAGGCATTGAAGATCGACAAAAGAATGAAGAAGAGGCGCGTCTCCTCAAAGAGCAAAATGAGGAATTAAAATGACAAGTTGCCAAATCTGAGCATAGAGAGCAATCTCGTTCAAATGAGTCTACCCAAAGTTAAGAAAAAACAACAATCGTTCAGACTCATAACCATCAAACATCCAGACAACATACCGAACTAGCACAAAGTATTGAGAAGGATGATGACCCAAAAGGACATCCTTTTACTGATGAAATCATGGAGGCTCAACTCCCTCCAGATACAAGAGGCTTAACATCAAGCTCTATGATGGTTCCACAAATCCGGACAAGCATATGAATGTCTACAAGACATAATTGAATCTTTACACTACAAATAAGGTAATATGGTGAAAAGTTTTCCCCACCTCTCTCAAAGAAGGGGCGCTCAGCTGGTTTACTCAACTTCCACCCAAGTCGTGGGATAACTTCAAGGCGACAAAATTTATTACTTAATACGCTACTAGTCGACCACACCACATGTCATCTTTAGCTCTTCTTAATTTCAGTCAAGAGAAGGGGAACCTTTGCGGGCGTTCATGGAAAGATTTAACAAGCTATCTCTGAGCATCATAATCTCTTGCCAGAAATAGCCATGCATCATTTGATTTCGGCCCTTAGACCTGGAAAATTCACTGATAGTCTGATAAAGAAGCCAACAAAGAATCTAAATGAATTGAGAAATCGGGAACCAAATTCATGAAAATTGAGGATTTGTGTGACTTTCACAAAAACGCTTGAGTTGACAATGGAGGAGATAAGGGAAAGGAGAAAAGCTGAGGTATCCGATATATACTCAGTCGGTCCAACAAATTCAAAGATAGTCGAGGGCCTCGGTTCCATACTTATACCCCATTAAATGTTGATAGGGGTAAACTAATGGATGAAGCTTTACATGTCGACCTGATCCCGACAGTGAAAAAACTGCAAAGTTCGAGAGATGCAGATATGTCAAAACAATGTTAGTATCATCGCAACTTCAAACACATGACCAAAGAATGTTAAGTTTTAAAGGATAAAATAGAAGAACTCATCCAAGTTGGTCACTTACGCAAGTTTTTTCAAACAACGAATAGAAGCTTGTACAAATCTCCACAAAGAGAAAAGCGATCACTCCACTGTGGTAGATGTCCTTCACCAAGAAGCAAAAGTCTTAGATGTCGTTCGGAACGTGTTGGTGGAGAAATAAATACAATTGTGGGAGGATTTGCATGCGAAGGATGTTCTAGTTCCGTCTGCAAGAAGTACCTATGATGATAAAATAGTAGGATTTCAGGAGAATGAGTTGACACAAAAGGTTACATTGATTTGTAGACCACATTCGGTGAAGGCAGATACCTTTGTAAAACAATCAAAATCAGGTATCTTTTGGTTAATGCAAATACTTCGTATAATGTCTTACTTGGGCAATCATCCATCAACCGCCTTAAGGAAATAGTGTCTACTCCACACCTTGCTATGAAGTTCCCCTTAGCTTTAGGTGACATAGTCATCATTCATGTTGATCAAAAGGTAGCCCGAGAGTTCTATGTAGCAAGTTTGAAAGTCGGGCCTACCAATCGGCTACGTTACAGAGAATCACCACATGGTCAGTCAAAAGAACACAACAAAGGGTGTTCACCAAGGTCCAAAGTGTTGTTTAGAGACCAGTCTCATGAAATTAAATCTCCTAGAAAGGAGCATATGGTTGTATTGGTCAACCTTGAGCCTTGGTTGAATGAGGCTCGCATTGAACCGGGCGAAGATCTTCGCTCGTTACCCATACGTGATGAAGAACATGTATCACATACAAGGACTTATTTAAAGTCAACCGACGACAAATTGGTAAGTCAAACATTAATTGACAATGTTGATTTATTTGCTTGAACAACGTCAGACATGCTCGGAGTGAGTCCGGACATCATTACACATCGTGTACTGATTACATCGATCTCAACAAAGCTTGTCTGAAGGATTCTTATCCTTTATCAAGCATCGATCGTCTAGTTGACGGAGCGGCCGATCATCACATTTTAAGTTTTTTGGATACATACTCTAGATATAATCAAATCCAAATGCACCCAAGAGATAAAGAAAAAACAACATTCATGACCGATGGCAACAACTTCTATTATGAAGTCATGTCGTTTGGCATCAAGAACAGTGGTCCAACTTATAAAGATTGATGGATTACATTTTCAGAGGGATGCTCGATTGGTGTTGAAGTTTATGTAGACAACATCATGGTCAAATATGACTCATGCTTACAACATATCCAAGATATCAAAGAAGTCCTTAAAGCTCTTCGAGACTATGGTATGCGACTTAAGCCCCAAGTGTGTGTTCGGGGTAGAAGGAGGAAAATTTTTGGGTTTCATGCTCACCTATCGTGGCATTGAAGCAAATCCAGAAAAATGCAGGACCATCACTAAAATGTGAAGTCTTGAAAATATAAAAGAAATTCAGAAGATGATCAGTTGATTTGCAACTCTCTCCAGATTTGTTCTGAAGTTAGCAGAAAAAACCAAACCCATCGTCCAACTTCTGCAAAAGGCATCTTAGTTCAAATGGACGGACGAGTTATTTCTTCACTTAAAAGACTTCTTAGTAGCTCCCCTGGTAATCCAAAAACCAGACACTCAGAGGCCAATTATAATATACCTCGCAGTATCAAAGGAGACGGTCAATGCAACTCTAGTACAAGAGATTGAAAAAGAGGAATGATCGGTTTATTTATTAGCTGAGTATTACATGATGCAGATGTTGGCTATCAAATGATAGAAAAGGTAGCTCTAGCACTAGTAGTCATCGCACAAAGAATGCAGACGTATTTTCAAAATCATCGCATAGTCAAGACCAACTACCCAATTATGAAGATTCTAGCTAAGCCTGATTTGGCCAGATGAATGATTGGATGGGTAGTCGAGTTATCTGAGTTTCAGATTCAATATCCACCAAGGGGGGCAATTAAATTTTAAGCCTAAGTTGATTTTACCGTTGAACTCAGCCGTCATCACTAACCGAAGTTGATGATCTCCAATGGACTTTGCATGTTGATGGCTCATTCAATAACAAGTCATGCAGGGCAGGAATAATTCTCGAGGGCTCGGACGGTATTCTCCTCAAGCAAGCATTGAAGTTTGATTTTAAAACATCAAAAAATTAAGCTGAATATGAGGCCATTCTAGCCGACCTCAATTTACCATATATCATTGGGCTCTTCAATCTAGGAAAAGGACAATGTAAGTTTCTCTTAGTTGGAATTGATTATTTCACTAAGTGGATAGAGGTCGAACCATTAGTAGCCATTACAACGCAAAATGTTCAAAATTTTGTATGGAAGAATATCATATGCCGTTTTGGGATACCTCCTATCATTATCAGTGACAACAATCGACAATTCATCAACCAGAGACTTGCTAAGTTTTACGAGAAACTTAAAATCAAACACATCGCCAGTTTAGTGGAACATCTTGATGACCTTTTACGGCAAGTGCACCGCGTTGTCATAAGTAATAATTGTCCCTAAGGATGAATATCGATCCCACAAGGAACAATGAATTATCGAGTACAATAATCGCTACCTATAACAACAAAACAATAGAAAGAGTTTTGAATTGGTTATGTTGGCACTGATCAATAAGAAAACAAACAAAGAATTAGTTGCTTCAATTGGAAAAATAGGGATTAGGTTTCATCTCTCTCACTCCTATGTATTTTGATTACCATGTCAATATTAAGTTCTTTGATTGAAATTGATGGCCGTAGAAAATTCATTTATATCGATTATTCGTATATAAAATCCTTAAGAATGTTTCCTAAATACCGATCCCTCACATATTTATAAAAACAACTTAGAATCATACTCAGACATTAATGGCAATTAACATTTCAAGTCAATCCCTAGCACTCAAATATGTTAAGTAAAGTTGTTTAGGTCTGAACCCTAAAATACCTTTCTGGTCAGATTTAAGATTCTCAATTTGTCACAGAAAGTTAAAAGTAAAACAACAATACCAATAATCAATCAAGAACTGAATATTAATATATAAGATATCACCTCAATACATAAGAGTTTGAGCAAATTACTCCCAATCCCAAAAGGGTAGAATTAGCCACGCATACTTCTAGAACCTTCCATTCTCCCAATTGGGTTACAATTCACTCAATGATGTTTTCCTCTCAATCTGACACACTAGGGTTGAGTCTCTAGTCCCCTATTTATCCTATTTTTCTAGGGTTAGGTCGCTTCCTGTGTCGCGCTAATGGGCTAAGTGATAAAACATAAAAAAGGCTCAATCCTTTCTCTGCATCTTTTTCCATTTTGAGACTTTCCAGCTTTCTCTTTTTAGCTTAAATTATTCTCCTTTACTACAAATCTTCAATCCTCCCTAAAAATCTACAATTAACACCAAATTTGGGAATAAAATGCTCTTATTCAAATAAAGCTCATAAAAAATGTAAAAAGGTATAAATTCATAAATTATGGATAATTTTATATGTAAGTTAGCAATAAATCCTCACAAGTGTCTATATTACTACCAACAAAATAATTCTTAATGAATTAAAAATGAGACTCGGCCTAGCTAAGGGCAAGTAGACCGAGGAGCTTTTTGAAGTCTTATGGGCATACAAATGTACACCACAAATCACCACTCAAGAAACTCCACACAACTTAACCTATGGTACAGAGGCCACGATCCCAATTGAAATCAGAGAACCCTCTCTACGACATCAATTATTTGATATAAACATCAATAAGGAGAACCTATCAATTGGACTCGACCTCATCAACGATTTCAGAGACAAGAGCAGAACAAGGGAGAAAGTTTGCAAGATTTAGGCGGCAAGAAGGTATAATTTAAAGGTGACACCTCATAACTTTCAAAAAAGGGACTTGGATTGAAGAATTCAGAGTGATGCTAGGAAGAATGAAGGCAAATTCTCAAGTAATTGGGAAGGACCTTTCTGCATTAAAGACACAGCGGCCAACGGGGCTTACTGTTCAAAGTTTCTATCTAGCAAATTTGTGTCGAGAACCTGGAATTCTACACATCTGAATTTTTATTACAGTTAAATTACAATAAATAGTGTACTCTTTATTCGATCTGTCATTTTATCCCTAAGGAGGGTTTTCAACCGAGAAAGTATTAACGAGGCACTTTAAATTTCACATTTGCTATTATTTCAGTTAAACACACACCACATTAATTCAATTGGCAAGCACGAAGACTCGGTCGGTTAAGGTAGTTAGCTTAACAATTAGCAGCCATTACCGATCACACGACTACTCGAATAAGGCAGTTAAGTTAACAATTAACAACCCTTACCAATCGCACGACTACTAGTATAAGGCAGTTCGTTTAACAATTAGCAGCCATTGTCGACCGCCATGTCAAGAGACCTTTCCTTGAAAATGGCTATAGACTAAGGCAGACTGCTTAACAATTAGTGGCCCTTAACGATTACATGCATAAAAGCATAAAATATACTAAAAAATTTTGCCCTCGAAACGAATATTGACTAAGGTAGTTACTTAACAATTATTAACCATAGTTGAACGACTACGCAACGTAACTCATATGCACATACAATTAGTTTGTTCAAACGTCCTTTAAAGACTAACATTCAATTTTGATGAAATAAAACCTTTAATTCCAGCCTTATAACCAAGAAACACACTTCCTAACTCTTGGATCAAATTTAGACCTATCTCTTTATAGACTAGAAGGAAAGCATAAGGAACCAAAAACTCTTAAGTTTTGTAAGTTTGGTTGTTCCTTGTAGACTAACTGATACGGGGTATTTCTATTTATAATTTGTGAAGGGATCCTGTTTATCAAGTGTGTGGCATGAATCATAGCATAAGACCAAAAAAACAGTAGGAAGTTTAGACTGAAAAAGTAAGCTACGTGTCACATTTAAAATATGCTGATGTTTCCTTTCTACAACATAATTTTGTTGAGGAGTTTCAATGCAACTTGTTTGATGTATGATGCCTAGACTATTGTAGAGATTAATGCATAAGAATTCACTTTCGTTTTCACTCTGTATGGTTTTAATAGTAACATTAAACTGATTATGAATCAAGGTAATGAATCTATATAAAGCTTCTCTTGTTTCAAATCTAGTTTTCATCAAAAAAACCCATGTAAACCTACTGTGATCATCAACAATTGTTAAGAAAAATCTATGTCCATTCGCAGAACCAATATGGAAAGGTCCCCAAATATCCACATGAATCAAGTCAAAAATATTCTTTGCACGAGTATTACTATGGGAGAAAGACAGTTTATGCTGCTTAGCATAATGACAAGCATCACAAGGTTTGTGGTCATTGAATTGAATGTAAGGAAAATTATTAGTAAGATGTTGCAAAACTTTATTGGATGGATGCTCGAGTCTGAGATGCCAAACATTTTTCAGTTTTCTTTCATCAATTGATGTTCCCGTCATGTTCAACTTCACTTCTTGTTTTGGAATTTCCATCAGATACAACCCTTCGCTTAGTCTAGTATATCCAATCATCTTCAATGAATCCACATCCTGGATTTCACAAAACTCAAAAGAAAAAGCCAATTTACAATTGTAGGATTTAACAATCTTTTGTGTTGAGACCAGATTAAACTGAAAATCAGGTATATATAAAACATTGTATATAAGAAGATTTTCAGATAATTTCACAGTTCCATCGTGATAAGATATAACAAATGATCCATTTGGTAGTTTAATGCGTATAGGATTTATCTTTCAAAAACTAATGAAATTATTTTTTGAAAAAAGTTACATGATCTGTTGCTCCTGTATCTAAAATCCAAGAATGTTCGTTCTTTTTACCTTTTGTAGCATCATCATCATCAGTAGATTCACTAACAAAATTGTTCACCTTATGTTGTGCAGAGTCATTTTTTGCTTCTTAAATGATTTTCATAATCTGATGTACGTGTTCTTGAGTAAAATGGCTTCCTTCGTTGACAGGGATTGGTTGTTCAACTTCTTCAATTTTACCACCCCGCTCCATGACACTGTTGTTAACAACCTTTTCTATTCTTTCATCTTTCCTTTTGTACCATGGAGGGAATCCATGTTTGGAGTAACACTCATCAACTGTATGATACAATTTATGACAGAAAGTACATTGCTTACCATTATTTTGGTATCGATTTCTTCCTCTACCTTGCGATTTCCATCCTCCATTATGATGTGTTTTCCAGTTTTCTTCACTACCTGAAGTATTTAATAAAATTTTGCTATTTACCATTGCATTCCCAGTCAATTGACGTTCTGGGTGAATAATGAGGGAAAAAATGCGATTGACACTTGGTAGTGGCTCTATGAGTAAGATTTGTGTCTTAACAGTATCATAGCTATCATTCAAACCCTTCAAAAACATAAGACCTATTCTGATTCTCTATGTTTCACAACATTTTTTATCAACGCACAACTACATTTAATCTTGCATACGCAATCTGGGGTTGGTCTTAAGGATTCTGGCTCCTCCCATAAGGTATTTAATTTTGTAAAGAATTCAGTAACACTGCACTCTCCTTGCCTTATGGAGTGGATCTCCTATAAAAGATCTGAAATTCGAAAATGGTCACCTTTTGAGAACCTTTCCCGTAGATCTTCCCACAATTCCCTTACGTTTTCAATGTAGACAATACTCTGGGCTATTTGAGTATTCACCGTCTTCGTTATCCAAGATATCACCATCATATTGCATCTTTCCTAGACTTCATGTAAAGAAGAACTAGATTGAGGTATGGGAATGCTTCCATCAACAAACTTGTGCTTATTCTTTGAAAGAAAGACTCTTTTCATTCCCCTGCTCCAAGCGTGATAATTTCCACCATCAAGTTGAACATTGATTAGCACCATTCCTGGGTTTTCTCCAGGATGCAAATAGTAGAGACTTGATGGATTTTAGGAATCATCTGAACTGGTTTTGCTATCTGATTTGGTACTGGTTTCTGCAGCCATCATAGACCAAAAGAAAAACAAAAGACAGAAACAAGAACTAGCAAGAATGCAAGATGAAAAGAAGAGAACAGCGGAGCGGAAGTAGAGCGGGATTAACCCGCTCTGATACCATATTGTGATCATGTGAATGTTGACAAAGATGTTATCACAGAGTTTGAGCGGTGCAAAGCGGTGTCTCCTAGGAAAAGAACGAGAGAGAGAAACAGAGGAAAAGTAAAGACAGAAAAGCTAATCTGTTTTATTAACCACTGGGTGCAGTTTGAAAAAGGGAAACACATGAAAAAAAAAAAAAAGACAAACTGTTTATATTACAACTATTCTATTTAATAATTTAATAGTTACATGGTCTATATGATACATTTATGCAGGTTTTCACCTAAACTCAGTCATCATAACCATCAAAAGTTTTATGTGTGCATTTTACACCATACATAAAGAAAGAGCAGGCTTCAATATTAAAATACTCTAGTTTAAGAAGTGATTTGGTTTCGTTTCTTATTCAGTTCTTGCCTTTAATTAGAAATTGTTAAATTTCTTATATCATGTGATTGTGGAAATTCAGGCATCTAGTTTGAAAAGATACCCTGCCCAACTGTCACTGGGCACGTGGGCTTTGTTGGATCAACACAATCAGCTGTTTTAGCAGTAATAGCAGAACACAACAGTTCAGCATGAACTATTGGTCTCAACATTGATCTGCGGTCCATAATATTATACAGTGTAAGTATAGACAAGCAGCTGATACTTTTGCAACAAATTATGAAGGACGAAATCTAGATTTCTAATCATATCAATCATTAATTAATGGCAGGGAATTGTAGTTGCTGGTTTTGATAACAAAGTCATGCAGATTTAATGCACCTCCATGTGGGAAGAGAAGAAAATACACAAATGCAGACTTTTCTCATCATGCTCTCATGCTCTGCCCAAACATTTTTGTTCAAAACCAACTCTTAGCTAAACATTTGGTACTTTCCAATGCTCTCAACTGCTTCAAAAAATAATTTTGAGTTTAAATATTTCTAACTGATTTTTTTTAAGATTAAGTTATTAATTTTGAGAGTGAAATTGATAGCACAACGGTTCAATATAAAGATAGAAGTGTTGAATGATTCTAATTCAAGTTTTTTCTTCTTTTTTTTGTATTATTATTTTTTATTGTGCAATTATTTTTGTTTATGAAACTTTTTTTTCTCGTTTTTTTTATATTGAGGCAATATGAATATATATCTTTGTCGAATCATGATCCAAAACAAATAGATACTTTACGGATCGAATAAAAAATATATCAACTGAACAAACAAAAATTTATCTTACTAAATAATTTATCAAGATGAACCTTGATTTTGCTGATTCATTAAAGATGAAA
>Ga0123342_1004545_pt1 | contig 21027 bp, 4 predicted proteins | sample Turbeawhitnodule_FD_89960 | JGI IMG/M metagenome (GOLD analysis project Ga0123342, IMG submission 89960) | Root nodule microbial communities of legume samples collected from Mexico - Turtle bean Mexico white nodule | ecosystem: Host-associated > Plants > Roots > Nodule | place: Mexico: Nepantla...
GAAGAAAAAAGAAAAAGTAGAAACTCATCTCCAAATCAAACAAGTATACACATATAGATTACCCAAAGAGAGAGCCCTCCAATACCCAGAAACCAAAACCCTCTCCAGAAAAAAAAAAAAAAAAAAAAAAAAAATAAACCTTTGTATTTTTTTTCAAAAACCCAAAAAAACAAACCCCCCCCCAAAAAAAAAAAAAAAAAAAAAAAAAACTCAACCTTTCAACTTCACAAAGTTCAACTACACCAAATTTCTCATAACCCCAAGTGAAACCACACCCCCATTGTTAAAAGAAATCACATCAAAACCCAGATCCACTCATCACCCACACATGACACTGGATACAGAAAAACAGTCAAATCAACCAACTCGATCATCGTTCACTGGAATTAGAACATGCCCAAAATGCAACAAAGCTGGAAACTTACTTCGAATTGCTCCACGCCGTGAATCTGAACTCAAGCCCACACTGTAATGCTCAACTCAAATCTGAGTATGCAAAAAGCGAAGAAAAATCACTTTTTTTTTTCTGAACCACTTGGAACCCCAAGAAGAAAACAGACCCAGAAACCGAAAATGCAAGAAAATGGACAGGGATTGCAGCGGTGTGTCTTGAAAAAATTGGGAATTGGGAGATAGTGAAAGAGATCGCGTACGGAAGAAGAAGTAGAAGAGAGATAAAGAAAGAGAGAGAAGAGAGTGTGTGTTTTTCTCTTGCTAAGACATCGCAGAAGAGGGACTTTGAGACTTGATTCTTAATAGTTAATATTAATTAATTAATTACAAATTGCAATAAAATAATTTAAAATATGGAACCTAATTATTACATTGTTTTTATTATTACATCTTTTGCTGTTGGAAATTATTACAACCACAACAACATATATATTTGTATAATGTGTGAGAGATTATTTCGGTAGAGATTCTTAGGTTACACTTTTTTATCATTATTATTACTATTATGAACATTCATACATTATTTTAAATCTGAGTCACTAAAGGAATATCAACATTCAATGATGAAGCCTTACCTTAAAGGTTATTGGGACAAGTTTAATGGTAAAATAATAAAGATGAAATTTTAATTTTAATTATTTGAATAAATCAGAGGTTGGAAATAAAATGAGAAAAAAAAAATAGTCTTCAAATATAAATTTGAACACACTGTATCTGTGTTGATTTTAACTATTTTCCAAATACATAATAAATATATTATCTTTCAAAAAAGAGTATAAACATGGGAATAAATAAAACACCAAAGTATCTTTCAAAATATTTATATTTTTATATTTTAAAATATATTATATTAATATTGGTGTATATGAATAAAATATAAAATAATTTTAAAATAATATCAACTTTTGTAAATATAACTAATGTGAAATGAACTTCCAATCATATTATAGATTTTAAGATAACTTATCCAATTAAGAATTATTGAATAATTCTTAGTAGCTACCTTTGTATAATTTAATTTATTTATATTTTCTTCTCTTCATAGAGAATGATCTAAACGATTTCGTGAATTTTTTTATTTTCAACTTTTTAATCTAGAAAGTGTTAAATATGAGTTACTCTTTATATTTTAAGAAAATAGAAAATAATATAGTACTTGCATAAATTATTAAAGCACCAACAATTTATATATAATATCTCTTTTTATCAATATAATCCTTTAGTTATAATTATATTATTGAGATATAATTTTGAAAATAAATTGAGTTTGAAGATTTGATGTTTCCAACGTGGTGATATAATTGAATATAAACTTTGATATTATACTTAATTTGGATTTAGGTTATAAATTTTTACATTAAAAATGTTTTAAGTAATTTTTTTATATTGCATAGGTGAAGAAAATGTTTAGTTTTGTTTTAATATATTAATAAATTTTTTAATCTATTAAAATGTTCTTAAACTTGTTAAATTTGAAATAATAAATATTTTAATAAATTAAATTTATTATTTTACTTAAACATTCAAGCATTTGAAAACTCGCAATCGTATATGTAAGTTATTTCAAGCAATCTTTATGAAATCAATTTAAAAAAGTTCTAAAACTTTTTTTAAACTTTGAGGTAAGTTTTGTAAGTGAAAAAAACACTTATTCAAGTTGTTATGCTGATTTAATGATACCAAGACCATAAATTTAGCAAATTATATTATGGATTACATTTATTTTCTTTTTTAGTTTAAACTAAAATAACATATAAATTTTAAAATAGAGTTGTATTGAGTATAAAGTTTTCTAGCTAAGAGCATTAGATTATTTAATAGATTGTCTAAAAAGTAATGACAATGTTTTTATACCGATGTACTTCAAAGTTTTGGATTATTCTTGCAACACGAATACACTAATCACTTCTATTTTTTTCTTCTTTATATTTTCATGAGATTAAGAACCTTAAGTAATTTTTTTTCTATCACTTCGGACTACAAGCAAAACAAAGATTGAATCTTGAGAAATAATTTTACTAGAGAGAATTTACAACAAAGTTTTCATAAATGGATGTTACTTCACAAGGAGAAAGATATTACAAGTTTCTCTCACTTTCACTTATAAAGAATATAGGCTAGCAAGGCTTTTTAGTACTAGAGTAGTAGTATCTTTATATGTCTTTATATATTTATTTTTTGGGAATATAACTATTTAAAGTAATTTTTTTATTGGTGACTTTTGTTATAATTATGATACTATATACTTAATCTCATTGTGAATATTACTTTATTTAACTTGAGTTACATGTTAGTGTCTTCTTATATAGAAGTACTTGTTTTATTTTGTTCATGTACTCAATGTAATAGAAAATAACATACAATAGAGAATATAATAGATAATATGTAATGTTATGCAATAACTAATCTTAATTCAATTGAAAATAACACACAATAGAGAATATAATAGATAATATGTAATGTTATGCAATAACTAATCTTAATTCAATTGAGATATATTCTTACCATATATAACATAGAGATAGACATTCTAAATATTTAGTCAAATATTATCAATATATATATATATATAAATTGTGGAATGGATGTAGCATTTGAATGAATTGATTAAAACAAGTAATGTGATTACCTTTAAAGTTTGATTTTATAAATAGAAATAAGTTAACTGCATTGTATAACAAGACATAAATTAATAAGATTTACCAAGTGTCTTTTTTTCAAGAACCTTAATCTTAGTGTTCCTAGTTTGTTTTCAACAATACAACTTGGATGCATGAAACATAAATGCATAATTTTATATAATTTGGTGAACATTTATGGTAAGAAATGAAAGAAGATAATGGATAAGATATAAAAGAAGTCATACCTTAAGACATATTAGTGTAGCTAGAGTAGATGAATAACAATGATGGTTTCTCAAGTAACTTAATAGGGCTTTATGTCTTAGTGATTATCTAAGAGGTTGAGAAACATGTTGGGCATTTGGTGAGGATGGAGAAGAGTCAATGAATATTAAATATTTGGTGGTTAAGCTTGGCGTAGGATAGTCAATAGATGTTTTAGTTGGCAGGTTAATAGAATTGTTGTTGGTTGTGAGTGAGAAATCATCAATCTAGTTTTCTTATAACATTAACGAAATGGTTATATCATACCCCATCTTAGTTTTTTTTTTTTAAAAAGAAAGTTATTCTCATAGAAAATAACATTTCTAGAACCATGAATTTTTCTTGATTAAATGTCATACAACAAACAACCATTAGCTCCTTTCTTATAGCATAAGGAAATAAACTTTCTTGCCCTTAAATTCACGTGTTTCTCTCTTGTTCCAAAGTAGTGGAATATGAAAAACAATTAAAAACATTGAAATGACTAAGAATAAGTGGTTGATGATATAAATTTTGAAATTGGTGTTGATTTTATAATTTACTGAGATAAAAATCTTTCATTATAACTTTTGTTCCGTTATCACTTTGGATTGCCTTGATTTTTGTATCAATTTATATTTCTATGTAGTAGATACACATTTTTATGTGATTTCTAGTTTCAGTTATTTGTTTCATTAGTTTTATCTAGGTGAATTAAGAAAAATTATCAATAATAATTGAAAAAAAATTTGCAGTCATAAATGAAAGAAGTAGAACATGGTTCCATAAATCAATATGTAAAATATATTTTTTTATTGATTCTTTAAAACTAGAAACAAAAGAGTTTTATTTGTCTACATGGGAATGAATGTTCAAAAGTAACTAAGGAAAAATGTTTACACACCAATCTTAAGGTAGAATTTGATATGTGACTAAATCATAGATGTCAAATTCCAATATCAAATTTTGTATGTTGTGTTAGGTGTTATACTTGAGATTTGAAGATGCTTAAGCCCCAAGAGATGGTGTTTTGATGATGAAGAATGAATATGAAGATGGTTAACATCTGTCTAGAATGTTTTGACTTTCTATGCAGTTGTTATCTGAGTCTCTCACACAAAGGTATCCATAAGATCAACACACAACTAATTTAAAATGAGTTAAAAAGTTTATGAAAAGAGAAAATGGTTTTAAAAGGATTTTAGAACAAAATAATTGATTAACTGTTTGTTTTTGGAACATGATAATCGATTATCTCATTAATAACTGATTAAACTAGATAACCAATTTTAATGTTTTTAGAGTTTTTAATATAATAATTGTTTAAAATATTTTATAATCAATTAAATGTGTTTCAAAATTAAATTAAGAACTGATGTAAAGATTAATAATAATTTATTGAAAGCATTAGTCTCAATTTTTAATCAGTGCCTTCAAATAACTATACATAGAAGCTTTCACCCACTCTTTGAAAAAGAGAATTACAAATTGAAAAGTGTATAGTTGAGTGATAAAAATCAGAGCTTTCAAATACTCATTTTGAACTATCAATAATTAAAAGGATAATTAAAGATTTGATCAAGATTGTGTTGCTGAACTGTGATTACTTCTATTATGAATATACATTGGTAAACTATTTCTCATTGTTTATGTTGGATTGTTCCAGTAATGGTTTGTAATTATTGTTGTTGTTACTGGATTGTTCTAATGTTGTTGTTCTCGGTGATTTAAGAGTTGATAACTTATATATCCTCTTAAGTTGTAAGAGTTAATAGGGTTAATATCCTCCTAGTATCCAGGTTTATTTTTGTAAACAAGAGTTGGTAAAAAATTCCAAATAAAAAGTATATATTCAAAATTTATCCATATCATATTATTTAATATAGTACTAATATTTATTCGTGACAAAATTTACTTAGATACAATGAATATAATTATTTTGAAAGATAATATCTATATGTAGAGACAAAATTTGACCATGATTTAAAAATTTTAAGTTTATGATTTAAATACTTTTTATAAGTAATTAAAATATGTTAATTACATAAAAATTATTTTTAAATTTAAAAAAAAAACATTATGCAAAATATTTATGGGAAAGTAAATTTAAATTTTCTTATTTTATTTTACAAAAATAATTTTGATATCTGTGTGTTGCAAGTAGTATATTTTGTTTGAGAAATTAAATTTAAATCTCACTTTCTAATTTTGTAAAGTTTATTTATCCATTTTAAAATAATACTGAAAAAAATTATATAAGTTAGTTTATTGAAACTAAAAGTACTAAAAAAATAGAAAATACATATCAATTTCATTTTAAATTAATTGCTCATTCTATTAATTAAATAAAAAATCTTATATATATATATATTTATTATTTACATGTCCATTTCATATATAAATTTACAAATAACATATATACATGTTAGGAAATGTGTGGAAAAAAATTTATAACGTTATACTTGATATTAATACAAAATCCTTAGAAAAAAAATGAGTTTTACAACTTTTTTCATTGTCTTACTTTCCTCGACTGGATGAGTGACTTTGGTTTCATAAATGGGAGGAGCATATGTCTCACGCCAATTTTTCTTTGGAAGCCTTGCTTTTCCTTCGACAACAAATGTTATGACTATCTTTCAATCAATTTCACTTGTTGAAGAAGGTAGTGAAGAGTGATGAGATTCATCTACCATAACTATTGTACCTCAAAAATCAATTTCTAATTTATCTAAATTTTGTAATTGCTCACTTGCTGGCATAACACTTTTCACATCTTCACTTTCATGAATTGTAGAACAAACCATATAATCCAACTCAACTTCAATCAAATCTATTTTTATTTTTAAATTTGTCTTATTGAAAGGTTTCAATCCATAAAAAAATTTCATGATTCCTTCTATTTTGAAGAAGACAAAAAAATTGGAGAAGTATCTATGAATAAAAGATCAATTTTGAAGGTGAAATATGGGTTTAATCATTGCAAACATGTTAAAATTTGATTGAGTTCAATCTTTGTTTAATGTTGTGCAAAAGTTGTATACCCTCAACTAAATAAAAATTATAGTAATATGACTTTTAAGTTTGAATGTTGTTACTATAAAATAATAATATTTTTAATATAGATAAAGATTTTTGAGAGATAAATGTAAAATTCTTATATATGTTGCATAAACTACTTACTCAGCTTGATTTTATTCCTTCTCATCATCATAGTCTTCTTCTTCACTATGTGTCACTACAACAAAAAAATTGAAGTAGAAGAAGAAACAAAAAGCAAGTTGTTCACTCAAAGAAAAGAAAAAACATCACATGAAGATATGTGATTCATCTGTCATAACTGTTATACCTCAAAAATCAATTTCTAACTTTCCTAAATTTTCTAGTTGCTCACTTGCGAGTGTAACACTTTAACATTTTTACTTTCATGAACTACAAAACAATCAAACATACAATCTAACTCAACTTCAATCAAATTTGTTTTTATTTTTAAATTTGTCGTCTTAAAAGGTTTCAATCCTTAAAGTTAATGATTCCTTCTATTTCGAAGAAGACAGAAAAATTAGAGAAGATTTACAAATAAAATATAAATTCTTAAGGTGAAATATGTTTTCAATATTGTAAACATGTTAAAATATGATTGAGTTCAATCTTTGTACAATGTAGTGCCAAAACATATCTTAATCGTGTCCTTGATTTTCTTAGCATTTGTCTCACTTGATTCAAAATAAACTTCTTCTCATCATCATAGTGATCTTCTTCATCATTATGTGTCACTATAATTAAGCAAATTTGTTGAGCGTAGGGAGTTTACTGAGTGCAAGAAGTTGGAGTTGAGCAAAATCAAGGCAGAGAGCAACCAAAACTAGCACCTCAAAGCGTTGCGTGTAGGGAGTTGGACCTGAGCAAATTTACTCTAAAGAGTGGTGAAACCATGAACCAAAGTTTGATAAGCGAGCCATAAAAACGTTGAGCATAAAGGAAGCCTCAAAGTGAAGAAAGGTAATCTATTGAGTTAGCTATGAAAAGGTTGAGCTAAGAGGAAACTTTCAGAGGAAGAATCTTGATCTGATGAGTAGAAGAACCATGGTGTTGAGCATAGATATTTAAGATTAGACTAAGTAGTTTAATAGTCTAAATGGAAGGCAGAGTCCTTAGAGTCAAGGAAGCCTCTTTAAGCAAAGAGTGAAAATTGGTCTAAATCTGTAATGTTCGTAGTTGCAAGCTACCATTGTATTCATTGTACTATCTCATTCATAAGGAGTAGCTAACTTAATAACTATTGAGATTGAATGATAGTGTAAATCTTTTGTATTCTCTTTATTTATATATACTAGTACACTTCTTTTTTACTTGATCTGGTTTTATGCTCAATGCTTGATAGCAAAGCAATCATTCACTACAAGATAAAACGGTTTTAACGAGAGTTTATTTTTACATTACTAAGGGTTAAAACCTCCGTTAAGTCATTTACTCAGGGTTGTAGTTTCCCCCGCTAAACTATCCCTGGGGAATGTGTTCCCTGAGGTTTTTTAGACCCCAAGAAAGTCTTTCAAAACCCCTGTTAAATACCATGGGTTTAAGAACCTCCATAAAACACCATGGGTTTCAAAAACTCCCGTAAAATACCATGGATTTCAAAACCCCCGTAAAATACCATGGGTTTTAGGTCCTCCGTAAAATATCATAGATTTCAAAATCTCTGTAAAATATCATGGATTTCAAAACCCTCATAAAATACCATGAGTTTTAGGACCTCTGTAAAATACCATGGGTTTTAAAACCTTCGTAAAATACCATAGGTTTTGAAACCTCTGTAAAATACCATGGGTTTCAAAACCCTCATAAAATATGACGGGTTTCAAAACTCCCGTAAAATACTATAGGTTTTGGAACTAAAAACATTTAGTTTTTTACTCAATTTATCATTTAAGCATTCATAAATACAATAAATAAATAAAAATTAATAAAAGAAAAAGTGGATATCAGTAGTAAGAACATATTATAACAAATTATAACTAGAAGAATTAATAGGATAAAGGAAAATAGCTTCCTTCTCAAAAAGACAAATATCTAGTTGGAAATTGTGCACTAGAAAAACAACAAGTTGCCGGAAGTGGAGATGGAAACAACAAGATAATGTTCAAATTATTGGTTAGATCCACTATTGGTCCAATCTCCTCACCATAATCGCTCAACACAATTCTTCGTTTTGAGCAACAAGTTCAAAGATGAATTTTCCAGTTAGAAGAAAAAACAACAAACAAAACATGAAAAACAAATTTTCAAAATTGGAAACGAAAATGGAGAAGGAACTCACATGAATCAATTCATATGAAACACTACAATTCCTCTTTGATTTGTGTTCAATCAATCTCAAATTCTTTAGCAAATCGCTTCAAATTCAGTTTTGATTTCAAAACCTAAACGCAAGGCACTGTTTTAGTTGTCTTCTCCGCTAATCGATTTCACTAGAAAATCGCAACTCCCCCGTTAGCAATTCTTCCAAATTATTGTGCACACCACTGAATTACTTTTTGAACCACAACAAATTATATATTTTTTAATTATTTATTCATTAAAATTAATTAATTTTATTTATTTATGGAGGTTTGAAAAAACCTAGAGTATTTTGTTGAGGTTCAACAATAAACCTTTTTTTTTGCTGAAGTTTTAAAATAAACATTTGGAATTTAACGAAGGTTAAAAAACCTCCATTATTTTGCTGAAATTTTAGAATAAACCTATGGAGGTTAACGAAGGTTAAAGAAACCTCCGTTAATTAAATCCATTCCTGGGATTATATTAACCTTCGCTAAATAACCTTCATTAAAACCTTTTTTTCTTGTAGTGATTATTCTTGATCTTAGAACTTGAATGTTATTGGAAAATACTTTCATTTTCTAAACTAAATCAAATCAACCAAAAGACTTCAACTGCTAGGAATAAAGTTGTGGTGATTGGCTATTTTTATTCCAACTTTAATGAAGAAATCAAATTATTATAATTTAAAGAATTGGTTATGGTGATTTGATATTAAGAGATTAACTTGGTTTGGCCTTAAGGAACAAAGGGGCTTGTAATGTACCTTTAATCATTATTCAAGTGTGTCATGCAATTTTTTTCAAGTTAGTTCTTATGTTTTCAATGTTAGATTCATATCTTATATCATACTTTATGAAGGAAATCACAACTACTACATTACCTTCTAATCCCTAAGGATATGATAACCCTTTATCAACTATACTACAGTTGACTTGGTCCACTTGTCGAGAAATTCCATCATGAGGTATTTAGAAGGAGACACTTACGGATTCCTAACAAGGGGCGACTAAGGTTTCTAAATGGGCTTAATGTGAGTCCAATTTATTTACAAAAGAGGCCTATACTATTGAAAGGCAAAATAGGGAGAGCAGTTGGTGCCCTGACCCTTGCTTCTTATTCAATGTTCCTGGTGATTTTTCTGGGAATGGTTGAGCTTGGGTCCTGGGTTGGCTAGGCTAGTTAACCAAGCTCTGGATCCTGTGTCATGTCCTGGTAATCCTTCTGGGAGACTGAAGTCCTTGGTTAGTTGGAGTTGGTATACTCATGGCTTCATCATTTAGTTTGTTTTTGTAGAGAAAATTGAGCTTCATAGCTCTTGCCCAAGCATGATAGTTTCAACCATTTAGTTTTGAAGAGACTAGTTGATGAAGTCTTCTTGGACTTAGGAAGAATTTATTCAACTAATTTTTTTTTTTGAAGCAAATCATTAATAGTAGGTTCAACTTACCTCCATAAGAAAACAACAAACAAAGTAAAATGAAAATAAAGTGGATTAATGAGATGGAATACACCACTTAGGTTTTCTAATAATAAGTGTAAGAAAGATTCACAACTGGAAGTAATTTTTCAAGATAATAACCAAATGAAGAAGTATCATACTCTCATGACACTAAAAATTCTCACAAAATTTTATTTCATTTAATTTAAGTGTAAAGATTACATGGGGAGAATCCCTTTTATTTATAGATGGAGAGAGATTTAAGAACAATTCAAAGAAATATGTAAAGAAAGCAAAACAACACATGGTTACATAAGGTGTGTACTATTAATGGTGACATGTGAAGACACTTATAACTTTCACATGATGAGGTGGTCAAGTTTACGAACTTGCTTAACCTCCTTAATGATGAGTATTTAAATGAGTTCATGTACCTTCCAACTTCGTTCACACATACATAATCTCTTAGAAATTACTACATTTTAGAAACTTTCAAAAAGTCACAAATTATTAGACTTTCTAATTTCTTCTTCAAGCTCTTTAAGTTTCCTCCATGTAAATCTTTCGATTAAATTCATTCTTTATTTCTTTTTCTGTTTTCTCCTTTGTCATATTCCTTGTAAGGTCTCATTGAAAAACCTATTTTCCTTCTAAGATCTCTTATACTTGAATTGTTTTCTCTTCTCCTTGAATTGCTTCTCATGCATGATCACATCATTAATGCTTGTGAGTGTGACTCAGTAGCATGAAAATATAAGATATTTATAAAATAATCATCATGGTTGAAACTCTAATTAGCTACTATAGATAAGAAAGAAAGAGAAATAAAAAAACAATATAATTTTTTTTTTAAATAATATACTTTTTACTTTCATAAAAAAATTGACTTAACCATTGTAGCTTCCTATAAGAAGCTTTATATCATCTTATGAAATAATTACATATATTCATATTAATGAAAATATCAATGTAAGGTGTTATATAAAAATACGAATGGCCAACGAGAAAAAAAATGGACGTGCTAACAAATGTATCAAATAATCATAAACAATCTATAAAAAGGAAAATTAACAACATATTGTAATAATAACATTTAAAAATGAAAAAAAAGACACAAATAACACTTAATGCTTTCTTATGAAATAATTTCATATATTCTAATTAATAAAAATATCAATGTAATGTAAGGTGTTATATATAAAAATATGAATAACCTATACGAAATTAGGTTACTAATTTAGCATGACATCTTCATCCGGCAAACTTTATATTCCAACAAACATAAGATAAAAATATGTTTCAATCTTAAATATAATTATATATGAACCAAAACAATAATATAATTAAATTCAATTTTGATTTTCTATTATTTTTTTGAATTTAATCATCATAAATTTTAAGTTCGTTAAAATAATTTTGGTTACTTTTTCACTCCTCGACCTCCACGAAATCTAGATTTAGATGATACATACAACATACACTCCGACGCTAAAGTCATGTTTAGTATTTAACATTCGGTATTCTAAATACTGTGTAATGACGTACCTAATTCTTTAAATATGTGTTATTTATATTATTTTGGTAGATCTTTCTTACTAAACTGGATTAGGGAGTTGGATCATGTTTAAGAATACATTACCTAACTTTTAACCGTTGGTTACTTTCATTAATTCTTCTTAAGCATAATTTGATTTGTTGTGTCGGTCGGTCCATTGACTTTCGGTCGTGGAAACCCTACCAGAACAACATGTTTTATCAATTACTTTTACCTGAAATCGTTTTAAGTTTTAAATTTTATAAATTAAGATTAGAGCTTTAAAATCAAATTCAAGCATTATAATCCATTATTTAATCCAACATACTTTATTTTGAATTGTAATGTAAATATTATACTTCGAAAAAAAAGTTCGAAAAAAGGTTTTTGGTTTGTAAATACTAATATGTACAGTAGTTGACCTTTTACTTATAATAACAATACCATTAGTGACGTATAAAGATTAGAGCAATTTTTAGTGGTTAGTAAAATGATTACATCAATGCTAAATTTTTATTAACTATTTAAATCCTTTTTCTTATTTATTTCCTCTCTTAACTCTCAAACATAAATCTTTTGAGTTCAAATTCATTTCACCAAATATTGAGATAAATTAAAATAATACACTGAGTTAAGGTATTTGCTCTCAATACAAAAATAATTATTAAAAAAAATAATTACTTACTATAACTTGTATATTATTTTAAAAATTAAAATTATTATTACTATATAAAGTAGTTTGTATTATTTTTATATTTATATTTAATTAGTTAATTAATATTTTTATCTTTGGTAGGTAAAAGTTTGATAGTTAGTTGAATACTAATTTAAAAATTATTTATTAATAATATAAATAATTTTAAATATTAATATTTTTTTAGTATTTAAAATAATATTTAATTTAGTTAATATTATAATAAATTATTTTTATTTTTAAAATTAATTTTTATTTAATATTTTTTTTATAGTGTGTAGTTACTAATGGTTAAGAGAGGATGCTGGTAGATTATGAATCATATATATGGATTAGGCATATTATGTGCAGAATATTTTTTGTAGTTACTAATATTATTTAAATTTAAATATTTTTCTTATCTTTTACATTTAATTTTGGTTATTTTTTTATTAATTTTATAGGACGAATCATCAAACATGGAAGGAAATTCGCAACTTTTTATTTTGGTTTAATGCAATTAAATTTATAAATTATTTTTAAGTTAATGACTATTTATTATTGTCTTTCATTTATTTTAATATTTGTGTTGTTTAAATTTGAACATTAAATCACTTGCATCATTTTATAATTTCAATTGTAATTAATAGATTATTTTGAGCTACAGAAGAGAATCAATCGTTTTGATTCTTAACAATAGGTTAAATATGAAAGATTGTTATTTAAACATTTTTCTTAAATGTAAGCGTCTTAGTTTTACTAGTTTAAGAGATTAATATTAAACAAAAAGACTTAAGTTCTTTTAACGGATTGAGATTTGAATAATTTTATGGGATAAATGATAATATAATCATAATTCAATAAAAATTATAATATTTTTCATTATATGCATAATACATTCTTACTTTTATTATTTGATATTCTTGCTAAAGTTTACAAAGCAAAAATCTTAGGTTACATAGTCATTACACCATCTCTATTATTATCATCATCACTAGCTTCAATATATTATCAATATTATCACCATTATTATTATCATTATCCATCCACACAATTGTGTTACTAACATATTATTACTACCACATAATTTTCTTTTCAAACTAATCTTAAATCATAAAAAAAAGTAAACTTTTAAACTATAAATTAAAAAAATTGTTTTAAAAAGTCCCTCCTAAACTAAAAGCTAATCTTAAAATTTTAAAACTAATTATAATTAAAAAAAATGAATTTCAAATGGAAAGAAGTTATGCAATTAATGACTCAATCAAGTGCGTGTATTTAAGGTTAGTGTTAGAATGCTCCATTTTGTAAATTTCACTATATAAGTTTTAGGGTGTTATGTAAGCAATGTTCCATGCTCAGTACATGATGATATAATCTCTTACATTATGTTTGCTTCCAATTCAATTGAGCCATCAAATGTGCCTAGAATTGATGTCAATGTGTTCCTTAGATTTGTCACACAATCATGTTAAGTCATTCCATTGATTTTTGAAGAAAAACTCTCCAAATAATAAAAGAAAGATGCCACTTTCCCTTACAAAATCAATTATGATGTTTCTTTTTTTTTATAAATTTTATAATTGAAAGCAAGTACTTTGTTTTGTATGCTATGTAATTTGATTTACATTGTTTATAACAATTAAATCTATAATCCTATTAAAAGATTCTAATAATGTTGAAAGAGGAAACGAGATAGTTTCCATTTAACAAGATAGAATGTAGTGGTTATATGATTATGGTATTAGGAGTTTGATTGCAAAAAGGGACACAAAATTATATGAAAAATTGAAGAAATGCAAATTGAAATAAAGTATTAAGCAATGAGAGAAGGCACAATAACATGTAATCTTGTTGATGAAAACTTAGGGATAAGGCAAAGGGAGATATGTAGGACATTCCACGGGTAGCACCCTCCCACGTGCCATGCTCCTACATTTCTTGGGCTCCATTCACCTACACATAACCATGCACGTGTCCCATGCACGTGTCTTCTTCATTTCTTCATATTCAATACATTCTGAAACTAAAGTTTCCTCTGAGTTGATACATTCTGAAACTTCTTTTGTTCATTGTATTTGGAAAAGTCAGCAAACATTTCACAATCCACAAATAGAGAATGGACATGTTTATCATCCACAAGTTTATTTCCTTTTATCTCTCAAAATATATGTGGGAAACAACCACCTAAGCTTTGATAAGAAGCTTTCAGATCATGCCAACACAAGGGACATAAAGTTGCAAAAGGGTAGCATGTGATGGGAGTGCACTAACTTGGAGCTGTCTCAGAGAAAGTTAAGCAACTAAATAAGTATAACATTTCACATGAAAACTGACATTTTATTATAAGCTGAAATCCAGAGAATTCCTAACAAACTTTTTTGCTAGGATCATCATGATCATACATTTATTTGATGATGTAAATGATAAAAAAAAATAGAGAAATCCTATATCCTATGTTAATGTACATGTATCTCCGTGTATTCTCTCACACAACCTTAAAATGTGTTACAAATGAACCTATTCTGCTTGTGTAAATTTCTCATTTAGTGATTGTTTTATCAGTTTATGAGGGTCAATCCAATAGCAGTGACTATGAGAGTTGAAGGAAGACCGAATTTGAGATGGGTCCAAAAAGTTAATGTGTATCCAACGTTTGGAGCTCTACGAGCTTGTTCACACACAACCAAGTTGGCAGCTGATCCTAATAGTGAAAAGTTTCCTGCTACTGTGCTCACCCAAGCTAGGATTAGCCATGCCTTCTTCTCATCTTCTTTGGAAATTGCAGCAGCTGAGGCTGCAACTCTTGCTCCAAGCAACAGAACTACAAAACATAAATAGAATGTTTTGGTTCATCAGATGAAAATGGCTCTTAAGAGAGAAGAATATGGTCAAATATCAACTCAAGGAATTTTGACAAGAAAAATAACAATTTTGGCAGGTGATCATGTACTTACCAGTTGGTACATTTGAAGCCAAATTTGATAGGACAAGTATAACTACAGCAAGTGTAGCTATTCCAGTAGCATGATCTATTCTAGAATAAGGCTCCATTAAGTCCCACAGAGCACTTGGAATTCCAGTTTTCTTGAAGCCATCTACTGTGATAAACATTCCACAGAAGAATATCAAAAGTGAATAAGAGACCTGTTCCAAGAAGAAAAATCACGGTAAGAGATTGTTCAAAGTTCAACTGGCTCAAGAATAACAATAGGTAGAGTTTCAAAAGGAAGAGAGATAAAATGAGATTTATGTACAAGAGGTTCTATGATATAAGTTTTACCTTGTCTATGCTTGGCCCTGCATCTTTGAAATCAAGCACCACCAAAATTATTGCAGCTGCAATTGCAGCCCATGCCATATTTACACCAAGAAGCATTGCAATCAACATCATCAATGTGATTGCATAAACACAAGATTTCCATAGAATCCTTTTCCATTTTATGCTCAAATAGTCCTCCTTTCCTTCTGAAGAGTGCATGATACGTGCTTCCATAGGTCTATCCACTACTATTGCAACATCTTTTGAAGGATTAGTTTCCTCCTTTGTGTCACTGGTCCTCTCCTCGGATGCATTTGTGGTTATTGTGGAGTCCTTTGCGTTTGTGCTACTAGGAACCATCTGAACTTCCCTTAAACTTGGCACTGTTTGGTCTGTCATAACGTGAACTTGAGAAGAGTTCTGAAGATTATTAGTTGGTTCTGAACTGTCATTGCATTCTTCAGAATTAAAGGGTCCACAATGAGTCATTATAGCTGGAGAAAACTGATGGGACATAATCTCCTCTTCTGCAACTTCTGAAATTGGATCCTCTTCATCCTTATGAATAGTTAATACCCTCCAATATGTGGCTATAAGAATTACAACATTCACTGCAAGTCCTACAAGCATAGCTGGAAGAATGCCAACTAGAAAACTCCCAAATGATATTTTACCTTGAATAGCTATAATCAGATTCTGGGGGTTCCCAATTGGGGTTGCTGAGGACCCAATATTAGCACTTGAAGCAAGTGCAAGAAGGAAAGGGTAAGGTGGGAGGTTATGTTGCCTAGCAATTTTCAACACAAATTCAGTCAAAACAACACAAGAGGTGTCATTAGTGAAAAAAGCACTTGAAATAGCTGAAATCAGACAGATTCTACAAAGCAAGTCTTTTGGTCCTCTACTTTTCCATGAGAGCAACTTCCCCAAGTACTTGAACAGGTCTGCTCTTTCAAGAAAAACAGTCACAACCATTGTGCCAAAAAGAAGACCAAGAATTGGTATATCAATTGCAGCAAAAGCTTGATCTGGAGTAAGAACTTGGAATACCACCATAAGCATTGCACCCAGTAGGGACCCTGCAGTTCTCCCAATAGGTAGAAAAGGCACACATGGGAAAACTGCTAGAACCCAAAAGATTGCAAAGGCTACTGAACCAAGGACAACTGTTGGAGGAGAAGTCAGTGCCATTCTTGTGCTTAAACAAGCAAAAGTTCCCAAATTTCCAAACAAATATTCAAACTTTCACCTCCAGGTCAACACACAATAGGATGTTGTTTGGTAGAACTCCCTGAACATGGAAAGCCAGTTGGTTAGTAACTTAGTGAGACTACATGAAAATCCAACATTTAACACTCCATTACCCACTCAATCTAACACTTCAAGACATGAGTTAAGTTAATCATTATTGAAGATTAAGGATCAAGCAGGTAGAGTGCATGTTTTTATGGTATTTGACTGAGCTCAATTCCATTGCCATGCTTTAAATAAAATTAAATACAGACTAGACATTGGAATTTCATGTTATAAAACATGACAACACCGTTGAAAGATAAAATCATATAAATTTCAAAGCCTAGAGTAAAAGTTAAAAGTAGTTATGTAAAAAACAACTTAGGATAAAAATAAAAAAAATCATGAATAAGATGTAATAAAAAAATGGTTAGCAAACCAACAAACCAATACCGATACCAGAGGAATCACAAATAATATTAATAATAGCTGTCTCAACTCAACTCTTTGTCAACACCACGTGTCAGTGTCTTATTGGGGAAAATGGTGTTTTTTCTTTGACAAACAAAAATGGTATCAGATTTAATCCTCATCCAAGATACACTTGACTTGAGAACCATATCCACTTTTTCCTTTTTTTAAGGGCTACTTGTCCTCAGTCAAGGCCTCAAATAGCCAGCTAGTAGTATCATGTTATATAGAGTACTGACACGGTAAACACTGAGCAAAGTACTTCTGTACATTCTAGCAAAATTGAACAACAACAAGATATTCATTGAACCCTCAAAATGCATCAAATCTGTAGCTACACAAAGAACATATAAGTGGACTGTTCCACCACTTCTAAAAACAAAGTTTTTATCCACTTTTGAGGTAAAAATACCACCCATGAAAGCCAGAATTTGAAACCACTCAACACATCTTTGGTTTAAAGTTACAAAAATATATTTGCAAATTTTAATACAAAGGCATGCATTCCAGTGTATATAAAATGAGAAAGAAAGATTTCCTACATCTGAAATACAAATATTTTGTAACTCTTTCAGGTTTAATCCAGACATGTACTTTGAAAATCCATAACCATAATGATCCAATGAACAGCAAAGGTATATAACACAGCAGTTGAATCAAAGGGAACTGGAAAAGGAAAATAACATAAACATTCATCACACACTTTACATCATATTGTTACCTTATTGATAAGTTGAAGGCTCCATGTAAGGCTAAGAACTCTGAGTGTTTTTTTTTCTGAATTGGATTGAGAAAAAATATAATGTCAGGAAAATCTGCAACAGAGCTGAAAACTAGTGAAGAGACTTCAAATTACTTGGTGAGAAAGATGACCCTCTTGTTAGTTATATATATACTTCAACACTTTAAGGATGAGTCATAAGCGGCAACTGAGTCCAGTTGTTATAGCTGAATCCAGTTGGTTAAAAAGGACACTTTGTTTTGCATGCTGATATTATAAAAGTCATAAGAGGCAACTTAGGTTCATCACGTGATACATTCTACTCATAATATCTTCTCTTTGAACAAAGTCTATATAAATTGGAATAACTAAGTTACTGTGATATTTGAATTGCTATATTTTTAAATAAAAAGTTAAACTTTAATTATCCATTATAATTTTAACCTAATAAAAACATCTGTGTTAACAAAACTCTACCATGATGCTTAGTTTTTTCCAACAGCAGTAGAAGGAAGAAAAGAGCAACTTCGTACCAACTTGGTCACTTGGAGAGGGACCCTCTGACACTCTGGTGTGTGTGTGCACCAAAGTCATATGAGGCAGCTTCAATCATAGCTTCAAATCATTGTAGTTAGGGCACATTTATTATTGTAGAATTTATTTTTAATGTAAAAGCCAATTTAATTTTGAGATTTTTAAAAAATCATTATCATTTCAACTTTTTTTAAAACGATCATTTTATTCGTTGAATTATTTTGTTAAAATAAATTTATCTCAGCCATTCAATTACTACTACAATGAATCCTTCTAGAAAAAAATTAAACTACACTGAATTTGTTTTAAAAAGTTAGGATCATATTAATTTTTTTTAAAAAAATCTTGAACCAAATTAACGAGAGAATAAAAAGATCATTAAGCCTATTTGTAATAAATTTTATTAAAAAGATATATGAAATTATGAGGGATACCATCTCTTAACCAAGAAATGAAATTTCTAAAATTTTATAATTTTTAATTGGAAAGAATATGTTGATAAGAAGTTGTTTGAAAGAGGTGTTCCAAAATGTGTTCATCAAATTGAAGGTAAACAATTTTAGTTGAAATTAAAATGCTTCTGTTATCTTCTTCTTCTGTTACCTCTTTCAGATGATAAAGCTTCTGTCGCATTCATGGGAGGTTTCTTGGCACATACATGTATATTTGTGTTTCTTTAATTAAACTATTTTTATTGAAGAATTAAATATTCATATTTTGAAGTATTAAGAGATTTGAAACATCCACGTAAGGGACACGTGTGGACAGATGTGGATATGTTAAATATTTGAATACTCTTCGAAAGTTTTATCCGCAGAAATGTATTTGATTTAATAAAACATTATCAATTGTATAAAAAATATAATTATATGAATTTCAAACATAGTATAAAACATAAAGTTTGAATCCTCCTTAGTTAAGTAAAAGGATATAATTAGATTGGAGTGATAAAAAAAATTATTTATCAAATTTACATTCATCACGATAAATATTAAATATTAGATTTTTCAGAAAGGTTTTGTCGAGAAAATTTAGCTTTAATGAACTATGACCAAACCCATATAATAAGTTTAATATCACTTCTTATCCAAAATAGGACTTAGACTCATATTTCTGAATTCCTAACAAATTATATATCTAACATAAATTTTTATATTTATTTTTAAAGTAAGTAGAAGATATTAGGCACCAATATTTTTATAATTTTCGCAATATAATTACAATGAAACACAAAGTCTCTAAAAGTAGTTAGCTTAATATAATACTTAAATAAATTCGTCTTTCCTGCTTACTAAGTTATTTTTTAAAATGTATTAACTTAAAAAAAAATATTTATCATTATTATTATTACTTAGATAATAATATTTCTTAAGATATAGTTTTGATGGTTGACATTCTAGTTTTGAATCACTAAATTTGACTTCAATGCTGACATATTATTTTATAATTTTTAAAATATTTATGTTTTATGAAATATATTTTTAGGTTTTATTGTTGGAGATTATAAGGTAAATTTATAATATATAAATAGTTACATCTCACTTTATAACTTGATTTTATCAAATATGTTAGATTTAAATTTATTTTAATATAGTATTAGATTCTATCTAAACAAGGTTGGATAGGTTTATTGTGTCACTCACTATCGCATCATCCACAAATATATAGTTTTATGCTCGAGTTGTATATGTCTCGATGTAAGAGAAATGTACTGAAGATCTTATATCGACTAGAGATAAAACAAATTTACATTATAAAGTGGATACAATTTTCACCTTATAATGCCGGTTTTGTAAGGATGGATTATGTTTCAACTTACTTCCTAATACTTACATTATTTTTACATTTTTATATGTAATAGAAAATTAGTATTATATACTTTTTTTTTTATGTAAAAACATTTTGAGTTGATAAAATATTTTTTAATTTTGAACCTTTTGAATTAATATTAATTTATCATCACAAGTTTGTCACAACTTATGTGCCAACTTTGTTAGATGATGAAATAGTTAGATGATGAAATAGTTAGATGATCAAATAGAAAACTTATGTGTCAACTTGTTATTTTTAAAATTTCTTTATATTTTTCTAGAAATTAGTTAATTTTTTTATTTCTTTATAAAGCATTCATATTTTTAAAGGTTATTACTAAAGAATATCACAAATAATTTTGTATATTGACTAGAAATAAAATAAAGGTGAAACAAATCTCAAAATCTATATTGCAAAAAATAACATGATCAATTTTTATCATTATATTAATAAAATTAACTCTTATTTAGCTTTTAACCTTCTTGGACAGAGCGGAGCAAGATTGGAATATAAGAAAGTATAAATGAGGATAAATTTGGAATATCCACAAGATTAACTGTGTTGGGTGTTAGAATTAATGACCTAAATAAGATGGGGGGGGGGGGGGGGGGGGGGGGGGGGCGGAATTTTTTTCAAGAAATTTTTTAAAAATTTGGGGAAAGGGGGAAAATTAAAAAAAAACCAAAACAAAAAAATCGAGAAAAAAA
>Ga0123342_1004546_pt1 | contig 21021 bp, 5 predicted proteins | sample Turbeawhitnodule_FD_89960 | JGI IMG/M metagenome (GOLD analysis project Ga0123342, IMG submission 89960) | Root nodule microbial communities of legume samples collected from Mexico - Turtle bean Mexico white nodule | ecosystem: Host-associated > Plants > Roots > Nodule | place: Mexico: Nepantla...
AAAACATTAGAAATAGACTCAGCATAAAGATTTTTATAAAAGTCCAAAATATGATCCTCAATGATTTTAGGATCCTCCGTAACCTCATTATCAATCCGTAGACGATGAATCCCACTAGAATTAATTCTCCTTTTGACCACAACATGGAAAAAAGCAGTATTTCGATCTCCATCCTTGAACCATAACATCTTAGCCCTTTCTTTCCAAAACAAATATTGACAGTGAAGAGCATGATCAAGCTCCTCCTTAGCAATCTTTTCTTAACAGAGAAGTCCATCACTATCAGACAAACTAACAATCTCTAAGCTTTTTTGAATACTAAGAAGGATACCCTGCTTAAGAAGAACTGAATTGTGAACATTACCAAAATAATTTTTATTCCAGTCCCGGAGCTCAAGTTTCAAACTTTTTAACTTATGTTGCAAGATAAACATAGGACAACCAACAACCTTATTAGCCTAAGAATCATAAATAAGCTTCAGACGAAGTGCCCTGAAGCCACATCGAAAAGAAACGAAAATTGCTAACCTTCCACAAAGAATTACTAGCAAGATTAACAAGAATAGGGGAATGATCAGAACAATTTTTAACAAGAACCTGATAAGTACAAGAATCCCATTCATCCAGACACACTCCATTACATAAAGCCATATCAAGTCTTCTATGTATTCTATGCAACCCTCTCCTTCCATTACACTAAGTATAACAAGATCCAGTAAAAGGCATACAAGAAAGATCATTAGTATTAATCCAGTCAAGGAATTCATTATAAGAAACTTGATTAGGAGCCACCCCCCCTTTACAGTCATCCGCCGAGAGCATAACATTAAAATCTCCCAGAATACACCAAGGCCCTGTGAAGAAACTAAAATCCCTCCACATGATGATCATGGGTTCAGCAAGAAAAACCATTAGTGTACGACATCATGGGTTCAGCAAGAAAAACTAGGAGGGGTTTATGTAGTTTAAGTAAACTAATCATCATCTCCACAGTTTTGTGGTTTCCCAGTCCTCTGACATTCCAGAAAAATGAAGAGACCTTCATTGCGACGTTGTAGAAAGAACTGCCTTAGCAATTTTCCTGGATTTACCAGTCCCCTTAGGTGGTCTTCCTGGTTTTCTTTTAGTGCGAACTGTTTCCTCCCCATTATCATTGGCATCCTCCTCCATCTCATTAGAGTCAGCCCAAAATTTTGAAACAATCTGATTTTCAATATGATCAGAATTAATTCCTACAAGCAGAATAATTGACGCTCCAATATGAGAATCACCTCCCACATCTGTAGTTTTCAAACCATCAAGAGAGGAAAAGTGATTTTGAAGGACCAATGATATTGCTTTAACATCCCCAAGATATTTAGCCTTCTGAGGGGAGGTATAAGGCGACTGAGATGGTACAGTCACAATAGCAGAGACCTCCACATTAGGAACTAGTGCATTAGTATCCGCATGTGATTTAGCCCTCTGAGGAGAGGTAGTACGCAACGGAGATGGTACAATCACAGGAACAAATACCTCCACATGATGATCATCAATAAGAGTTGTTGAATTTGACTCTGAGTCCTTAGCTAGCATAACAACAAGTGAATCCAAAGTGGGAGTGGACAACCCCTGCTTGGGTGAGGACCTATCATGATCTGAAGCATCCTCAAGAGGAGGCATATCTGCAAAATCATCCTCCCTTCCACCTGTATCTGAAGCAAGGTGACCTAAGGGTGACCTTACATTAACCCCACCAGTAGCATCAACTTTCAACTTATCAATGAGGCCTTCCACGAGTTTCGTCTCCAGATCTTTTTTTCTGTATTCTTTACGTTGTTTAGGAATCACAGTCTTCCCTTGTTCCTGTTCATCGGAAGATGTCTTCTGAGAAGGTTTATGTTGAGGCCCAAGAACACGACCCTGGTCATGGATCGCTCGAAACTGAGCAAGCTCATGCCCAATCATCTTACAATGAGAGCAAAATGGTGGGAGCAATTCCTATTCCACACCAGCTACAAAAGCAAAGTTTGGACGTTCAACCAATAGTTGATCGGAAAGAGGGGACAATAGATCAATATTCACCAACACTCTAGCAAACATACCTCTATTCTTTCTCATAGTATGCTCATCCAAAGACAAAGGAGTACCAATGCCTCTAACGATGGAATATATTGTCCTTGGTTTCCAATACTCCAAAGGAAAATGGTAGATTCTAACCCATGTCTGAGCTTTGCTACTCTTCATGGTAGCTGGGACAAAGTCTTTTGTCTAGGTAAACAATCTCAATAAACCAGGAGATAACTTCAGGGAACCCATCCCGAGGGTCCATCGCATGTCTTCTATAAAAGCGAACTCAAACTCATAGAAACCCTTTCCGAGAGGAATTGTTTTCCATGGTCCAATAGCTTTCCACACTGACTGCAACTTTTTAGTTAAATCCAGGTGTGTAAGAGGTTTATCCCCCTTAGATAGAATAACCCAACCGTGGAGATGGATTTTGCAATCCTCAAGACCAGCCAAGTAATCTGCCTCATCAATCCGGACAACAATAATGTCACCCTTAATACAAGGAGTAGGTAGCTAGGACAAAGGAATGTCACATGTATTTCTCAAAGCCTGAGCAAAAGTCTTCCTTAGACCGGATATAGAATATACTTTTTTATCAGGACATACTTTCCGATCCATCAAACAAGCCCATGGAATGAGGAAACCCGCAGAGCCCTTCGTCATTTTAGAAGGCTAAGAAGTTGCCGCCAAGAACTTTCACAAGACACACAGAATAACGACCGCACCACCGCGCGAGCCAACCACTCCGCCGCCACGATAGCCACCCCCTTTGCAATCACCAGACATGTAGACGCCGCAAGATTAATTCCTAATTTTATATATTGTGCTCCTAAGTAAAAGGTTATATTTGAAGGTTTTAAGAGAAGGCTGGTCTAAGATTAATTCCTTCCACGCTCGCTCCTAAATTGCTTAATCTCTCTTTCTCTTTACATGGAACAATTAATTATGTAGATTTATTTTCTTTTGACAAATCTTACAAATATTAGAAGTTCAGTAGAACTAATCAAACAGAAACCATATGTATAAACGTAATTGTGATTTTATAATTCGTGCAAAAAGGTTGAATACATCTTCTATGGATATATAAAATTTAAAGATTCTATAGGACTACCTTTTAACCTTTAAAACAAGGACAAAACATATAATCTCTTCGTGTGGTGGCAAGCTACAATTAATGACAAAAAAAATGTAAATATATACTTGGGAACATCTAGTTATTATTGTTGCAAAAATTCTCAAATCCCATATATTCATTGCTTTCAATCTCCAAGATCACGTTTGATATTCCAACTCCACCTATAAAGAGACATAAAAAGTGAAAGTTATGAGAAAACGGTATATTCTCATAAGGCCAATCAAAGAAAGGGGAACAAAAAATTTATTAGGAGAAACTTTTGGATGAAGAAGAGAAAAAAAATATAATGATTTTTTAATTAAGTTTTTAATATCCTATTTGAGTATTTTCAACTAAGTCTATTAATTTATTTTTCTAGTAAGTGGTTAAAATATTTTTTATAAGTATCATATTTTTTATTTTATTGTCAAGAAGAAGAAGTAATTGTTACCTCCAATTTATGCATCTAACTCACATATCAATTTGTTTTTGTTCTTCCAATCTCTTTCTATTTGTTTGTCAACTCATTTTTGAAAAAAAAAAACGAGTTAACTCACGAGTTAAAAAGAGATTAACAAGAAAAAAAAAGTGAGTTGATTGATGAATTATGAAAAAAACGATCACGTTACAAAGTTTATGGTAAAAATCAAAACATCATGATAATCAAAAGTAAAAGAATAATATTTTAAATATCTAATAGAATGATAAATTTTAATCCACCCAATTGAAAGTATTTAAATTTATGAGTATTTAAAATTTAATTAAACTTAAAATAAATTATTTATTTATAATTTACATTAAGTTATGCACATGGTAAAATTAACTTCCGGAAGTAAGTGTGGAAGATATTTTTTAAAATTTGAAATGTAAAAATCATTTCACCTAATTTGTTCTACTGTAAATGTTTATTAAGAAATTATATAAAAAAAAGGAGAAAAGCAAACAATTAGCAAGTATGAAGTAATGGAAGCAGCAAAAACACTCACCCAATGCAATTGTACTAATAAATATTGTGAAGGCCAAGACAAAAATAATTAAAGATGCCCTTTTGTAGATATTAACAAGCCTGTCAATGAGATGCTGTCCTAGGAATGCTGCAATGGCAGCCACAAGGGTGAGGAAGAGAGCTGCCAAACAGTAAGAAACATGAACATAAATTACTTGAAATTTATGTTTCCTTTGAAAACCATTCAGAGAGATTAAAAGGGTAAAATGTGAAGTGTTATTTCACCATAGGGAACTGGAAAACGGTTCAAGAGATAGTATTGTACAACTGATAAAGATGCTGAGTACATCATTCCAAAAGTGGCTGTGGCACTTGCTACCTGCAAAACCATGAAAGATAAGAAGATAACTTTTCTCGTTCTGTTACAAAGTGGACTATAAAACCGGTTCATAGGGTTAAGGTTTGCACCCACTCACTTATATACAATGAAAGGCTCTAATCTCTAGTCGATGTGGGATCTCCAATAGGTTCAAATTAAATTCTAGGTACTCACATTGAGCACTATGAAAAATAAGGGTGAAAGTGAAAGAAAAATCTATCAGATTCCGAACTCACCTGTGGAAGAATTCCCACTTCTAGAAATAAAGGACCCATGACAAATCCAGAACCTGTACCAAGAAGTCCACCAACAATTCCAGCCAGCAGAGAACAGATGCTGGCTAGAAATAGATGGTGCAATGGCCAATGTGTGTATTGACCACCTGCAGATCTCCCCTGATATAGGGCTCTTGCTTGATACAAATAAAATCCTACAGTAATTGGTATCTACAAAACACAAGTAGTTTGTGCCAGCATTTAATGAGTGTAATTTCCAATTTGCCACATTTGAGATCAAAGTTTCATTGAATATGTAGTTGGTTCAATTATATAATAGATCTTAGCCTCTTATGCATGGATATTTGGCACCACAGAAAAAGAAGTGATACTAATTGGTTTACCTGTGACAAAAGAAGTATCCAGTATGTGACTGAACAGGAAGCTACAAGATTCTGCCAAAAGTTAATCCCTTTGAATGGTTAGCTGAAATGATTGCACAAGAAAAAAAGGAAGAATGCAATGCAAGTTCTTGTAATTCTATGGAAAAGAAAATTACTTTGGCAATCTGTAAGATAACAAATGCGAGCCACACCAGGAAAACAAGTACAAACTCCTTCCAATAGATGTTGCCAAGGAAGTTCACCTGCATGCATAGACCTTCCTTTATGGCATATAATAACTTAATTTGATCATGTTAAGAACATGTGGACCAGTGCATACCAACCTCAGTTTTTCTAGTATTCTTTGCAGCACCTTCTTCTACACATCCTGGAAGATACTTGTATCCCTCATCCCCATTGCAAGTAGCTGGAAGAGAAGGTCCATGGCATATACTTGGTTAACTTGTAGATATATATTGAGGTTGTGTCTTGTGACCAGATGAACAAGATGAAGTCTTTATTTGAGAAAAAAAAAATCAATTCATAAACTCACCAGAAGACTCTGATGAAAGTTTGCTAGTCTCCTGATATTATTGAAAAGAAATGGAGGATCAGAATCTTTATTCCATATTCACAAGATTTTTGCTTTGGAGAAGAACTTGGTAATATGCAAGGTTATTGAGTGAACCAGTATGTTCCTAATTTCACCAAGCATGATTGGAAAGTCCATGGAGAAACTAAAAAAGCTGTGTAGGTAAGGTGCAAGGTGATTTAAACCCCAAAAAAGTTGTAGCATTTACCTCTTTCATTTTGGTTTCCTTTTTCCATGTCTCAGAACCTTTGAAGAATGATCTGATTGATGTCACTGCAAAGACCCAATATAGCAAATTAATGATATTGCTGAGTGAAATTTTGATCAAAGTACAAATCTTCTATCATTACCTAAACAGAGAATTATTAGAAGAACAGTGACCATCCAATCAGCACATATTACGCTTAAGATAACTCCTATGCTGATTCCCAGCATGAGAGTGGGTTGGATAAGCAGCATCAAATCATAGTCAATAACAGGTTCATCAAGCGTGGGATGTTTTTGTTTCAAGCAGAAGAAAACAGCTGAGATGGCTGCACCTGTCACCATACCTGAATACTAAACACAGTAAATGGCTAAACACAGAACAGTCAAAACCATTTCAGTAATAGACTAGTCTATAAACAACTAGTTTCTTTCTTCACAGAAAATCATATAATTATTAGCAATATCAGCTGCATTTCTGAACAATGATTGCTGAAAGAGATACATGAATGCTTACACTTTGAAATGGAAACTGCTGATTTTGGATCAAAACCAAGAATCAGGATTACCATGGGCACAAAGATGCCACCACCCCCTACTCCCCCTACACTTCCAAATGCTGCTCCCAAGATTCCAAGCAAGGTTCCAACAACAATTCTCCAGCCAAATTCCATTTCCTGTTCATAATTGAGTAATCAAATTTGCTCTTTCTTAACCCCTGAATTTAGATAAGTGATAGGCAGAGATTACTGATATCTATCTATCTATCAATCTCCTTGCCCAATAGATCAAAAGAACATGTTTATCTTAAGAGTGACATATAAAAATACAAGTGTTACTTATCTTATAATGCATAAAAAGCATTGTATTACAATGAATTAAGGAATTAACTTCCTTGATAATCAATTAAGCAATTAGTGATTAATGAAGAGAGACACAGTGTAATGTGATGGATGCAAGAACTTACTGGCCACACATGTTGATAACCAAGATGACTCCATATGAATTCCAAGGCTTTGATATGGTAAGAAAATGGTTTTGCTTCATTTGTCATAGACACTTCAATTTTAGTGCTTGTTATAGCATAGAAGAAGACACAAAGCAGCAAAAAAATGAAGGAAAAAATAACCACATTTCTCATGATTAACCAGCAAATATGAAAGGAAAGCTAGAAGATCAGAAGATGGCTGCTATGCAAAAAACCGTATGATGTAAATGTTTTAAAACTGTGACAGCTAAGAAATGCAAGATTTTTCAATCAAGGAAATTTTGCATGTGCTTAAAATGAGGAACACATTACACTTTTTTATTATAGAAACAATGAGTGAGTTTTTATTGTAGTTTTATAAAGAAAAGTTTGGGTTCACATCAACTACAATTTTTTTCTTGAAAAGACTAATATCTACTAATCAGAATTACAAATTTTGGAATTACTAAATGTGTTTAATATTATCAAAATATTATACCTAACAGAATAAAATTAATTTTTTTATCTAAAAAACCATTTAAAAATAAATAAAAAAGTTAAAGTTTCATTATATTATTAACATTAAAATAATGTTTTGTTTAAACTGTTTAAATTTATCTAATACCATAAAATTTACAAAATCAATATAAAGAACTCAATTTAAGAAAAAAAAAATATAGATTGAAGGAATAAGAGAAATAGTTATTAGTATTCCCTACATAGGAACTAAAATAACTTTTTTTTTTGAATTACACACACCAGAGAAAATAATTCTAAATATAGTAAAAAAAATTACTATAGAGATTAAAAATATATTTTAACTTAAAAATTATTCAGATTGTTGGGACTCGGATAAGAATAAAAATTTTGTAGGGCATACTGTCTAATAATAAATTAATAAAGGGCCCTCCAAGCTTGAACCTGATCTGTCAAACTGAAGGAATGTGTGTCTTTTGGATTGTTCCAAGGGTCACCAATGTTTTTGAAGGGTTATATTTGGTAATATTTGTATGGTGCATTAATTTAGTCCTGGAAAAATAAAGAAAACACTCTCTTCTTTAATATATTTGCATTTTTTTAATATAAATAATTATATAAATGAAACTATATACAAATAAAAATGAAATAAATTATGAATTGGTATTTAACTTAGATTAAGAAAAATATTCTGAATTCTCTTATGGGAAAAAAATGATTTTAGATTAGATTGCAAAATCAATTGTAAATTTGTTCATGTAGAAATTATTTACTTGCTTTATATTTTTATCAGAAATTGAACGTTTTTTGTGGAATAAATGGAAGTGAGTTTTCGAATTCTATAACCATAATAAAGAATATGTTTAATATTAATGAGAAATGAGTATATAAATTAATAGAGGTGCGAATGACTAAGAATAGTGAACAAAAAAGTTATTATAAGTGTAAATTGAAGTGAGTTTTGTTTTTATAGAGATATTATTTTGTAATCTTATCTTTTTGCTAATAATATATTCATAATAGGTCTTAAGGTATTATTGTAAATGAATAATATATCAAAGCTATAATGAACGACAAGCAAATTGCTAGCTTTTATCTTTAAATGATGATTAATCTTTAAATGATGATTAATTTATCTCTTATTAATAAGAATAATAATTTATTTATAAGATATTCAACTTATATTTTGAGTGTATTGAGAACAACAAGTATGTTCTAGAAGTTGAATAAAGTTAAGGATAACTATGAAAGTCCAATTTAAATCTAAATATTTGGATTAAGAATTTAGATTAGAGTTTAAATTCAAATCTATATTTTTCATAAAAATAATTTAGACTTTTTACAAATTCAAATTCAAAGAATTATATTGGATTTTAAATCTAAATCCATATTTTTATTAAAAAAAATAATTTAATTTTAAATTTAAATTCATATTTTTTTTATAACAAAAATAACATAATATTATGTAAAAAAAAGTTAAATACTATATAAATATCAAAGAAATATAATAAAGTTATAATTTAATAATATCAAAAATTCAAGATAACATAATACATAATTTTTTACTATTCAAAATACACATACCTAATACTTTAATTAAACTTGAAAATATTATTTTCATTTCAGATTCTATTATATTTTTTTAGTTAAGTGAATGGGTAATGTAAGCTAGAGGTAGAAATAATGGAGCAAATAAAATTCCAAAGAGGATGCATAAAAAAAATGTGGTTTTACTAATGATTTGTTTGGATTAGAGTGTGGAAATGAGAGAGTGGATTTGAGATGATTTGAAGAGAAAATGTAAAAAAAGTTAAGGTGTTTGGATTAAGGTAAATAGAGTGAAAAATGTGAGGAAAGTTTGTGAGTGATGTGATGGGTGTGATTAAAATTGTATTTTTTTTAATTGATAAAAATGTAACTTTAAATATTTGCCCTTACATTTAAAAATTGTTAAAAAATTAATTAATTAATTATTTATAAATTATAATTATTTTTTATTTAAAATATTATTTAAATATTTATAATTATAAATATTTGATAAAAACTTATTTTTATATTAAATAACATTATTATTTTAAATTTTAAATTTTTTAATTAATATAATTATTATATAAATTTATTTCTTTATTATTAAAAAGTATTAATTATGTTATTTTAGAAGAATTATTTTTTTATAATCTTAATTATATTTTTTATATTTAAATTATAATTCTATTTAAAAAATAATAATTATATTTTATTTAAAATAAAAAGGGTAAAATAATAAATTATAATTAATTATATATATATATATATATATTCAACTTTCTTTGCAACTCAGCGAAGAAAGTTTAGAGTGCAGATTTTTTTGGGATTCCGTGCCTTTTTACATTGATTTTCGAGTTTTCCTTCTGCATAGTAAAACTTCGTTTTTCCTTGCCCATAAACAAACAGGGCCTAAAGGTGGTGGAGAGTGAAGCAAATGAAATTTCAAAGAGAATGTATATAACATGGTTTTGGTAGATGAGTTCGAGAGAGCGCTTCCAAAATTCTAGATTGGAAATTTGGATTTTTAATTTTTAAAATTTGTATCTCTTAAGAAATTCCAAAAGGATTTCAATGATCAAATGTTGATTACAAATGTTTGTACACAAACCACTTTAGTTTACCCTTTATTAATCTTTCTATGGGATTAAGAATTCCAAATATTATTTTCTATCTTTTTCCTATAAACAAAAACAAAGGTAGGATCAAAGGAATAACTCTCCAAAAGAAGATGTACAATAAAGCTTCTTTTATAAGAGTGTTTAATTCACAAGGTCATGTATATTATAGTTTTCTGACTCCCACTTGTACAAAAAAAAATATACCAACAAAGCTTTCTCGGAGAGTAAAATGTAATGAATGTTTTGTATCATTGTATGTGTCTTTGTCATATATATATATATATATATGTGTGTGTGTGTGTGTGTGTGTGTGTGTGTGTGTGTGTGTGTGTGTGTGTGCGCGCGCGCGCGCTTATAATATAATATGACCTTCTAGAGCAATTTATATATGATATATTTGTTGTATTTCTTAATAATATTAATAATTGAATCTTAATATACAACACTACTTGATTTAACATAAGTGTCAATTATGGACTTGTGCTCAATATAACGGGAAACAATGTGTAATATATTATATCACATAATAATATATGTATTATTTTTAGTTAGTGAGGTAAGTGTTCTTATTGATTGAGATAAAATCCTTCCATAAATTATGTAAAAATTCATTACAAAGAATCATTCATATAACATTAGATTATATATAGAAAGATTTCATGTTGGATGTTGTACTTGAATTGAATGATTAAAAAAGTAATGCAACTACCATTAAAGATTCATTTTCGAAAGAGGTCAATCACATTAATAAATAGTTTATTAATTATTATTATTATAAATTGATGGAAACCTAGTTGAGATCTCTCTTGGAAAGAGGTTATGCTTGTTAACTAATTTCTTGGCTTCATTTTTTGTGTGTTTATGTATTTTATAGCTTGGTTCTTATGTGGTAAGATATGACAAATGAATCTAGGTGGACATGAGATAAGTTTCTTGAGTTTCTTGTTGGTTTATTTGAAAATTTATTAGAGAGAACTTCATGATAAGGTTCTGGAAGCTAAGTTATGGTGTGCATGATTTCTTAGTTGGAATAGGTTGTGCTTTTGGTGTTCTTTTAGTAGGGTTTCCTTCGATCATGTAGTAGAAGGATTAGGAAGTGTTGGAGGTGGGTCTTGGTTGGTTCTTGGGTCAAGGATGAGAGGTATGATGTTCTTGGATAAAAGGTAGCTTAATTTTTTGATAGAATCTTAATGGAAGGTGGTATATATTTGGTTGCCTTAATGATCTTTTGTGGTTTTGGGTAATTATTAGCAAGCTTGGATGGTGGATGGATGAGGGAGGTGGATGCATAGTAAGATCATAAGAACATATGAACATAATTTAAGTAATATGGTGTAGAAATGAAAAAAAAATCGAAACGAAAGGAGACTAAATATCAAGATATGGATGATGTAAGGCTTTGATAAATCTCTTTTCAATAAAAGAAAACAACACACGCGTTTTCAGAATTTTGTGACAAGTATAAGTATGAATTTTGTGACAAGTATAAGTATGTAAACTAAATGCCTAAAATATAGAAAACTTAGTAAATGGATTATTATGGCACTTTTTGGTCCCCAATTCCCTTTCGGTATTGGTCATTGTATTCCTTATCACTTTCTGTTCAATTTTCATACATCATGCACCTTATTTTAAGCTCTATAACAAAAGTCATAAATGTTTGAACCTTTTTTACCAAAAACTTTCAAATTTAAATTTATGGTTATTCTAGAAAATGTAAGGACTATACTATGAAATATACACGAAAACAAGTTACCATAAAAAATTGGGTCAAAAATCAAGAAGTAAATATATAATATCTTATCTGAAGTGACGATTATTTATGTATCAAGAAGTAAAACGTTACTTTATACGTTATAGCACGATATTTGTAATCACCATTACTATATTACATTGTGAATTATTGTACTTTAGTTACAATGGTCGTAATTCGAGTATTAAATATTTTAATTTTTAGAGCATTTTCTAGAGTATCTTGAAAGAGAGAAAATTCTCTTATGATTGGATCTTGATTTATTGGATCAAGTGAGAATTTATCTCAGCACTTATCTTGAAGCAACTTCAAGTGGCATGGTCTTCTTCATCGATCCATTAATTTCTCTCTTCCACTTTCTATTCCTTTTCTTTCTAATTTTTGAATTGTTCTTATTGTTTCCTTATAGTGATTCACTTTATGTTTAGTTTTATTTGTATGTTCATTTTCACTTCTTAGAAGCAAGTTTTCACACTTGTATAATCCTTTGGATTAAACTTGTGTTCATGGCAAGCTTCTAAAAATTTATTTTCTATATTGTTCTTATGTTATTGATTTTTTTTCGTTCCACTCTTAGAAGCAAAGTTTCACTCTTAATGGTGAACATCTTTAAGATTCATGTTGTTTTATATGAAATTCCAAAAAGATAAATCTAATTAAAGTTTCAATAAGCAAGCAAAATCATAGTTAGTAAATCATCATTTGGTCATCCGAGTAAGGTTATAAACCACAATTGTATGAAGATGAGTTGACATGGAATGCTAGCTTGTTCCTTGTATGATTTGAATTTTCCAAACTAATCATGTTTGCAATTGTTATTTCCATTTTTAGTTTTGCTGTTATTCGGTTTGGTTATTTGCTCATAAATTTTTGACTTATTTTGATCAATGAATGTTGTTTTTTTAAGCATGTTGTTTTGTCTAATTATATTATTCATTAATTACAATGACCTATAATATAGTTTACCTTTGTTTATTTCAGTCATATGCACATAATTGTTCTTTTAAAGTTTTCTTTGTTTCTAATCTAGTTACTTAAACATTTTTTTTTAGTAAAACATAATTTCTATAACAAATTTCTAATTAATGTGTAAGTTTGATGTTACTTTTAGTGTGAATTGATTAGAGGACTTCAAACATAAGTATAATAGTGTTATTTTTTACTTGAATCATATAGTAATATTGTGTGTACATTTGAAACCTTAAAATCACACAACAAGCAAATAAAAAAGAACTTGAAAGGCCTAAGTCAAGCAATTCAAGACAAAACAAGGCCAAAAAAAATTGAATTGAAAAAAATTTAAGTGTTTATCCAATTTGTTATGAACTTAGGTACAATATTATTGGCTGACTCATATAGATTTGGCAACTTATTTCTAAAACTGTGTTTTCCTCATTTTCTTACTTTGAGTGATATTAAATTTAGGTATTAATTAGCTTGTTTTAATACCTTTTATTAATAATTATAAAACATTGTTAAATTACTATTGTTTTTTTTAAGTTTTTTTTTGTCTTTTTGTTATAGCCTTTGTTTTTTCTCATAATCAACACTTTTGATTTAAATACTTTTTTTTCTTTGTAGATTGTCTTTTAAAAATATTTATGTTTTTTCCTTGATAAATTTGTATTATTTGTTTTAGTGAGTTGTTATTCTTTCATTTGATGCTTAGAATCAAGAACTAGATTATATATTGAAAATTTAACTCTTTCTTTTAAAAGATTAAGTGAAAAGAGGGCATACTATCTCCAGTAAACAAGTCTAGAGTACACATAGGGAGAGTGACATTTTGGTTTTTCAAGATTCTTTCTTTTAGCTTGCTAGTATTTGTTGGTGTTTGATAGGTTAAAAAAATTATTAAAAGTATCTTCATCATTTTCAATCTATCCTTAAAAATATTGTTTGATTTACGTATTAAGTAAATACATGTTATAATAGAGATTCTCATTGCCTAAGTCACATAGATTAAGATATCAAGTGGTGAGTAATTAAAGAAAGAAGTTCTTGCACATTATGACATGTGGAAATGTGCGTCTTGAGTTGTAATGAACTTATCATTTGGGTTCGCTTATTAATTTAAGTCTGGAATTGAATCATATATTAGTTTCTAGTGCGACATACTTAATAAGAGTCTTATGGAAGACATTAGTTGATATTTCATTATTGAATATCCTTTTATGTATAGATCCATATGTGGTTTTATATGGTTTTTATATGTTTATTTTTTAAAAAAATTGATATTTTTATGGATTGCTAATTAAAATGTTTCCTTTTATATGCATTATTTCATATTGAAATTTTATTTTAATAACTTACCCCTTATATATGTTATTTGTGTGATAATATAGTATGATTGTAATATATATATATATATATATATATATATATATATATATATATATAAAGTACAAACACTATATGAAAGAGAATAAATATTTTATTTTAAATTTATTGTTTAAATAATTATATTTAAACTGATTTTTTTTATCAATTATTAAATTATAATTTTATACACTACAAAAAATTATTAAATTACAATTAATTTTAGAGACAATTTTAGAGACTAAAATAATTATTGGTATCTAAAGTAGTTTCTATTACTAATCAAAATTTATAAAGTATTTTTTAATTTAAATCTAATCATTAACTACCAAGGTTTTATTTATTAATATTTTAAATTCTAAATTATTCTCTAAAAGACTAATTGAGACCAATTTAGAATAGAAAATATTAATATGTTAATTTAGATATCAATTTAAAAATCATTTTATAAATTTTTATTAATAATAAAAATCACTTTAGATAATAATTTTTTTTTATCTAAAATAATATTTAATTTAGTTAATATATTGACTAATTGTTTTTCTCTCTAAATTTAACTACTATTTAATGAATTTCTTATAGTGATACTATTAAATAATAATAAAGTGATTAAATATTTTATATTTTAAAGTATTTTTTAAAATATTATTACATTAATTTTAATTTATATAATAAAATATTAAACAATTTTAAGGTTAATATAAAGTTTTGTATGCAATATTTAGGTGAACAAAAATTTTCATCTAGCAGTTATTCTTTAAAAGTTATAGTTAGACTAAAAGACATTAAATAATTTATATTTTATAATCATATATATATATATATATGATAAGTTTGTATTTTAATAATTACTTTAAAAACTATATTAACTATGGTTTGTGATTGAATACAGTCGATTTTTTTAAAGTAGTTTATCTCTATATTTTAGAATTGATATTTATATATTACAAATAATTATATTTATTTTAATGTTATAAAGCCAAAAAGTGTACAAACCCTTAACATAAATATGATTAAAATGAGCACACAAATGTTAATATTTAAATATGCAGATTTCTTGTTTCTTAAGAAAATGGTTGATAATAAAAATAATAATAACTGTTGCCAAATTGTTCATTTTTTAATTAAAACTGATTGATTTGGTCACATGAATCTGAAAATAGTAGTTTTTTAATGTTGAAATCTATGAAAAGGTCAATTATGGAGATATTTGGGATTTTTTAATAACCATGTGAAAACATGAGATAGGGTCACCATTCTCTACTAACTCTACCACATGCAATTCCTTGTGAGAGAAGTTTGATATTAAAGAATTTTTTAATTTTTTATATGTTTCGCAAAATATAAAATATTTATAGTCAATCAATAACTATTTTCTTCAAATTATATTTAATAAATAACTATTTCAGTTTAATTTTTTTATTACTTATTTGTCCATAAAAAATATTCACGTGTCACAGTTAAATAAATGTTTATTAGTTTTCAATATTAAATGTTTTTTTGTATTAAAATTATATGAGTTGTTATGATAACTTTCTACATTTGCAATTTATCTTATTTAATAAAAGATGTTGGAATAGTTGGCTCCAACTCTAGGGTTGAATGATTGACAGCAGAGGATAAAAATAAATGTATAGTAGATTGTCTAACATATTTATAAAATCACTGTGAATAATTATAATAGTTTATAACTCAATTAAAAGATTATAAGTTTTAATAACTTGATTAGGTATTTAATGTGATTTTTGTAATTTTAGCAATATCATTTGAACAATTTAGATTGATTGGCTTGTCTTTCTTTAGTTCTTCATCTTCAATCCCTTTTATTTAATTTTTATTGAAATGTTCATTTGTGCATGGTTGTGGCGAGGATGATGAGTAGTTAGATGGCCATAAACTATGTATAGTGAACTCTGGTTTTGGTTTTGGTTTTGGTTTTGTTCTCACACATAAACCATTACCATGACAAAGGCCTCTTGGCGAAAATTGTGAAATCATCCAATAGTCAAAAGTGTTAGCATAACCATGGAAGAATAAAAAGACAAAAAAGAAAACACTAAGGTAATTTCATTGTGAATATTTGTGCAGAATAATGAAACTCAATGATCTCAATTTATAACCTATGGTTTTTGAAAAAGCTAAGGGTTCTTTTAATGTACATTGTGTTACTAAATTTTACACCAAATATGTGTTGAAATAGTTTTATCAATATATCTATCTAAACATGTTATGTTGTGTGAAACAATCCTATATCTAATTTCAGCTTATACCTATATATTTATAAATAAACAAAATTATGATATAAACATAAATTATGGATGAAGTTTAATGCGTTAAACATTATATAATTTTTTTATAATCAGAAAATCGTTTCACTTAAATAACACCTAGTAGTTGAGATTTTCAATTATTCAAAAATAATTTATAGTTATTCAAAATAGATTTAAGTATGAATCTATACTTATATATAAAAGAAATTTTCCATTATAACCGTTTTTTGTGTACACAATTTTTTTTCCAATTTTATCCTTATTTAATATATCTCATTTTATTAGTATAATGGAGTATTTTGTCATTTCATATAAATTACTTAAAAGATAAAATTATTTTTTAATTTTTAAATTAATATTAATATACAATTTTTATATGCTGACTCCCCATTCTTTTCTTATTTTAAGGCAACACTAGGAAGAGAGAGCATACTCTCACATGATCTTAATGTGAACATCATCACACTTTTCGATCCAAAACTACCAATGGAAAAAGAGAAAAAAACTTGAAAAAAAAGAGAGAGATTCAAACCTGAGAAGAATAAAAAAAGATTGTTTAATCAATTCATCATTTATTTTTTCTTTTACATGTTATTTTTTTTGTTTTTCAATTTCGACTCTTACAAAATTATTTTTGTATTTATATTAAATTTCTATCATCGTGAAAGTGAAGTAAAACCAAAAAAATATGGATAATCGTGCCTGTATTTCTACAAGTAATACTAAAAAGATAATCCTAATCATGACATATTTATTTTCTATCTCGTTGTTAATATCTTTTGTTCCACAAAGTTTGCAGATAATTTTTTTTAATTAAAATATAATGTCTCTCACACACATATGCATTTAAAATTAAAAGTTTTTAACAATATGTATTTAAAATTAAAAGTTTCTAACAATAACAAACCTCTTACACATGTTCCAGCATATTTTATTCATTTAAATCGCAAACATATCGTTCTGATAAAAAATAATGTATTAATCTAAATTTTTAATTTTTTTAATGCAATAACTATTCTTATAAAATCATTTGTCTAGAATGTTATAAATATTTAGAGGGTCTACTGAAAATTGTACTTATACGAACACTCAATATAAGTAAACCATTTACTTAATTTTTTCTATTATCAAAATATTAAAACATAAATTCTACATATAATTTTCTAATCATCAGTCTATAATCTCAAAAAATCATCAAAATTCTCAAGAAAAGATTAAGATGTCTTATTAATATTACATGTTATGTCTTTCTCATTTCTTTAAAATATTAAATTGATGCTCTTCTTTGAACGTGAATCATGTCCACATAAATATTAGAAAAATAGTTAGATATAGCTCATCTTTGAACGTGAAGCATGTGCACATAAAAATTTGGAAAGTGGTTACACGCGTAGAGATAAATATTTTGTTGCATAATTTTTGTTATGAGCAAAATCTTTGTTGCATAATTATAATAATATTGAACTTCACTTCCAGTTTTATTTTATTTTTTGATATATATCTGTAGAATGAACAGAACTATTATATTTGTATTTGTTTTTCAAATATTTAATACAAGTATATATCTGATCTATAACAATTAAAAAAAGAGATTATCTTATTTCATGTTCATAATTATTTTTCAAAATACGTTTTAGATATATTGTTTCTTGGTTCCAATTTACTAACATTTTGTAACAAAAAAATGTCTCAGTTAAACGTTAATTTAGAAAAAAAATATAATATTAAACTGTTACTCACAAATAAATCACTCATCACATACTTATGCCAATTCATTTTAATTGCCACCAAAAAAAATTATTCACCTTAACATACCTATTGATAATATAAAACTAAAATCAATTAAGGATTAAATTTTTAACAAAAAAAAGGATAATATGATGGAAATGTAAACATTTTGGGGCTATGTTTGTGCTGGTTTTAATAATATAAGTATATTAGAATATTTTAAAATAAATTATTATTAACTCTGAAAACTTTTATTATATCTTTAATATTATGTTATTCAAGAACAAATTATAAGATTATCCAAAATAAATTCCCGGTTGCAAGTTTTACACCCAAGGTTATAATAGTGATGTGGCAAAATTTTAACATTGTGGCAAAGAGTATTATTATAGTTGGACTTCAATCATGAAAAGTAAAAGGGTTTTGGAGAGAGAACAAAACTCATTTCAGATCGTGGAAGGGAATTTTTTTTTTTGGATTTCGGTTTAGGAAAAAGTGTGTGGGAGAGGAAGGATAAAAACATTTTGTTTCTTACTTTTTCTCAAAAATAATATTTCTTTAAAGTAAAACAAATAATAATAGGTAAAATAAATAATAATAAGTGATAGTAAGTTTATTCATAAAAAAACTAGTTCTCACATTATTAAAAAAAATTGAATATTTTTTTTTATTTTTATAAAATAGTTATTATCATATAATTTTGTTAAGATATCTTAAGATAGCAGTGACAACATTTGAGTAATCAATATAAAATTTTTGTATAATTGACTCATAATACCGTTCGTAAGGGTAGTTTTAGATTGGGGAGAGAATTTGTGAGAGAATTTTAGAGAATGAATTTGAAATGATTGAGAGGAAATTGAGATTATTTAGATTGACGGTATGTTAGAGTAGATTTGTAAGAAAAGTTTATTGAAGTTTGTAATTGATATGATATTGTGGAAGATTTTTAAATTTTTTTAAAATGTATAAAATACAAGTTTATAAATTTGATAAATAATAAATTTTTAAAAAATTAAAAAATAATTTAATATAAAAGAACTTAGAAATATATATTAGAATTAAAATAAATTAAAATAAAAATATTATTAAATTTAATAAAAATACGTATTAATAATTAAAATTAATCTTTTATTTATTGTTTATTTTATTATAATATACAAATTAATATTAATAATTAATAAAGAAATTATAAATGTAATATATATATATATATTAAAATATAATTTATATATGTATGTAATTTATTAATTGTTTAAAACAAAAACAATATAAATTTATTTTTCCCTGCAAATCTCTGAGGAAGAGAAAGTTTTAAAACAAAAAATTACCTTGTTTTTATGTTTTTATTATTTTATTTTTTTGTTTTTCTAACTTTCTTTGCACTTTAACTTTTTTTTGTCAATTTTCGCCTAAAAACAAACAGGTCCTAAAAGACAAATATGATATAGTAATAACGAGATAAATAAGTTTTTAAACTATTTTTCTATATTTTTTTTAGATCATAAAAAACTTCTTTTTCATATACTATTAATTTTTATTTGAATCCATCAGTGGTTTACAATCAATTATGCTTCGTCTCTTTTAGGATAATAATAACATATTTTCTTTGAGAAACTATAACTCCTTCTTTTGATTGAACTATTTCAATGCCAAAAAATATTTAGATTTTCAAAGTCATTAGTTTAAAAATAACTGCATAAGTGTTTCTTTAAGTGAGAGATTTTAGAAACATCATTCCTATTAATTACTATATCAGGAACATATACTATTAATTCCGCACAATTTTTCATGGGAGATGTCATAATAGAAAACAAAGTGGTATGCTCATTAGGTTTCATCTTAGAGAAAGAAATTTTCAAACAAAGCTTGAAAAGATTGCTTGAAACCATAAACGAGCAACACAACTTACAAACCAAACTAGACTCCTCCTAATCAACAAACGCAGGAAGTTGCTATGTCTAGACATCATCTTCTAGATCATTATTCAAAAACAAAATATATTTTAATATCTAATTGATAAGGGATCAACGAGGGCACAAAAATATTGTAGATTTTGCATTCTATAACTCTTATGCAATGCTTTTGGATGCACCCGAAATCTACAAAATATACTTTCGGAAACATAATATGAAATACAATTTTCATCTACCACACCATTTTGAAATGTGTTTTTTGGAATGTACATCCACACCTTTCCAAATACCAAAATGGAAGAAACATTCTATGGATTTTGTATTCGAGAAGTTTATCACTGAATTATAAATTCTGATAAACGAATCTTCACCATTACAACCAGCAAAACAAAAATACCCTCTCACAACTTCTCCACCTACCTCGACCTAATCAACTTCAAAACACTACCACCCCTTTCCTGAATTCTTTTCTTCCAATAAAACTTTAAGGAGCAAAATAGGTACTTTGTAACTTATGGGGGTGCAATAGAAATTTTGGGTGCAGAAAGAAAATTGGGGATGCAGATAGAAAATTGGGGGTGCAGATAGAAAATTGGGGGTATAGATAAACAATTGAGGGTACAGATAGAAAATTGGGGGTGCAGAAACCAAAAGCCTTTCTTTGCAATGTGGAGTAATTTGTAGGCAATTGCTTCCTGCACCCGATCAATTGTGACTGACACCCGACACACTTTTAAAAATTCTAAAATGCCCTTGTCTTCTTCATTTACGGATAAAAATATCCGGAACTGCACGTTGCTTACGGATAAAAATATCCAGAACTGATCGTTGCTTACGGATAAAAATATCCAGAAGCCACAGTTGTGCCTACGGATAAAAATATCCGGAAGTCAGCCACAGTTGTGCCTACGGATAAAAATATCCAGATCCAATTATGTTCTGGATAAAAATATCCGTAAGTCAAAACAAACTTACGGATAAAAATATCCGGACCCCAAACTCCCTTACGGATAAAAATATCCGCACCTCTCAAAAGTCACTTGCGGATAAAAATATCCGCAACT
>Ga0123342_1004547_pt1 | contig 21021 bp, 14 predicted proteins | sample Turbeawhitnodule_FD_89960 | JGI IMG/M metagenome (GOLD analysis project Ga0123342, IMG submission 89960) | Root nodule microbial communities of legume samples collected from Mexico - Turtle bean Mexico white nodule | ecosystem: Host-associated > Plants > Roots > Nodule | place: Mexico: Nepantla...
GGGAAGATTATAATTATGAAAAAAATGGATGAAAGTTCTTCTAAGGTGGCATCCAATGTTATTGAAATGGAAGAATGTCAATAATGTTTATGTTTAATGTTTTTGAATTAATGTTTATGTTTATGTTTAATGTTTTGAAATTAGGTATTTTTAATGTTTTGGAAGTGGAAGAATAGTATTATTTGATATTTATCTTAATGTTTAATGTTTTGATGTTTGACTATATTTGAAAAGGAAGAAAAAAAAAATTAGATTTGATAATAAAAAATATATAGGTTTAATTTGACAATTTTTTAAGAACAAAATGTAAAAAAAATATATTTAATTTAAAAAAAAACGTGGGCTGGCCCGTAAACCCGCGAGCCAGCTCTTATGCGGGGCGGGTCGAGAATTCTAGCCCGCAATAACTTTGCGGGCCAATGCGGGGCAGGCTGGCCCGCTTTGCCACCCCTATTTAAAACTGACATTTTTAGCTTATATTTTTCTTGATTCATCTAATGTAATGGTTTCTACCTTTTGAAGAGGTGATTTGGAGATGGAATTAAACTACAAATCATGAAAGAAGATACTAAAGAAGGAAAACTTGAAATTGGGTGCTAAAAAGATGAAAAACTACAAAAACGGACTTTAAAAGGTCAACATTTCCTTGTAAATAGGAAAGTAGACGGTCAACAATGTTTGAAAAGAGAAAGTTGCAGAAGTTAGTTAGGATATAAGTGAGAATTGAGGTTCATTAATTGTCAAAGCTAAAATTCATCCCAATGTAGAAACTATATAAATAGAAATACTTAGTTACTTTACACAAGATACTTAGTTAGTTAGTAGCTGCGCTTGTTTTTTAGGTTTATGTTTGTGACGTTTTAAGTTCTAAGAAATCTATTCAAGTTCTTCTTCATTCGCATTTCTTCTTCTCTTTCATTCTTGCATTTTCTTAGTTCTTCTTTCGAAATGAATTCAATTATGAAAATGAGTTTCAATGATTCAAACATCATGTCAGACGATGTTCTGTTTTAGCATTTTTCTCTTAAAAAATCTTTACAAAAGTATGTTTTAAAAATGAGTTTTAAGGACATATGAGCTGAATGGTTTTATGTTTCTTCATTTTCAAGGAATCTAAATTTAGGTCCCTTGTATTTGAAGTAGAAGAACATTGAACCATGGTTCTGATCCTTATTTTTTATGACTGAAATGAGTTTAGTTTTGCTTTACTGCTTTTTTGTTCAATTCATGTTTGTTTACATTTCTATCATTTACTTATGAAGTTTAAATTTCCCTTTCATTTTCAATACATTCTAAAACGTTCTTAGTTTACAATTCATCATGCCCTGTTATACGTTTATAGATTCTACATTTATGCAATTTACTTTTTCTTCAACTTATCTTTCTGTGTTTTAAGTTTCCAAGCCTTTTACAAATTTTATTTTGTGTTACATTTTTTTTTGTTTAAAATCAAGCTTACTTTTGATTTCATTTATGACTTTACATTTCTTTACGTTTTAACATTTACTAAATATTTAGATAGAATTTTCTTAACCGCAATTTCAGTTTCTGTTCATTGCGTTTACGCCACCAATTCATAATCTGAATTTTGCTTTAAATTTATGTTTTACCATTTACTTTCAAGTTATTTACATTTTCGGATAAATCCGAAAGCTATTCTTTTTGGTTATAATGCCTAAATCTCAAGTCGGCACACTTGTGTCATTAAATGGACTATGAGACAATTGTCTTCTTAGATGGTCTAGTGTACACTTTATATTGCATTTTACTTTCCTTTAAATTATGCAATTTAAATCAAATTTTCCCCCTTTTAATTTGTTAAAAACATAATTTTAAACAATGGATTTCAATTAACATATTTTCTCTGAGATTCGACCTAGGTTGACCCTATATTACATTAGGAGAAAACTTAATATGTCTATTTTGAAAAACTGAACGCGACGAAACAATTATCAAAATATAGTCGTTGTTGTCGGGGAGATAAAGTATCAATTGAAAATCTTTGCGTGAAAAAAATTGTTTTAATTTGATTTTTTTTTCATAAAAAAATTACCCTACACTTTACTTGATATTTGTTTTTCCAAACAATTATGTCACAAAGTACTGATTGAACAATGTGAATGAGGTATATGACTAGAAATAGACAAAATATATTATACCCCTTAAACCATAATATTGAAAGGACCTACAAAAGATTGAACAAATTAATAGAGGATTGCCATCTAATTTTGTATACTACTTCTTCAAGCTCTGATTCTGAACACCTTGAACCAGAATCAATGGCAGTGAACAGAGAAAGAACCTTGAAAGAGCTTGCTAACCAAGATGTTGCTATCAACCATTATGCATTCAGATGCCAATCATGCATGAGGGAAATTTTAACCATGAACTCCAATCATGATTAATACATTTGCTTCCAAAATTACATGGCCTAGTTGGAGAAGACCCTCACAAACATCTCAAGAAATTTCAAGTAGTACGATCAACCATGAAACCACCTGATGTATCTGAGGATCTGGTGAAGATGAAGGAATTTTCATTTTTGTTGAATGACATAGTGAAAGATTGACTTTATTTACAATCAAGCCCAATAATCATGTGGGCTGAAATAAAAATACTTTTTTTTTGACAAATTCTTTTTAGCTTCAAGGACAACATCTATCAGAAAAGAAATGAGTGGTATAAGACAACTGAATGGGAACCTGTATGAATATTTGGAAAGGTTCAACAAGATATATGCTACGTTCCCAAATCATCAAATCAATGAACAATTGATAATTCAATACTGTTATAAAGGTTTTTTTTACCAAAGGAGAGAAATGTTATTGATGGAGCAAGTAGAGGAGCACTATTGGATAAGACGCCAACAAGAACTCGTTACCTGATCTCTAACATCGTTGGGAATTCACAGAAATTCAACAAGAGGAATACTAGAAGATTAGTGAACTAGTTTTCCACATATTTCAACTCACTCCCTCTCCCTAAGGTATAAAGACTAAACGATCAAAAAATTTATAGGACGAGGTATAAGGGATAAACAAACATGACCTTGGATGACCCACAAGGGACACCCAACCAACCAGATGATTGGCCAAGCACTGTAATAGTGAAGGAATACTTGAGTAAAGGAATGTAAGTCGAACATCTCGCACACCAACTGAAAGACTTGCAACGAGGCTCGTGAATTTGGATGCATTTGCATAGGGGCGACATTAAGGATGCGCAACACACCCATGGTAAACTCATCTACATATAGAAGAACTCAGACGACGTTCCTCCCAGCCATGACAGACATTGTCAAAATTGCAACACATCACTAAAGAGAAACTATGTCCACTTATGCATCTCCTTTGAGCATGGGGACGCTCACACATATGACTATATCATTTACGATCACCGACATTTCAAAAAATATTGGGCGATTCATGTATCTACCCACTCATAGCCTGACTGAAGAGGGAAATCACTCTCGACTTTCTCAATAGCAAGATCTTATCTCGACTGAGAGTATCTGCGTGATATTCCACTACCCCATAGGCCAAACTTCCCCCTACAATAATGAATGATTGACCATAATTCCTAGAGGATCACCCATTCGAAGACGTCGATACACTTAAAAAGGAAGACATCACTAGTCTCAGATATATGCAAACTCTCTACACCTATCGAATCAATAAAATATGCAATTGGTCCTACTACTAAGGACTCACCTCTATTTATAGAAGTGGAAGTGTGGGAACCCATGCAACGCACCCCATCACCTCCCAACCGTCATATCTTTTCAAACTAATGGTTAAAATCACATCGAACATGAATCATGAAAGAGGAGGAGGCATCAAAACCCTAATTATGCCTACCCCTTCTAAGACTCATCGGTGTAAGATCTCGAGTCTGAGGGGCTAGGTGAGATGATTATGAATATCTCAATCAACCAAATTATTCAACCAAAGAAAAATGTAATTTTTTTTAAAAAACAATTAAGACTTTCAAAATCAATCCCATCGGGCCTAGGGGCTAGTTTACTAAATGGTTGAAACCATTAATATTCGACACCATCCACCTTGACTAAGATCATGCCTGACCAACGTCATCTCGACGAACCACACTAAGAGCAACACGACCAAATATTACAAGAAAATCATTAAATAGAAATCAATTTTAGAGACAAAATTAATTACTTGTTATATTGACTAAATTAGATACTATTTTAGAGACTAAAAAATTATTGATATATAAATTAGTTTTTATTATTGATAAATAGTTTTTAAATTGATATCTAGTTAGCTACCAAGATTTTATCCACCAACTTTAGAATCTAAATAATTGGTAGTTAAAACCTAGGTAGCTAATTAGATACTAATTTAGAAACTATTTATCAATAATAAAAAATAATTTAAATACCAACAATTTTTTTAGTCTTTAAAATAGTATCTAGTTTAGTTAACATAGCAACTAATTATTTTTTGTCTCTAAAATTGATTAATATTTAATGACTTTCTAGTAGTAAAATTATATCGAAAAACCTCGTCGAGCTCATATCCAGGACCTAAAACAACAAATAATAAAGAATGATTAAAACCAATTAAAATAATCAAATCATTATGTACTATCATATTAAACCATGGTTCACCTTGAGAGTTGTGTTAATTCATGTTAACTTCAAACGGTACCCCACTAAACTCTCAAAATAGGTTGAAACCACCAGGTAAGAGTTACGTTTTTTATAGCATTGAATACTCCAATCACCGAATACTAACTTGAGTATCAGTGATCCTTTTGTAAGTACTCCCACTTCGATCGAGGCTTGAGAAAAAACCAACAAGTAGGAAAACTAGATCAACAAGATAAAGACGAAGATATCTTTCCCAGTCCATACAAGAAAAAAAATTATTTAAGATTAATTCACATCAACAAAATTTATGTAATTTACTCGTATATAATATTAACACTCTTATGTTTTTCACACTGTATATTATATATATATTATAATTTTTTTAATATTTAAGATATTTTCTTATACAAAATACAATGTATTTTAAATAATTGATGAATTAAAGTAAGTTTTGAACAACTATTCTAAACTTTCATTAATATAAAATATTAATGAAAAGGAAACTTAATGACGATTTAAAATTATTGTAGAATTTCAACATGCCATGATAGTTAGAGGAGAGTAGGAGAATTGTAGGGATCATTGGTCTTCTTGTTCGCCAAACTTTTAAAATTTTGCGCATGTATATAATAAGAATTCATGGGAATTAAAGTAAAAAGATTTCGATTTGTTTATAATTTAGTTAATTTTAATTTTAATAAATATTAAAATATTAAATTAAATATAATAAAGAATAAAAAAACTAATGAAATGTACTGGAAAAGAAAATTAAGACATATTTTTATTCTCTCTCTTCACATGTTTAATTTATTTTCTTTTTAGTAATAAAATACAAATTTATTGTTTCTACTCATTTATCACATGTTATGTTTCATTTATGAAAAAATTAACACAATCGAGTTATAGTATGTCTCACATTTTTTTTGATAATATTCCACAAATAGTAAGCAGAAATTGTTTCATCAATATATGATAGTCATGAGACTTTAAACCAACTAATTTTAGACCCTACCAAAATATAAGACTCTTAACATTTGAAGATTATCATTGTAGTACATTTACACCTTTAAGACATTGGTGGAAACTAATTCTCCCATTTTTGGACAAAGTGAAACATGTCGGGGGAAAGATGTGCAAGTTTTTCTACTTTCCCTTGATGTCAAATCCTCTCATACATTCATTGATTTTCTTTTGATGTGAAAAAGTGTTTGGATTAAGTTATCACATACTTTTTTTTCCATATGCATTACATTTATATAGTGTCTTCCATGTAACTTAGATTAGTAGGGAGATTAAATACAATGAACATTTCCTTTCATATGTTAGCCACAATTGTCTCTTTTTTTTTTCAAAAGTAACATTTATGCCTTTTACCTTTTCATAAATCCCAATGCTAGTTAACAAAGTTAGAGAAATCTCATCCTCTTGGTGTCAATTAAAATTTTATTGCAATATACTATATAGGTGAAATCTTTATAGAAATCTTTGATTATGAAGATATATTGTCTTTCTTCCATACTTCAACTGCTCTTATGATGTGTTTTATTCACAAACAAAACATGATGTATGCCCTTGACACAAACTTAACAAGTTTCCATATGCGGGAAAGTCTTTAATAGTACAAAATAATGTTGCATGAATTTGAAAAGATTCATTGACAAACCATCAAACTCATCAATCCCCTCATGTCACAACAATCTTAAATTTTTAATCAACAGACTAAGATAACATCTATATAATTTTTTAACTAACTTAGAGATCAGAGGTCATGAAAGACAACAAGATGTATTTGTGTTTCATATACAACCCTAAAGGTAAGTTGCAAGTAACTAGGATTAGTACATAATTACCAAGCATATTCATTTCATTGTATCTAGTCCAAGCCTTAAGTATTGTATTCATTTCAAAACTAGAGAAATTCATTATGAATGTTATTTCATTGCAAAGGATAAATTGAATGAGAGACCAATATGTTTCATTTCCTTCCATTTATGTGTCATCTAAGACTTTTAATGTTATTTTAATTTGCAAACAAACACTTAACCCTTGGAATTATTAGAAGATAAAAAAAATCATATGGGTATCATCCTTTGTTACTTTCTCATTATTGTCTTGATCATGTTCCTTGACCTTGTAACGTGACAATCCTCACTTGAAACACCTTTTTAACCGTTGAAATATTTTTTTTTTGTACATAATACAATCACCATGAAATGCATGTATCTTTTTATACTTCATACCCATCAATTTTTTTTTTGTCTCCTAGTTTCGATTAAAAGCATATCCTTTAACGAGTGACGTAAATATGTGAAGCTTTTATTAAAGCATCATTGATTGCATTCAAATTTATTAACCTAAATACTGTTGATAACCAATTCAACATGGTCGGACAAGGTTATAATGGAGTATTTGTATTGTTATACATATTTTTATACACATACTATATAAAATATTCAACTCCAACATCTCAAATCATATTCTCTAATTATTCGTCCATGGTTGAATCAGTAACCTCCTCGAATGGATTCGTGCTTGACAAATCTAACAATTCACAATGTTATGCCCATGTTGTGTAATTTAAAAAAAAAAATATCATATTGAAGGTGCTATCAAATTTTCGTAATATGTATGCTTCTTTCATTCAAAAAAATCACACAATACTTCATCATCATTACTATCACCACTATGTTTCACAAATTGCACAAATTATTCAATTCCTTACTTGTACTCATTACTTATGTATGATAAATTAATCCACCGTCAATTCATATCTATGTATGTGATTGCTATTAAGTTTTATCACCATGTCTGTAAATATCATTTTTTTAATTAATGGTGTAATCATATCACATTAAAAAAATATCCAATTTTTATAATGATTAATATTTAAATTTTGATCAACATTTCTTATATTTCAAAAACACTTCAATGTATTCCGATACTGCCAATATAGTCACACAAGTCTTTGTATTGAATCTCAAATGGAAAATTAAGGTCACTTGATGCACACAAATTTGTCAAAACTTTAGCAATATAGCACTGAAATATAAACTTTTCAAAGTATAAACAATACAATTTGTGAAGTGTGAGATCCAATACCCATATGTTCAATAGAAAAATCAATAGAAACAATATCACATGCCACAATTATAAATATAAGAGTTCCCATTCTCATGGTCTTCCAAAATATATAACAAACAAGAATTAATATAGATTATAATGTGTTATTTGTATACGAAGCAAATAATGTATATGCAAAACCAATTTGGTTTCATGCAAACTAAATTTTTTTATTACATTGAATACTTTAAAATTAATTCTCACAAAAATAATTGTATCAAAATATAAAGTAATCAATCCAAGAAAAATTATTAAATAGAAATAAACTTTAGACATAAAAAATAATTAGTTGTATTTGTTGAACCAAGTAGTGTTCAAGCTTTGAAGAATCCAAACCCTTTGAAGGATGTTGAAGGCTAGGTTGTGCTTGCTGTTGCTGAGTTGTCCTAGATAGGATCTGAGGTAGATTGGTTATGTAATCCACTCTTGATTGAATCCAAAGCATAGGCATTCTCAATCTTTTAAAAGAAAAGTGTTTTTCAAACTAAGTGAAAAATAACCGATTGTTATGTCGAAACAACCGATTGTTTTATACTTAGATGTTTTTAGAAAAGATTGAAAACTGTTTTTCAAATGGTTGAACTGTTAAAACAAAAAAAAACCGATTGATTCGAGGAAACAACTGATTGTTTGTTTTGGTACCATAACAGAAAAACTGTTTTAACTTTGATTGAGCTTTAAATGTTTTAACTGTTTACGCTCCAGTCTTTAGTGCTTTGACCAATCTTTTAAATGCAATGAATAAGTTTGTTAAGATTTGATAACAAACAATATCTTTGAATATATTCAGAAAAACATTTGAGTAATAAGATTTTAACACAAGTTTTGAGTTTTTTAAAAGAGTTGAGATTGCTTAGAGATTGAGATTGATCAAAGAGTGTGAGATAGGATTTCTGCTTGTATAGATTTCAGATTTGCTTCTGTAACAAGTGTAATCCTTGTATTCTGTTGAACAAATTTTTTTGTGTGTTTTGCTGAGAAGTGTTGTGTGTTCTTGAGGGGATCAAGATTAGCATTCTTAGTGTTGGTGTGTTGGCCAAGAGAAGTGCATGTCTTGAGGGGATCAAGGTCACTTTCTTAGTTGTGGTGTAAGTGATCTAGGTTTGATTGCTTAGTGGAATTCCTCAGTGGTTTCTGAGAAGACTGGATGTAGCTTTGGGTTTAGAGTGAACCAGTATAAACATCTGTGTGCCTTTTCTCTATCCCTAACTCTTTAAATTCAGTTTTGTTTTTGTAAACTGGTATAAACAACCGATTGTTACTGCGAAACAACCGATTGTTTTACTGGTGCTGTGCTTTTAGCTTTGTGTTTTGAAAAACTGATTTCTCAATCAAGGTATTCTCGAAGTAATTTCATTAAGGTTTAAAAGTTTGCGAAAACCCTCTTTAAACAATTCACCCTCCCCCACCCCTCTAGTTTAAAGCCATATATTCTAACTGTATTAACTAAATTACATATTATTTTAGAAACTACAAAATTATTGGAATCTAAATTAGTTTTCATTATTGATAAATAGTTTCTAAATTGGTATTTAATTAACTAACAAGGTTTTAGCTACCAACTTTAGAATCTAAATAATTAGTGGCTAAAACATTGGTAGTTAATTAGACACCAATTTAGAAACTATTTATTAATAATAGAAACTAATTTAGATACCAATAATTTTTTTAGCCTTTAAGATAGTATCTAATTTAGTCAATATAACAACTAATCATTTTTTGTCTCTAAAATTGAATTCTGTTTAATTATTTTCTAGTAGTGTAGTGTAATCTTTGTTACCCTCTAACACATTTTGCTCCTATAAAAAAATCCATCAAATATCATATAAGAAAAACACCTCCCTTATCAAACAACTCTATATTACAACCATATAATCAACAAATTTATGAGAGGAGGAAAAAGAACTAACATGGACAAGAGAATGGAGAGACTCGAAAGTGTCAAAATGGATAGAGACAAGATAAAAAGGCACAAACGATTTCTTGAGCCAAGTAGGTATTTCCATAATTGAGAAAGGAAAAGAACAATTGTGACAAAAAAACAAAAAAATAATGTATAAAAACAAAAAAGAAAATGAACAACACGAACGAAAAAATTACAACAAATACTATAATTTATGTTTAAATGGAATACGAAGATAACTATATAAATAATTATCATTAAAAGCATAAACGAAAACAATTCTACATAAATAATAACAAACTATAGTGATTGTGAGACACTCGTTATAAAATATTTTTAGCTTATTTTCAAAATTGTGGCTATGTTATTTTTAATTATGATTTCTTAATAATTATTTAAAGATATTGTTATATTTTTGGCATTGGTATAATATGTGATCTGAATTTTGTTAGGGTTGAGTGTAATTAATTTTCACATTTTGATGATATTGATTACGTTCAAAATTTTGTTTGTGAAAAAAAAATGAAAAAAAAATGGTGAGCACTCTAATTAATACCTAGAAAGGAAAAAAGAAAATTAATTTTAATAAATAATATAATATATAGAGAGATAGAAAAAATAGTAAACATTGATGGGTTGTATAATTTATAAAAGTGACCTAACAATCACTTCAAAATGCATGTCTACAAGAAAGACTTTTCCAATTAATGGACTCCTTAGTAGGTAGGTGTATGCAGATAGATCGTAGACACAATCAATCAATATTATTTTTTTCTATACTGAGAGTTTACGTGAATTGGGTTTTGAATAAACCTCAAGATAAAGTAATAAAAGACTTTTATAAAAATATTTATAGATTATCTACTAAGATTTTATATTTGAAGTAAAAAAAATTGAAGTGGACCATTTTGTTGTTGGTGGTGAGAGCAATCAACTATGAGACATGTGGAAGTGATGGGAGGCAATGATTGACCTTGTCAAAACTATGGGTAGGGCTACAAAAACCTAACAATGCTGAAAGACTAAACTCACAACATTAAGAAACTTAAATATCAGTGGTCCATCCGGAGATCTTGACGTTGAAAGTTGGATATCGATAATTCGATCAATTAAACCCTAAATCATAAATCCTAAATATTTATGAATTTTAATTTATTATGAGTAAGTGATATATAATAAGAGTATTTTTGTTTTGAATGAAAGAAGTATAGCCAGCCTAACTTTTGTTAAAGCAAGGAGTTGAATAATATTTGGTGAGCAATGGAAGCAAACAACACACACTTTACGAAAAATAAAAAAATGAAAGAAAGAGAAAAGAAAAGGAGGGGATGGTGGAGAATGAGGGTGTTTGTGCACCGTGAAATGGGCATATTCGTTGTTGCTTTGATAAAGATTTGGTTGTCTCGTACGTTTTAAATATCAGCATTTTGGGTTTGGTTTAATCATCAAAAGTTGTGGGTGTGGTCTTATGCATATAGGATAAGCAAAGATGGACCCCACTCATCACCTACACATCTTTCTATTCACCTCACCCTTTCTGTGTGGCTGTGGTCGTGACTCGTTGCTAATGGTGGGTGTGTGGTTCCCAACTTTTTTTTAATTCACAGCTTTCCACTTTTCAACTTTGATAAGGTATCAATGGCCATGGCGTTGAAACTTTAGTGCTACTATGATTGTGTGTTTCACCACAATAACTCAAATAAACCCCTTCCAAATACTCTAATCCCTCTTTTATTAAACTCGCACCCACTTCTTTAGAACAAGTCTTTTCGATTTAATTACTATTTCAAAGCTTTTATCACAACTTTGTGCATCTTTTATTCATACTTCACCTTACTTTTTTCTTCCTTTTTTCTCTTAGTTAACTTTTCGTAGTTGAAGAAGGAATGTTTTACACTCGTAGAACAAATATTCTTACCAACCAAAACAAATATAAAAACTCTATAACTACTCCATAAAAGAAAAGAAATACAATTATTTTAGTTGTTTGTGAAATTTGTTATAGAATTGTGTATATTAAAATTTTAATTTAATTTAAAGTTAAATTTTTTTTATAAATTTAAATATTTTTTAATTGAGTTGTTCTTATTTTATTTTACTACCATGTGTGTTAACATGACTATAGTACTACCTTGCATCATTCATTACTTACATGTCACGTAGAAGATAAACAATGACATAATTATTTCTCATAAATTTTGATATTTTAATTGTTTTTATTAAAAAAATTATTTTATCAAATGTTTGTTTTTGTTTTTTTTCATTTAAGTCTTTATCGTTTGACTTTACTATTAAGTGAACTGATGTAACCGTTTAATTTTACAATTTCGAAGATAATATTATGAACTTTGACAACAATAATAAAAATATCTAAAATTCTAATTGTTTTTATATAAAATGACAAATTTCATTTTATTAGAATTAAACACTAAAAACAAAAAGTAAATCAATCATTATACAAAATAATATCGTTTGATAAAGATAATTTAGGTTTCATAATCTTTTTTATTGTTCAAGTTTGTGTTGTAATTGTAACACCTTAGTTACATCCACTAGTGCAAAATGTATAAACAAGTGTGGTTTATTTAGTGCGGCTTTGCGCTCAAACGCTTTCGTAAAAAACGTGGTGATATTTTTGTAATTAAGTTCATTTACAAGTGCAAATAGTCGCCCTCGTAAATGAAGTGTTTGGATTTACAAGGGCGGTTGTACAAATAGCCGCACTTGTAAATCCAAACGCTTGATTTACGAATGCGGCTTTACAAATAGTCGCCTTCTTAAAATCTTTTTAACCCTAATTCAGAAATGCGCCACTTATGTTTTGATACTCTCATTTCTCTCGCGCTTCGTTTCTCTTATGTGCTTCCTCTTTTCTTCCTCTCTTCTTTGCATTGCCTTCGTGCCATCGGTAAGCATTATCTTCCTCTCTTCTTCTTCACCAGTGATTTTTTGTATGTTTTGCGGTTCTCTTATGTTTTGTCTTATGCAATTGCTAAGGTCATGCTTGGGAAGGTTTTTGTTTGCGCTTTCTGTTGTGCCTTCCTCGTTGTTGTTGTCGTCTTGCTCCGTCATATATTTGTGTTTCATTGGAGAATTTTTATTTGTGTTTTTTGGACTTCCATTGGGATAAAATACAAAGATGTATAATATGCACCAAGAGATCAAAAGAAATGCTAAAATAATGACCATGTTCTTCATTAAAGATCAAAGTTGAGAACTTTGATTAGAAACCCAATCAACAGCGAAAAAGAAAAGAAACCCTAAACGTCTCTCGTAAATGCGATTTTTAAATGCGGCTACATAGCCGCATTTATAAATCGAATTTACGAATGGGCTATATATATAGCCGCCTTCTTATCTCTTCCATTTACAAATGCATGCTCATCAAATGCGGTTATATAGTCGCCCTTATAAATGTAAAATAGTCGCACTCGTTTTGCTTTTCTGCACCAGTGATCATCTATAAGATATATCATTCATGTATATACATATCATTATCAAATGGTATTACAAAAGGATATCCTCTTCATAGGAATTTTCATATAAATCTACCAAAACAAAACATCAAAAGAAGAAAAAAAAACTTCATCTTCTCACTTGGAGTTCTATCAACCGCAACATCCCCTGCTCTTGTGTAACACGTGATCATCATAGATTAAAAACAACACAAACAAGAAAGTAGGATAAGCTAAAGATTTTAAAAACTTTCAAATTCAATTAATAGAATGACAAACATCTAAAGTATCACACTTCATCCATTACAATATACTAAATCATCAAGTGTCTATAAATACTCATTCAATACCACTCAAGCTAGAAATCCAGTGACATACATACATAAACACTTGACATTATTTCTAGAAGACTCGTGTGTTGATATTGACTCAAAGATTTGCACATGTCATACTACCTTCACTATGCTACCTCTCCACAGAGCTACTTGGACATAAGAATTAAGTCAATTCATGGCCTCGCTTAAGTGATTTTTTTTTTGTTTGAGTGAAAATAAGGTCAAACAATGTCTAGTTGCATTACTATTTCCGCTTGAGCGAAAATTTCTTTGCTTGAGCGAAAATAAGGCCGATACTAGTCAAAAGGTTTCTATAGTTTTAAATTGCACAAATATAACTTGTATTCTCATTGTACTCACAATCTAACCGATAATTCCAAGACTTTTAAACTTCAAAGTTCATCTCACATTCAAATTCAAAAAAATCGACCAAGTTCATGATACCTATCAATTAAAAAAATAAAATTTATTTCACTCAACAAAACAAACCCGGCAAGAGAAACATTTGGAACTTATGACCATATCACATTCACATCTAGATCTTCTAGTCTAGGGTACTATTGAAAGAGTTTCCCTTACCTAATTAGAAGGACGATTATAAAAAGGAAGCTCCAACCAAAAGACTTAAAGATAACCTAACATGTATCACAGAGTTTTGAATAATGATTTAAACACGTCACTAGACCCTAAACTAACAAAGACTATTTTTAGAGCCATAATCACCACATGCAAAACACATTTAATTAGGTAAATAAAAGAACTCCAAATTGATTCAAAGTAAAAATGAGCATAATTGAACTTAGTCTAAACAAAAATATGATTTGGCAGTTTTACTTTATTCACTGCTAAAAATACAAAAGTGGCCTCTATAATTAAGAGTATTAAAATTTAAGAAATTAATATTAGGGTTTATAATTTGAGTAATAAAATTTATAGGTAATTTTAGGATTTATAATTGATATTACATGAATAATTAGAAATATTTATTTATTGAACTCCATGTATAATTAGAATTGTTAATTTTTTGAATTGCATGTATATTTATAATTCTTTAATACGTGTTGGTATTGAGTCGGGGATGTTTGACCCTTTGCAAATTGTTAGATTTTGGATTGAGAGATCCAAATTTAATAAACTTTCGTTGAGAGACCATTACAATACATACATATGGACTACGATTAGATTAATTTATCCTGAATAAGTGATGAGTATGAAAGATGAGTAGAAGATTTTATACAATTTGTGCAATGTAATGCCAACAATAGTGGTGATGAACTAAAGTTTAGGTGTCTGCATTAATTGTTTGAACAAGAGGAGATTGGATGTTAACAAAAAAACAGGGAGCACCTTCTATGTGATCAGTTTCTATGATCTTATACAACTTTGACATGACATGTGAATTATTACATTTACTAAGTGTGTTTGCATCCTAAGAATATGTTCAGTTCATCATGGATGTTTCAGTACATGATGATCAATTGAAGGACATGATTCGTGATGTTGGAGTTGAGTCTTTAGTGGTAGCGCATGGATACAAAATTATTCAAGCAATACAGAGATTCCATTGTATCCTGGATCAACTAACTCACACAATTGTCGACAGGGTTAAGATTGATGAATTTGAAGGCAATAAATGGATGGACTCATAAAAGCTTAACATAATTGCTTCAATTATTGAAGGAAATGCTTCTATAGGGAAATACTTTACCTAATCATAATCAAAAGGCTAAAAATAATATTTTCCCAGTGGGTACGGAGTATAAAAAGATACATGCATGCCCTAATGATTGTATATTATACATGAAAGAGTTTGAATTCTAGAAAAATTGTCTAAGGTATGGGTTATCACGTCACAAGTTGAAAAAAAAAAGATGATGATAATATTGAAGAGATTGAAAAGCATGGACCCACATTGAAGGTTGTGTGATATCTTCTGAGCATTCCAAAGATGAAGCGTTTGTTTGCAAACCCAAATTATTCTAAAAATCTCAAGTGTCATGCAGATGAGAGGAAATGTGATGACATGTACCGCCATCCAGCTAATTGTATTTAATGGAAGAAATTTGATGACGAGTTTCCCGAGTTTGGTAAAGAGTCAAGAAATATCTGAATTCGTTTAGATTTATATGGATTGAATGTGTTTGTTAATTTGAGTATAAATCATAGTTCACGACCTGTTGTACTAGTTATTTACAACATAGCTCTTGGATTGTACATGAAGCGAAAATATATGATGTTGTATATGATGATATTCGGTCTAAGACAGCCATGAAAGGACATATATGTTTATCTAAGTCCCTTAATTGAAGATTTAAAGTTGTTATGGGATCAAGGTGTTGAAGTATTTGACGGGTTTGCTTATGAAACTTTCAAGATGCATGTCATGTCATTTTGCACAATCAATGACTTTCTGGCATATGAGAACTTATTAGGGTATAGTGTCAAGGGTCATAAAGCATGTCCAATATGCGAAGAAGACACCACTTCTCAACAATTAAAACATGGAAGGAAGACAGTATATATTCGACATCGAAAATTTCTTAGAACTTACCATCCTTACCGAAGATTGAAAAAATTCTTTAATGCACATCAAGAGACTGATAGTGCACCAACTCCATTGACTGATGTTGAGAGGTTATGAAAAGTTAAATAACATAGACCACACATTCGGAAAGTCGAAAAAAAGTCGTATGTGACAAACATATGGAAGAAAAACTAATCTTCTTTGACCTTCCATATTGGTCGAAGTTAGAAGTCAGACATTGTATTGATGTAATGCGTGTGGAAAAGAATGTGTGTGATAGTTTAATTGTTACACCTCTTAACATTAGCGGGAAGAGAATGGATGGTGTAAATGCTCGTTTGGATTTGATTGAGATGAACATACGAGGCATGTCGGCACCAATACAGGTGGGTAAATGTAATAAATAAGTTTTTGTCAATGTATAAAGGGTGTGAAAGTGCCACAAGGGCATCAAATTTGAAAAGCCTAGTATTTATGCAAGATTTGAAGCTAATTGGGTTGAAGTCTCATGATTGTCACATCTTTATGCAACAATTGTTGTCGGTAACTATTCGTGAGATCTTATCGAAAAATATTAGACATACCAAAACCCGATTGTGTTCATTCTTCTCTTCCATTTGTTGTAAAGTCACTGATCTGGTAAATTTAGATGAACTTGAAGATGAGATTATTGTTATCTTGTGTGAATTGGAGATGTATTTTCCTCCATCCTTTTTTGATATCATGGTTCATCTAGTTGTGCATCTGGTAAGAGAGGTTAGATTGTGTGGACCGGTGTACTTAAGATATATGTATCTTGTTCAACGATATATGAAAATTTTGAAAGAGTATGCCAAAAAATCATTATTGTCCAGAAGCTTCAATGATTGAAAGGTACATAGCAGATAAAGTTTTATTCAGAGTACATGTCAAAAGTCAATCCAATAGGTCTTCCAGCCAACTCATGGCACAACTGATGTTCTATAAGTAAGTATTTATGTGGTATACATGTGGTAAGCAAATCTCGATCAGAAGGCTCACAAACACTTTTTTATATTCTGAATAACACTGATGAGGTTATACCTTACTTATCTGTTCATAAAGTCATTATGAAGGCAAATAACCCAAGGCAATCAAATAAATGGGTCTTGGTGGAACATAATAGGACTTTCAAGCCTTGGTTTAAAGACAAGGTGTTAAAAAATTCAACGGCATCAACAAACTTAACCTAGTTGACAAATGGATTGAAGTTTGACGTCATTTTTTGTACAGGTTAGGAAATCAACAATTGTACATTTTACACCAAGTCTTTGGATAATAAAGGTACAATTCAAAATTGTGGTGTCACTATTGAGGTCGAGTCGATGCAATTTTCCACTTAAAAAGATGAAAATCTGAAGTTGGATCAATGTTGTACTATGGTGTCATAGAAAATACGTATAAGGTGGATTGTACTAAGTTTTTTGTTCCAGATTTCAAGTGTAAGTGGGTTGACAATAAGAGCGGGGTAAAAATTGATGAATCAGGATTCGCATTAGTTGACTTTCGAAAGATAGGATATTAGGATAAGCCATTTATCATTAGTCAACAACCATCTCAGGTTTTCTACGTTAAAGATCCTACGTCAGAACATTGGTATGTTGTTTTACACGGGAAAAAAACAAGTGGAGGTCATTGATGATGACTTGTCTAATATTGAAAGTAGTGACTCCCACTCATTAACACCAATGATAATGAATCAAGATGATGATGTAGTTGATGATGTACATGCAACCCATAAAGGCCACAATGAACGAATATACATATGAACATTCAACCCACTAGTAATTGTGATAATTGTTTTTGTATTTGTTTTATATAAATTTCTTTCGATAGATTTAGTAATTTCTTTTTTTAACACAATTATGGTTGATGATCAGACTTTGATTTCTTCTAACCACACTGCCGACAGATCTACTAGAGGACCTACTAGACTCAGACGTCTCTCATTGAGACATGCTAGTGGTGACAAGACATTGCTCACCATTGACGTCATCAACAATGTGGTTTCTGGTGCTAATGTTGATATGTTCAACAACTATCTTGAAGTGGTGGCTCATGAGAAGATCTCCATATTGATACCTTCGTGGGATCATGTGCTTCAGGTCGATCGGACCATGATCTGGGAGGATATCCTATTAATGTATGCATTATTATTGTCATCATATATTCTTGCAGACGCATTTTGTTATCCCTAATGTGGACACCCTGAGATCAAAGGTTCTATCTTCGGTCACCATTAAATTTCGTCAATTTAAATCAAAGTTGACATCGAAATATGATTTTGGCCTTATAAAGGTAATGTCCAAAAACCTTATGAAAGGTACTCCAATATTGATGAAGAGACACGACGTCAATTTGTTGAAGGTCGTGAAGCTGAGCAGTGGACGATGAGTACAATTGTTAATCATTTAATGTATTGTTCATAACACTAATTATTTAATATTATCTCATTCAATTTTTTTGTTCCATTTGTCAGAGGCTGTTAGGAAAAAAGCTCAGGGCATAGCAACCCAATATGTGACCCCGCACCTACTGTCGTTTCGTGGGGGTTATCTTAAGCTTGAAGAAGCTATGATAAAGGAGAAGAAGAAACCAAGACTAATGACTACTTCTCGGGATGATACAGGGGTCATTCAACCTCCATCTCCACCTACCCGTCACCAAAAATGGAAGATGTCCCGAATGAAAAGATCGGGTGCATATAGTTATTTTCATCTAGTTGTGCATCTATTTTACGATATTAATTATATGAAAAACTTAGATAATTTTAGAGTCTTTCAGGATTCATTGGTTGAGCAAAGATCCCAAGATAATTTTTTCCCTCAGTGTCATCGTGATATATTGCATGAAGAATTGGAGACCTGAGCACCTTATTCGTGTGCGTGCTGTCGGATCAGGGATTGGCATTCTTCAATTCTTCAGAGTTGCACCATGATATTCATCCTCGATGAAACCCAGCCAATAAATGATCATTCAATTACGACAAGAAAACATCGAGGATGTAAGTAAGTGGTTACAACAGGAGTTTCAGGAGCAGCTTTAGACCTTAGGTCTATCACAACAGGTTCTTGCTCAATCGCTTGTGGGTCCCACTCTTAAGAGCACAAAGAGGAGTTGTACAACGTTTACAACATCAGGAGATGACATTGGCCAGATATGCCAATGTGAGCTACTTATAAAGGACGGTTTCATTCCTCAAGTGGCAGCCATAGGGAAACTCTTTGAAGGGACCATTACTTTACATAATATGGTTGATGTAGTCAAGGTGATGGTGGAGAAAGTACGAGACGATGAAGTTCATGTTCCTTTGTCTACAAATGAGGTAAGTACTATGGTCAAGGCATTATAGACATTCGTAGGCTGGCCAAGACACCTCGTTCGACTTATTCCGGAACCCTTGTTAAAAAATTAATTTGTAATTACTAATTTATATTTATGTATTATATTTAATTTAATACAAATGTTCTTTATTTTGTAGCAACCACGTCAGAGACCAAGTCCTCGAATTAAGAAGCATATGGTTTCTATTAACAATCATATAACCTCTTTATTAGATATTGCTACGACTATAGGTATAGACCCATTGGAGGTTTTGTGGGATGACAATGTTTTTGGAAGAAACAGTGACGTCTCTCTATACATAGACATGACAAATGTCTTAGAGTTTGTGTTTGGCAACCATGTGTTTAATATATCCATCATTCAATTTTTATGATGTGAGTCTCTTCCACCTATATCTCTATTTACTTTATTAAATTAAATTATTGCTTATGCTTTAAGTAATTACTTATAGGTATTTGTTTGAAGTTTCTATTAATGAGAGGAAAAAATATGTTTATGGATTCTTGGATCCACAATTAATTAATCCAATTGGAACTCAGAAAGTTCAAACCCAGTCATACATCACCAACTCTTTGATTTCAAGGGGAATACAATTATATTTTGTCCCTTAAGTAAGTTCAGTTAATATAAATCATCAATTATTAGTATTTCATTTTTTAAAGTTTTACTAATTGTTTTCATGGATCATGTAGGTTTATTGGCAGTTACTTGTGCTAATTGATAGCACTATTGTGTGGTTACGTTGACTGCACAAAAACCCACACACATATCTTAAGCAAATAATTGTCGAGTAACTACATTATTAATTTAACTGCATATAATAAGTGTCTACTAACATTTTTTTTTTGGTTAATCAAGGCATGGCGTGGATATAGCATACTCGGAGGTCGACACTGTTGAACCAAGTGGTGTTCAAGCTTTGAAGAATCCAAACCCTTTGAAGGATGTTGAATCCTTTGCTGTTGTTGTTGTTGCTGTGCTGGTTTAGTTTAGTTCTGGGGTAGTTTGAGTGTTGTAATCCACCTTTTGATTAAATCTAAAGCATAGGCATTCTCAAATCTTTGTGAAAGTAAAATGTTTTTCAAACTAATTTAAAACAACCGATTGTTTTGTCGAAACAACCGATTGTTTATACTTAGTTGTTTTCAGAAAAGATTGAAAACTGTTTTTCAAATGGTTGAACTGTTAGAACCAAAACAACCGATTGATTCGAGGAAACAACCGATTGTTTGTTTTGGGATCATAACAGAAAAACTATTTTATCTTTGACTGACCTTTAAATGATTTAACTGCTTACGCTCCAATCATTAAATGCTTTGACCAATCTTTTAATGCAATTTAAGAGTTTGTTAAGATTTGATAACAAACAACATCTTTGAATAAATTCATTAAAACAGATTTGAGTAACAATCTTTAACAAGATTTTGAAAAGAGTTTTTGAGTTTTTCAAAGAGCTGAGATTGCTTAGAGTTTGTGATTAATCAAAGTGTGTGGAATAGGATTCTGCTTGTACTGATTTCAGATTATCTTCTGTAACAAGTGTAATACTTGTACTCTGTGAAACAAGTTTCGTTTCTGTGTTTGCAGAGATTGGCTGTGTGTTCTTGAGGGGATCAAGATCAACAATCTTAGTGTTGGTGTGTTGGCCAAGAAGAGTGTGTGTCTTGAGGTGTTCAAGGTCACTTTCTTGGTTGTGGTGTAAGTGATCA
>Ga0123342_1004548_pt1 | contig 21020 bp, 8 predicted proteins | sample Turbeawhitnodule_FD_89960 | JGI IMG/M metagenome (GOLD analysis project Ga0123342, IMG submission 89960) | Root nodule microbial communities of legume samples collected from Mexico - Turtle bean Mexico white nodule | ecosystem: Host-associated > Plants > Roots > Nodule | place: Mexico: Nepantla...
ACAGAAGAAACACCAATGAATGAGGAAGGCATTTCATATGTTAGAGATTCTTGGTCAACATATTTCATAAATTTTTATAACTCTAGCATAGGTAAACAATAGTGGTTTTATTATATGTAATTTCATTACTTGTAAATGTACATTTTGATGATCTCAATTGATTACTATATTTCTGTATTTGTCTGGCTGGGTTTGATCATTATGCAGGTTATTAATTTATATGGTTTATGCACAATACAAACGACACTTAAAAAAAACACTATTTACAAATGCGGTCATTTACCAAAACTGCATTTGTAAATGTGATTTACGAATGCGGTTTTTACCAAGACTGCATTCGTAAATCTTAAACCCCTAAACCCTCATCCCTCATTCAGAATAATATACAAAAACGGTTATTTTAAATAACCGCATTTGTAAATCTAATTTATAAATGTGGTTCTATGACCGCATTTGTATATGTCCGATTTACAAATGCGTGCTGATCAAATGCGGTTCTATAACCGCATTTGTAAATATAAAATAGCCGCATTTATTTTACATTTATGTGCTAGTGAAGTCACTCTTAAAAAAAAAACAAAGCCAACTTTAGAAAAGAAAAAGCCTATAATAAATAACATACTAAATTTAATCTAAACATCTTTTAAATTAAACAAACTTATTCAAAATTAAACCATATTGATCCCAAAACTTTTCGATCCTAATAATCTCATGTCTCCCTTTCTGTCCATGCCTATCTTCATATCCTTTATCTAGCACTCAATATATATATATATATATATATATATATATATATATATATATATATATATATATAAATAAAAGTCAATGACCTTTAGGGTCATGGTTCGTAATTAATAATTGTTCTTCTAGTCAATGTCTTCTTTACTCATTCTAGCAAAATCAATTGGTAGGGTTTTTTTCTTCACTATCACATAAATAATATAGAGTAAATATTTAAATTGGTTTGTGAAAGATGAGTAAGTTGATTAATAGATCTTCGATTAAAATTTTCATATAAATATAAATGAGTTATTAAAAAATATATCTATTTATATACAAGTTATTTTCATCAAATATAACAAAACATGAATTACGTATCAAAAACCTATAAATATTTTACATGCAAATTGAAAAAATCGATTTATATAAAATTTATTAGGTAACATACTTTTCTTTTAGGAATTGATTTGAGTATTTCCTTTATATGATAGTGAATGATACATCTTTAAGCACGTTACACACCAAACCTTTAATGGATGGCAATGAATAAGGAGTGTTAGTGCAAGATTTAATTAAGGATACAATTGTTTATTTAAATAAAGTTAATTATATTTTACATCCATGTACTATTATAAAGTGAAATTAGATTTTTTTTATAGTCTAAACTAAAGATGCAAAATTACTTTTGATTCATAATTTAAACTTAAGAGCTATTGAACACTTAATAAGAAAACTATTAGAACATAATATTACTATTAGAACATATTTTTTATATAACAAACAAATTTTTCAGTGTTAATTTGTATTATAATATTATAGTATTCACGTCAATTATGAATTATTATGAAATATTTTAACATTTTAATTTACACTAAAAATTTGTTTACATATAATAATTTTAACATCCTAAGCCACATAACGATTTATTTTAATAATTTATTTATTATAAATATAAGGAAAGTTTAAAATTAATACTAGAACAAAAATCATCTTCACATAAATATCCAAGAACTGAAATTATATTTAATCATTTTAAATATTATAGTGTTGTTTTGAGTAATGGGTTGAAAGAAGATGATTGGTTGTGAGGGTGATGGGAGTGATTATGTTGAGTAAAAGGGGAGTAGTATGAAGGCACTTAAAAGGTGTTTTTCTATGAATTGTTATGAATGATAGCTGCTCCTATTCCTATTCCTATTCCTATAGTAACGTAAGCTTTAAGGAGAAGATAGGTGGTAAATTAAATGCGAGAAAAGCTACATATGAAGTTGGACATATTCACGTGGAAGCATTATAATTCTACTCCCAAATACCAAGCCAGTGTGCATTAAAATGCTTTTTCTTTCTCTCACACTCGAACAATCTTAATATACTTTATATAAAAGTTATAATGACCAGAACAAATAAGTCAACTCTCATACTATAAGTTTATCAATAGGGTTTAGAAATTAACAATTTGTGGTGGTTGGTGATTAAAACAACACCTTATTGCTAGTACATATATTAATATTTGCGTCTTCTGCTATCACAAATTAGTCAACATTTATTAATGCTACATTGTGAGATATACACTTATATGTTTTAGGATAATTAATGTTTATTTGGACACCACTCTCTACTTGTACATGTGATTCAAATTCGACAATATACGAACTGTAAACCTTTTGCCTCTAAATTTTTTGTGGTTTTGTGTTTTGAGACACTTAATATACGTACCCTTGTCTAGATTCACTACCATATTTAATTTGCAAAAAACAAATATTTTTTTGGTTGTAATATTTTATAATTGAAGGTTAACTTCAAGTTAAAATTTTTGATTTCATTCTCTATAAAATTTGAAATAATTTTTTTATTCCTTATTAAACGTGAGAATTTTGATTTTGACTCTTGTAATTTTTAAAAAAAATATAACTTTGCCTCTTGGTATCACTCCAATAAGGTGTAATCAAGTGTATCGCTTACTTAATTACTTAATTTAAAGCAGACAAATATGCCTAACATGAAAGCTTAAAAAAAAATAGATGTTATGAAAAACTCATTTTTTTCTACTACCATTGATTTCATTATGTTCAAAGCTTATAGCTCATTCTTCATCAGGAACACCAAAACATTCTTTATCATTTTTCTTGTATATGTTGATCACATCTTATTAGCAAGAAGTTGTATAAAAGATATTGAATTTGTTAATATCACTATAAATAATACTTGTAAGATTAAAGAGCTTGATTAGGTGAAGTTCTTCTTTGGTTTAGAGATTGCTAAGTCATGAAGGTATACACATTTGTCAAAAAAAATATGTATTGGATACATGAATGTTGAATGTTAAACCAGTTGTTACACCCATAATTAAGAAGAATGAAAGCTTATTTGATTAGAATGTGGCTATTTATGATGTTTCAATGTATTGAAGAACCTTAAGGTATTTGCTATATTTGGCTAACATTAGGCTCGATATAAGATTTTTTTTGTACAATTTCTCATTTTGTTCAAACCTCTACGAGGCATCATCATTAAGCGATACAACGTCTTCTCAACTATACATTTAAAAGCTTTAAGTGAGTCTAACTGGATCTCATATGTGATTACACGTCATTCCACTATTGAATTTTGCATTTGTCTTGTAGAACATTTGAAATCTTGGAGAACCAAGAAACAAAACACGATATTCAAGTCTTCATATGAAGTTGAATACCACGCCTTAGCCTCCACTTATTGCAAGATACAATTATTGGTTTACTTACTTGAAGATTTATGCATCATTTCGTATAATATTGCTAACCTATTCTACGATAGTAAGTCAGCTAGACACATAACTCATACTAATAACTTTCATAAACGTACTTGATTGACATATGGTTACAGAAAAGTTCTAGAAACATCTTTTAAATCTCATTTCTATAAACTCCTCAAAACAACTTACAAACATGTTTACCAAGCCTTTGGATTGTTTCATAAGTTTGTCTCCGCTCTTAGAGTGCTAAATGTTAACACTCAAACGTTTTGTGTGCTTTTAACTTCTACTTTATGTATTTTGCTGTTTTTTTTATGTGTTTGGGTCTTTATTAGCCAATCTATTATGTTTGAGTCTCTTCTATTTTTATATGTATATTAGAATATATTTTCTACATATGGATTTATATAAATAATAAATAAATATTTTTTTTTCTTGTTTTCCTCTTTCGTTTATGTGCCTACTTCTCGTTTTCTTCCTCAACATGCTAGTTGGTAAAATCTCAAGAGAGCCAATCAACATATTTCCATAAACTTTTTAAAATAACTTAAGAAAAGTACTCCCAACTTATATTGGTATATGAAAAGTGTATCATTTTAAGCTATCTAAGTAACAAACCTCCATCAAAGTTTGATTATAAAAAAATTAATCCGTATTATACTTATATATACTGTACATCTTTAGAAGCATGTATTTTTTTTTTTACAATTATTTATTAAAAAATATTTTATAACCTATTATGGTAATTTTGTTAGTGACTTATTGTAATTGATATATTCAATAAAACCACTAGAAAATGGTGTTTTATGTCAAACACCATTTGACGTGACCTGATACAGCTATTCGTATTTAAACTATAGGGGAGAGTTTGGTAGAAAGACAATTTTAGCTTTCCATGAATCTAATACGTTTGGTTTAACTTTTAAAAACTAACATTATCAGAAAACTGGACTTTTAGGAAATGATTTTTAAACAAGTGTTCAACAATAGGAACGTCACATCTAATTTTTCCAATTTAAAATAAAAAAGATCATATTACTTATCATTTAATATACTAATAAATTAAATTTTTTTTATAAAAATAATGTATACTTTTTTATTTTTAGAAAATTTATGTGAATATATTTATGAATAATTTTACTAGTAAAAAAGATTTTAGTGATTCTTAAAAATTATAAATTCCTATATTCGTGAATTTCAGATGTGAAAAAATATCTCGAGGTAAACCATCATAAGCGAAGTTTATGAAAAAATAATCAACCATAAGAAATGATATTTTACAAAATGTTTATTTAAAATTATTATGACATGTGATTATAACATGCATGTGTTCAACTACAAGTTATGCTTATGGAACTGTTAAAAGGGATGTGATTTTATTTTTGGTCCAATACGTAAGATCAATAAATAACTTAACACAATTTAGAAAAAATAAAAATAAAAACATTAAAAATAAAATATATATTTTTAAAATTTAAGCCATAATAAATTTTAATTTAGATATATAAATTGTATGACAACTTGATATGTAAATTATAATATATATATATATATATTATATTTTGATAAAGTAATATTAAATTTAATTTAAAAGAATATAATTATTATTATGAAACAGGTTAACTGGATCGATCTAACCTAAACTTAGAGTTAAATCACAAACTACATAGACTAAAAAAATGGTTGAATTTAATTTATGTTACAACTTTTATAATTTTACCTATTTTATGAAATTTTAAATCATTTTTTAGGAACAAACTTATTTTTTCTCATAAAAACATATTATTTTATTTGTTGAAAATACAAATATTGATGTAATTATTTAAAGTCAAATTAGGAATAAAATTGTTTTTTGTTAAAAACTAAAATATAATTTATTTAATTTTTTAAAAAATCTAAATACACATTCAGTTGGGACGCAAGTAATAATATAAGTAGAAGTCGTAAGAAATTTTTTCCTGCTTTATAAGTAAAAGAATACAATAATGTAAATACTAATAAATATATTAATTTGCATAAAAAATTATTTGTCGACTATACATGAAACTTGATCTTTTCTTGATAAAAACAACTTTTTTTGTACTCAAAGTTATTAATACCACTTTTCTGCACAAATTTTTCATATTAATACTAATTTTAATATGCCATCTCCATCATTTTCTTAGTTCTTGACGTAGTAATGGCTTCCTTTATTTATGAACGAAAACAAATTTAACATTAGTTTCTCGGGTACTGATAAGTTGAAAATTCTGTACTAAATTATAGCAAGATTTTTTATTTTATTGAAATAAAATAAGTCTAAAATTATATTGATGAAATTAGTGTTATAAACGTGTATTTTAATGTGTAATTGTAACATTTTTCTAAACTTATGGCTAAATGGTGTTTGCTAGTATCATTATGAGCAATAAAAGTATATGCAGAAAAAAGGAATGTGAGAAAGAAGCACAGAAGGAAGTATATATATGTGTGTATTATTTCTCTATGAAGATATACAAAGAGTCGAGGTGCAAATGTTGTGTTTGAATGGATAAGGTGTTACTGAAAAAGAAAAGAAAATAAGAATAAATAAGAAGCATAATTTATTATAAGAACAAATGAGGCTGAGAAGAAGAAAACCTATGAGGAAAACCCAGAAATGGGAAAAAGAAAAGAAAGTAAAGTAAAGGGTTTATCTCTACCTATAATTGTGTATGATTGATTCCCTTAGGGACACTTTACATTTCTTCCAGGTCCACCATAGTAAAAATAATTTCCCCATGCATTATTAACCCCTCCTTGGATGTCATAGCAATTGGGGTGATCTGCTAGAACCTTTAGATTTGACAAGGGAATCAAGTTGTTGTCCCAATCCACAACTTGCATATTCCTGAAATATGAAGCTTTTCCAAAACCCTCTTCTGCAAAATGCCCACTACCCATTTGAGTGGAAGTGTGAGACCCTGATGAGGCTGAATTCACTATTTCTCCACCAAAGTGAATCATGCTTGCATGATCCCCTAAGTGGGTGAACAAGAACGATGGCCAGTACCCTACTAGGATCCCTGCTCCAAATTCAAGCCACCAGTTCCCATGCTTTGGATCCTGCTCAATAAACCAAACCTTCAATCAACACATACACATAATCATTCATACCAACATGTTGTTACCCAGCATCAGAACACAAATTGATCAAAAACAGGTGCATGAAATATGCAAAAATGTTGTGATTTTTTCCTCAAATGTTAGAAAATCGAAGGAAAACCAAAAACAAAGGTGAGGTGCGTGCGCTGAAACATTTAAGCTCCTTAGTTCGAAAAGGAAAAAGAATCTTAAAGCATATGGGAGTTACAGTACATTATTCGTAGGCACTCACTGCACGCGTGTGATGTTCCAAACAATTTTCTCTCGCTTTTTCTCTGTCATTGTTTTATATTTTTCAAATAAATCATTACCCTGCCAATTTTTGTCATCACATTGTCTTTACTTATTTTACAAGTCTTTAATTTATACGCCTAATAATTACAAATTAATTTTACACACATTTAATAAAATTTAATCATTTTATCACATCATGTTGTAATACTATGATGACTTCGCGATAGAATCGAATGTTATTAAATAAAATGGTGTATGTAAATTAGATTCTTTTAAGATAAAATGTACTTTTTTTGTCGTTTTATATTGTGAAGTTCGGCTTTAATTTTTTAAAAGCTCTTTTAGATTTGAAATACACAATTTTTTGTCGCTCAAACTCTGACTATGTATTTATTTTAAAGTAAAAACTGTGTATTTTAAAATTAGAGAGACTAAGAATTAATAAAAGATAAGTGAGTTGTGAAAATTTCAGAGGAAGAAAAATATATTTTTCGCATTTCTTTGACATAATTCAAAGGTAATAAGAAACTTCCGAAATTGTGGAGAGCCCCACATTAACCATCTTTTCAGTTTAGATTTTCTTTTAGTTTTTGGCACCTTTGACTATGAGATTTGCCTGAAAAAAAAAGTATTGAGATCCAATGGTAGACGTCACTCTTCTATCATCAAAATCCAATGCTTTATTTTACAGAAGGGACCCAAAGCTGATGTTGTGCAAATTATCCATTATCTTACAGCATTAACTTAAAGTGAATTTAGGTAATATGAACAGAAAATTACCTTCCAAATGAGTAAGCTAATATCAAATTGGCCACCAGCGTATGAAGAAGTTGGAGAGATTGCTGCTCCAATTGCAATTTTACTGTTTGTTTGAACAAAGCCTGAGCAGAGTAAATTGTAACACCCAGTTGCTTGATATGCATCAGTCTGCAAAAAATGACAGTTATTAGTGGTTTTGAATAAAAAAATTTGTTGGTAGGTATCTTAGAATTGAAGGGAAAACAATTATACGTAGTATAGTTTTTCCTTCAATAAATTTACTTACCGTCCAATAAGTAAAGAATCTAGGGTACCTGTCCCCATATAGGCCCGGGCTGACCTGCATAGAAAATTACTTGAAATTAGCTTGATTGGCTAAAGTACAAAATTGAATACATGGATGAAAAGGAGAGGTAGGTGGTTGAATATGCTAACTGCCTTTTGAATGCGTAACCAAATGGAATGCATTTAAGAAAAAATTTGAAAGATAAAGAAAATAAATAGTACAAAGTAAATGAAGAATTCATTAAGATGAAGTAATGATAGCAACATGCCTGCCAACCAGCTTCAATGGTGTTGAGATCATCCCCAAATGAACCAGAAATGACCCACATTTGAGACAGGCTGAATTCAGATGGGTTTTCCACAAGGGGTGCCCACACGTTTATGCTAGCCTTTGCTCCATAGTACTCATCCCCTGTCACATACCCAATTGCATGCTGTGCAGTGTGAACCATCCACAAACTTTTGTCAGACCAATTTCAAGATAGCATAATTAAGGTTTCTATAACAAATCAACTTCCAACTTCATTTTTGCTTCTCAAGTTTTTACATAAGATAGAGATACTTGTATTGTAGCTCGGACATGAATGGATGAATGAAAAGAGGCTTCAAAACACCCCCACTTACTTTGGAGCTTAACTGCTGTAGTATAAATACAAAAAATATATATTTTATATTTCAGAGCCAACCCATTTATTTATATGTTAATAAAAAATAGATTAGGAGAAGTTCACTGCTATGTTCAGTTCCATAGCAAGAGGACTGACAAAATGGTAAAATTGGGTGGAATACAGCCTCTGATGTGGTTTCATTTACTTAACTTTAAAAAGGGTATGATAAAAAAGATGGAACATTCATCTTCCATATGCTTACTTCTATACCAATTACTGTAATCGGTTTCTGTTAAAACTATTAGTTTATTCTTACTTCACTTTCTTTGAGAAAAAGAGAAAAGGGAAAGACAGAAAAGAATATCAGAGTTTGTGTTGCTTTCTATGATTGCTCTCAAGTTATACCTCATGTCCATTGCCGCTGGTGTCTCTTCTGACACGGTTTAGTATTTTTTTCCTTCCAAATCTGCGAATAGAGCTTGCTCTTAAAATATCCTCCTCCCTTGTTCTTCTTATCGGAACTGTCCCTTCCGGACACGACTCACCAGACAAGCTCCACAACTGAAAGTTCTCACTCAAATCATCCATTTGGTTATGCCCTCTCGGTCTTTCTGGGGGATCCTACACACACACACAAAGATGCACAAAAATTACAATTTTTTTTAGTTAAACTGAAATTGTGAAACACAGTAACAACAATAAATACCAATGGTTTGTGTCCTTTCTGTAGAGGATGATCAAAAGCTGGTTGCTTATGAGACAAAACACAGTCTATTATATCTCCATCAGGACTCTGCACAAAAGAAACACAAAAACACATATAGCAGGGTCTGGAAAAGAAGACAAGGTGAATAGAATAATAATTTGCACAAACCTGAATTGTCTTAACGGGAGGTTTGTTGATTTGCTGAAGCCGATTTCTGATGGCGTTCAATTTGCGTAACTCTTCCTTAGGCCGAAAAGTTTGATTGGCAACTGAGTGGTTGCCAAATTGTGATGAATGAACAGGACAAAGGGTAAATACGATAAGGAGGAAATGTACAAGGAGATAAATGAGTGGGGAGCGTAGACATGGGCTAAAAGCCATGTTTGGGAAACTTCCTTGGTTCGTGCGAGTTGACAAATTTGTGTGTGCTTGTCCACATTTGTGTTTTCTTGTTCCAGCAACGAAACGAGGTTGTGTTTTGCTGGGTTTTGATTTTTTCCATGGAAACACATCTACCGCCATGTCAAAATAACGTAGGACGAGGACTCTGAGAAACTTTAGTTGCACTCTTTCACTGTTTTCGAACAACCTTTTATTCTCTCACTTTGTGTGTGTGGCGCTACAAACAACTAAACCTTGGACCAAACTTGAACCCCCAGGATCCTCTTCCGGTCCTGCTTCTCTTCTGGTTTTGACCATGCGCGTTGGGACCTCTCGAGTACTATCTATTTATATGGTATGGGAAACGCTGTTTTCTTTTTCTACAATCAAGCAAATTCAGATCATTTTTTTATTTTTTTTATGTGTATAAATATAGAATTTGTTATTTTCTCAAACTTGTATATGATTGGTGATATGTTAATATCATAAATACAGTAAAAAAAAATCAATTCACAAACTAATAAAATAATATTTTAATTATTTAATTTATTTTTTAATTTTAAATATTATTATAATGTGATGGTAAATATATATTTTTACTTTATGTATGATGTAAAAAATTATTTCCTTACAAAAGATATGAGTTGACTTGCAGGTTAAGAAAATTGTTATTATATAAAATACTGCTTTGAGTTTTTTATAGACTATATAAAGAAACTTAGTGTATGTTGAAAAAAAATTAGATACTGTTATCTCTTTGACGCTCAATTCACACATAAATGCTTGAGAACGGTTTAAATTTTAAAGTTAATACAGACATTTGAAGTATTGTATTCTCTATCTTCATTATAAAATTAAAAAAACCATCTACCACTAAGAAAAGTAATTGTATAATTTCTTTCATAGTTCATTTAAGGAATAGATTGAATCATGCTAAATTTTGAAACATTTATATATGACCAGTGAGAATTCATGGCCTATTAAGGATGTGTCGGTCGTCTAGTAGTTAGTATTTATTATTAAAGTCAATTTGATCTCATTGTATAAAAAATATATTTGAAAATGTGAAAATATACATGGAAAGAGATTATGTAAAGTGTTAGCACTCTAAAATAATTCAACATATGTACCTTGATAAAACTGATACAATATTAATTTAATTAATTTAATTATGTTCTCTTTTACTTGTAATAATATTTATATAGACGATGCCTTTCAAAGATGATAATTTTTCAAGTTGTACAACAGTGTATTTAAAATCGTTGTCTATAAAATCGTCATCAAAACATATACTTTATAGATGATAGTTTATAGATGACGGTTCTAGAAGATACATGTTGTCTATTTTTGTACTTATAAGTGATGTTTTCAAGAAATTTGTAGTTTATATTTTTAAACAGTTGAAATCAAAACACACAAGTAGTAGACGATGATTTTGGTACGAATTTTCGTCTAATGTGACAAAAAAAATAGGAGATTGTATAAATATAGTGATATAGACAACAATTTTTATATGAAAAAAAATAGTTCAATTTAGTTAGTTCATTTCCTCTTTTTGTTAACCTGTAATTAATTAAACCCTAGTCAAATTCAAGAATGTGACACTAAAACATATAAATACTATAAAGTACTCATAAAATAATAAAATATTAACCGCATCAAATGAAATTATAAATTAATTATTTAAAATGAAAATTTCCATAGACTAAAAAATCAAATGAAAATGTTTATACTCTAAAAGCAATAAACTTAAACTAACACTAAACAACCTAAGATTTAACTAATTAAATATCATCATCTATCCTAGAGTGGTAGAAGTTATAAAATATGTTCTCCAAACGTTCCTCACATAATTCATGGATTCAGAATAGAGTGCTAACGCAACATAGAATAAGTTGATATTAGTTCATAAAGTAGACAATATTTAATATAAAGAATTAGTTAAACATGATTATTTGATCCCAATATTTGTCAATGTCGGCTTGTACATGATCATCATCAATTGCATTATATAATAGTCACACTCATACCCTCCCGATTGTTTATTGCACTATATGTTATATCCACTATATGATCTAATTAATAAAAAAACACAAGTTAAGAAACATTTAAGTAATAAAGTGATGTAAGTTGATAACTTAATTACCAATTGACTATTTGCTCGAGATATGCAGGTGACTTCTTGTGTAAAACTACGCAACAATGTGATCATTTAGGATATCACAAGTAACTGCTAGTGACGAAAGCATTGAAAAAACCATTAGTATAAATACAATTGATGAAGTACTAGTAATTAATGACTTAAAAATTGTTCTTATTAATATAAGGGACAAAATATATATGTATCTCCCTGTTACGAAGTAGTTAGTGATGTATGTATGAGTTTCAACTTTCTTATTTTCCAAAGGATGAATTAGTTGGGGATCCATGAATCTATAGACATCATGTTCCCCTCATTAATACATACTCTAGAGATATACCTATAGGTATAATTAGTATATAGACTTTTGAAATGTCAACGTTGTGGCATACATACTCTAGAGATATACTTATAGGTATAATTAGTATATAGACTTTTGAAATGTCAACGTTGTGGCATTAAGTTTTTTCAATCTTCATGTAGCTATTAGACGCTTGATAAGGAAACTATTACTATGATTGATCTTTGTTTTTCAAAAAATTTCTTTATCTTTCTCTAATATGAACGTTGGCACTTAAATCTTCAATACTTCGAGTATCAACTCAATCTGCCACGTTGCTCTCTTTCTTTAATGCACTAGACGTTGGATGTGGAAACTTCTGCTATGGAGTGATCTGTACATTCTGGAGTCTTCATAAACATTTCAAAATGTTTCTTTATCAATATTTGATTGGAATGTTGAACCTATAATTAATTCTAATTAACTCAATTTCTTCATCTGCATTGTTTCACATTCTTCCACGTGCTAGATGCTCAATATAAAAATGTTAACTTTGATGGGATCTTTGCGTCTTTGACATGTATTTGATTTTCAAATACTTTTTTCCATATATATGAACTTTTTCCATTGAGACTTGATCATATTTGAATTTGAATCTTTCCAATTTTGCATTGTTCATCTTCTCTTATGTATTAAACGCTAAAATAGGAAAGTTTAGATGTGCATCTTTAATGTGGTTTCTTCTTTTGTAAAATCTTCAGAGTATTTTCGCTCGCTTGATGTATTCCTTCATTTAAATACTTTTGATGTTGTTTTACTCTTCATTGGTGCAAATCTTGCTTATCAGTTACATTGTTTTCCTATCAGACACTGTGAAATGAAACTTTGACTTTTGGCTCTATACGCGTCTTTAAGTCCCTTCATAAATTTTCGAGAACAAAATAAGTATCATTGAACATTATAATTTATAATTTAATTCATGGGTATCACTAAAAAATATCTTAGAATATTTGTGATTTATCAATGTTTTCTATTCTTAGATATTTCACATTTAAAACATTTTCAAATTTTTTTCAAATTAATAATAAATCAGAATGTTGAAGCATAATTATATATAACTTGGAGATTATTTCACTAAAACATATTTCGAAAAAATCTTTGATATAGAAAATATCCATGCTTTGTTTTTTGAAAACTGTTACAATGTAATATTGTTTAAATTCTTTTCAAAATCATTTAATCCCAATAATCTTATTTGGAAAATATAATTCAAGAATAACAAATATGATTTATAATTGAATAAGAATTATCATAATCATTCAAATGATAAGAAGGTTAATATGGACATTTCTTTAACACAGTGGTTTGTTTGACGCGTTGATAATGCTTGTATCTTCTTATCTGGATAATCTCTAACGTGCGTATTATGCTTGTAAATGTGTGCATATGCTCTATGTTGTCCAAGGAGTTCAAATGATATGATCTTTTATTGAGTTAATCAACACTAGGATTGTCTGATGTGATCTTTGTTAATTGTATCATCTAACTCATCATATGATGAGCTTTTCATATTCGTCTTATATGTCCTTTGTCTAACAAAAGTTTCATCTGATGTGAACTTTTCTGATCTGATCTTCTTATATGCACAACTTCTTTATTTTTAATGTTCTCTTTGTATATCTCAGTCATTTACACTATAAGAAAAATCATTAAATATAAACCAATTTTAGAGAAAAAAAAACAATTAGTCACTATATTGACTAAATTAGATACTAGAAAAATTATTGACATCTAAAGTAGTTTCTATTATTAATAAAATTTATAAAGTAGTCTCTAAATTGGTATCTAATTAACTACCAAGGTTTTAGCTACCAACTAATTTATATTCTAAAGTTGGTAGTTAAAACATTGGTAGTTAATTAGATACCAATATAGAAACTAGTTTATAAATTTTATTGATAATAAAAACTATTTTAAATACCAAATTTTTTTCAAGTCTCTAAAATAGTATCTATTTTAGTCAATATAATGAATAATTATTTTTTGTCTCTAAAACTAATTTAATGATTTTCTTGTAGTATTAGAAAATTTTTGTAACATAGACACGAGGGTTGGACGATGTTGTGAGCATGTGCTATTGTTTTGTCTTATAGCTTTTTCTGTTGTGGTATCATCTAGCGAGTCTTGTTTGCTTGCTCTTCTTGTTTTTCATGTAGTGAGTCTTACTCGGCTTTATATTTTTGTCTTTACTTATATAGTATGTATAAGTAAGTTCTGTCATACCACAACACACCTTATAATATTTTATTATCATCAAAACATATAGATGCTCATATCATGAGATCATCTTGGATATTGGTTCGTCTAGTGACTTAACAATAACGTGTTGATAGCTTTGTTTGGATAAAGATACATGATGATATCGTTCAAATTTTTACCAATTTAAGATATGTCTCAGAATTGATGAAAAACCTTATATCCATTGGGACTTTGAATATGAAGGGCTATGGGTGTGTATTGAGTATGGAGTAATACTTTGGGCTCTCCTACACGGTTCATCAGTTCAAGTTCCAATTGATGAGAAATGGAGATGACTTTCTACAGCAATTCACCTAGAAACCGATGTAGAAAGTTCTTATAATAGGACACTATGTTCCCCTCACTTTTCACCTTTCTCGACTCCTCCTCCATGACAATGACAATTATTCTTCTCCTCCTCTCTTCTTTCTCCTCGCACCTTGCCACAACATTGTGAACCATTCTCCTTTCCATCACCACTGCTTGTGAACCTTTGTTGCGAGTTGTTCTCTTTCGCCAACTCACTTCTTCACGCACCTCCATAACATGGAAAATCATGTTCCTCCCTTTGCATTGTCACTTGTTTTCTTCTTGTCACTCTCCTCGTACCACGCACTTCTCTCGTTAGGTTATATATTTAATTAATTTTATATTACAATATAAGAATATATATTAGTTGACCTAGTTTTAGTAATTATAAGTAAATTTTTAATATATATCACTTTCATTCTAAATTAAAGAGCTTAGGTTTCCGAAATCATTTGATAGTATAAATGATATTATTTTACTACATTACATTTCATTGCATTATGAGCTCATATATATGTATAGCATATAAGTGATGCAAAAATAGAAATAATCAGTTTTTTATAAAAATAGCATATACTATCTTAGTTTATAGTTCTAACCAATTTAGTATATGTAATTTTCAGTTTCTACATCACTTATATATTTATATCGATAGCACAAGTAATATAAAATGTTAAGAAAATAATTAATATTAAAAGTATTTATATCATTGATATAAATATAAATAGAGGGATCTCCTTTTTAATTTTAAATATAATAAATTGTATATTATATATACACACACATACTACTTATAATCATTCGGTTTTATCCACACTTTTAGATGTGAATTGAATATTTGGTTGAAAATGTAAAATTGAAGTTTTGATTCTTGTGAAATGCTTTTGAGAATGCAGATAGTTTCTGAACCACTCCTAGTAAGATTGTTAGATGAAAAGAAGTGGTCTAGAGTATCCTCATGTTATCTCTTTCAAGAATATTTGAAAAACAAAAGTTGAGAAAGAGTTAACAGTCTTGGTATGCTTACAGTTCTATATTATAATTATTAAAAAAATTGTTAATAAGTGGGTTTTAAGCCTAACTCAACTTCATAAAACCGGCTTGATAAGGTGAGGTTTGCACCCACTTATGGAGATATATGTTATAGGTGGTCCGATAACGATTCGATAGCGGGTGGCCTGATAAACCCAACAAATACTCACTAGGATAGACTCAAAATGACTCTGATACCATATTAAGAAGTGGGTTTTAAGTCTAACTCAACCTCATAAAACCAGCTCAATAAGGTGAGGTTTGCACCCACTTATATACTATGAAAGACTCTAATCTCTAGTCGATGTGAGATCTCCAACAAAAATAGAAGAAAAAATATTTTTTTATTGAAATATGAATATGAGTTCACGTGAAAAAGATAATTTTTAAAAAAACATTATAAACTGATATATTTTACTAAATAAATATTATAGTAATATTTTTTTCCGAAAACTGATAATAGCACTTTATAGTAATAATGGATTGACGTGGTTGATTTGATTTGAGGAAGGGCACATTAAAAGGTGGAGCTCCGAAAGCAAAAATGCTTAGACAAGGTATGATAGTTAATCACGCATGGAAGTGCTTGAGCATGACATAAACATGCATGGCAATGTGCTGGTGGCGCTCATCAATGCCTCAAAAACCATTCAAATTCATTTTCAAAGATGCATCCCCAACTCAGTCAACATTCACTCAACGCTTACGTATTCATAATTGGGGAATAAAATAAAACAAAAAAAAACAAAAGTGAAGTACGATATAGAGTAGAGTTCAAGATTTTTTTTTCTTCAATTTTACCGTCACAATTGCCTTCCCCATACACATTAAGATATGTACTACACTACAAGGCTTATCACTTAACACTTGTCTTTTTTCTAATTTTTCCTTCATCATTTTATCTGTAAACATTCCTTCAAGTCTCCACAAAAATGAGAACATTATATATATATATATATTTATATATATGTATATATATAAAATTTCTTACTTTTTTTTTTTGAAATTTTGAGTTTTAGAATACTTATTAGTTAAAAAATGTGTTACATTTATTTTATTTGTACATAATAAAACAACTTATGTGTAAGGCCTTCAAACAAATTAATACCATAGAATAAGCAAAACATGTATTAATTTTATCTAGCATTTAGGATGTAATAAAGACCAAATTTTAATATATTATAGTGGTATGTGGTGAATTTTAATAGATAATAATAATGATAATAACGATAGGAATTCACAAATTGAGGGGAGGTAAGTGGATGAGAATGCATAGGATGAAATCCATATGAGAACTTGTAAAATAGAAAACCTTGAACCTAAGGTTTAAGGAATGTGTGTTTAGAAAATTAAATGTGAGTCACACATTGAATCAAAATTAAGATTCGAATTATGTTTAATGGAAGATTATCCTTTTGTATTAATTTTATCTGTAACATCCCTAAATTGTATTTTATCCATATATAATAAAATAAAAATAAAATAAACAATATGTAATTAACATATGAATATGTACAACTATCTCAAAAAGATATTCCTTTACATAGGGATTTTAAATACACTAAAAGTTTTCAAAACAAAACAAAGCATTCAAATGAAAGGTATCTCATCCTCCAGTTGTTCACTGAGGAGCTCTATTACCTGCAATCTCATTTGCTCCCGTGTAAAAACCGATCATCACAGATAAAGAAACAAACACAAACAAATAACAGGGTAAGCTAGCTATATAAATATTTCTATATAATTTCAATTTCAATTTAATAAACATAATTCATCAAGTCTCATACAATTTCTCAAACCATCAAGTGTCTATTAAAATTCAAAAATTCATCTTTTCACATGTTAGACTTCTACTGACTCACAACACATAGACATTTGACTCTACTTCCATAAGATTCATGTATTGAAATTAGCATTATGAGACCTGCATCAATCATACTACTCGTTGTGAAATCCACATAGTCATGCACATAACATTTCAATATCTCATCATCTCATCATCTAGTATAACAGGGTAAATTCATATGACCTGATAGACCTGATTATATTTCAAACCGCAGACAAAGTCATATGAACCTCCATTGACTCTCACCAACTGAATAACTTCCTCAATGTGATTCCATTATATCAGTAGAGTCAGGATGTCTCATTACGGGCTTGACAAATCAATACACCTAACGAAATCTCAACACAATATTCCCTTTCTTGAAAATACTATGTCTTGATCACACTTTCACACCATTCCATATCTCATGTAACACATCAATGCACCATTTAATCACATCATAGTTTAAACTTTCTAAAGAATCCAAAATCACACAATTAAATCATACCAAAGCTTAGAATTTCATTTAACTCATAATTTTATAAAACTACACATTGCATTAACAGTTTCTGTTTAGCATTATACAAGCACTCTCATTAAGTCAATTAGTTATTATGTCAATATATATATATATATATATATAATTTCTAAACCAAAATCATTTAAAATCAAACAACCAATTCTCATCAAACATTTCATTTGAATTAATTCAACAAACTATTCAAATACATTTAATTCCAAATTCATATACATTCTACAACATCTATTATATCTATCAGATACATTGGAACTAGATTGAGAATGAGCTTTGCATATCACCCTCAAATAGATGGGCAGTCTGAGAGAACAATACACTCCTTAGAAGATCTGTTGAGGACATGTGTATTGAATCATCTCGAAAGTTGTGATGAAATGTTGTCTCTGGTGGAGTTCACTTATAATAATAGTTATCATACCAGTATTGGTTGGGCCAGAGTTACTTCAACAAACCACTGAGAAGGTGAAGCAGATACAAGACAAAATGAAAGCTTCTAAGAGTAGGCAGAAATCATATGCAAATTAAAGGAAGAAGTCTTTGGAGTTTACAGTTGGAGACCATGTGTTACCGAGAGTATCACCTACCAAGGGTGTAGGACGAACTATCAGGAAGAAGTTATTCCTGAAGATTGTTGGACCTTATCAGATCCTAAATCTGCATAATGTATTTTGTGTGTCTAAGCTAAGGAAGTATATCCAAGAACCTAGTCATGCATTGGAAATGCATAATGTGCAAATCAAGGATAACATGTTTTTAAAAGTAAAACCAGTTAAGATTGAAGATCGTTAGAGTACACAACTCAGAGGCAAGACCATTAGTATGGTGAAAGAAGTACGGATTGATAGGTTTGGTGATTCATCTTGGGAAATAGAAGAAACCATGAGAGAAACCTATCCCTATCTCTTTAAGATTGAAGATCATCAGAGTACACAACTCAGAGGAAAGACCATCAGTATGGTGAAGGAAGTACGGGTTGATAGGTTTGGTGATTCATCTTGGGAAATAGAAGAAACCATGAGAGAAACCTATCCCTATCTCTTTATCGCAAGTCAATTTTCGAGGACAAAAACTTTTCTTGTTGGGGAGAATGTAAGGACAGAGAAAAATAGTTTTAGAGTAGAAGTGGTATAATTAAAATGACACTTGGATATTCTATTATTAAATTTAAAAGAGCATATAAATAGAAATTCAGTTATTTAGGTTTCATTTTAAAAGAACCATCATCTCTCTAAAAACTCTGTTTTCTTTTCCTCTACCTTCTCTCTAAGATTCTAACCTCCTCGCTCATCAGTTTGACGATGAGTACGCCATTAAAATCCTGACAGCAAAGACTACAAAATTGTCCGATCAAAGTCTCAAATAGAGAAAGTTCATTCTTGGTTCTTTTTCCTTTGAGTTAGTTTTGATCTAGTTAGGTTTGTCTTTAGTTTAAGCTTGCATGTAATGTTTTTATCTTTAGAAGTAGTCTTGGTTAGCTTAGGGTCCTAGTGGTATAGTTAGATTTTTTATCAGGACTCTATGGTGCAGATTAGGCTAACCTTGAGCTTTTGGTAGTTTGGAGCTCTTTGGGAGCATCTGCTCAAGTTCAGGTAAGGGCAACTAATTTTAATTGCTAATAGAACCCTAGGCTAGAAGATCTGGATGTGGGAGTGACGTGGTCACCAGTCTCAAATGTTCTTGCAGGATTTCTTGTTTTTGAGTATATTGGGATTTGTTTGAAATTGAAATGTGAAAGTGTAGATATAATAGATGTTGTAGAATGTATAAGAGTTTGAAATTGAATGAGTTATTGAATGTATTTGAATAGTTTGTTGAATTAATTCAAATGAAATGTTTTATAAGAGTTGGTTGTTTGATTTAAAATGATTTTGGTTTAGAAATCAAATATATATGTATAGATTGACATAATAGTTAATTGACTCAATGAGAGTGCTTGTATAATGATGAACATGAACTTTCAATGTAATGTGTAGTTTTATAAAATTATGAGTTAAAGGAAATTCTAAGCTTTGATATGATTTAATTGTGTGATTTTGGATTGTTTAGAAAGTTTAAAATATGATGTGATTAAAAGGTGCATTGATGTGTTACATGAGATATGGAATGATGTGAAAGTGTGATCAAGACATATTGTTTTCAGGAAAGGAAATATTGTGTTGAGATTTTGTTAGGGTGTATTGATTTGTCAGAACTGTAATGAGACATTTTGACTCTACTGATATAATCGAATCACATAGAGGAAGTTATTAAGTTGGTGAGAGTCGATGGAGGTTCATATGACTTTGTCTGCGGTTTGAAATATAATTAGGTCTTTCAGGTCATATGAATTTACGCTGTCATACTAGATGATGAGATGATGAGATATTGCGATGTTATGCGCATGGTTGTGTGGATTTCACAACGAGTAGTATGACAGGTGCAGGTCTCAGGATACTAATTTCAATACACGAGTCTTCCAGAAGTAGAGTCAAGTGTCTATGTGTTGTGAGTCAATAGAAGTCTGACATGTGAAAGATGAATTTATGAATTTTAATAGACACTTGATGGTTTGAAAAATTGTATGAGACTTGATGAATTATGTTTATTAAATTGAAATTGAAATTATATAGAAATATTTATATAGCTAGCTTACCGTGTTTTTTGTTTATGTTTGTTACTTTATCTTGATGATCGTGTTTTACACGGGAGCAGATGAGGTTGTAGGTATTAGAGTTTCTCAATGAACAACTAGAGGATGAGATAACTTTCATTTGAATGCTTTGTTTTGTTTTGAAAACTTTTGGTGTATATATTAAAATCCCTATAAAAAAATATATCTTTTGGAGATAATTGTTGGAGATCCCACATCGACTAGAGATTAGAGCCTTTCATTGTATATAAGTGGGTGCAAACCTCAACCCTATGAGCCGGTTTTATGGGGTTGAATTAGGCTTAAAGTCCACTTCGTAATATGGTATCAGAGCCATTTCGAGCCTATCCTAGCGAGTGTTTGTGTTGGGCCTATCGTGCCACCCGCTATCGGGCCGCTATCGGACCACCCAAAATATA
>Ga0123342_1004549_pt1 | contig 21019 bp, 8 predicted proteins | sample Turbeawhitnodule_FD_89960 | JGI IMG/M metagenome (GOLD analysis project Ga0123342, IMG submission 89960) | Root nodule microbial communities of legume samples collected from Mexico - Turtle bean Mexico white nodule | ecosystem: Host-associated > Plants > Roots > Nodule | place: Mexico: Nepantla...
AAGTCTATTTGACATAAAAAAATAACACTTTAATACTAAATCATCAAAATATAATATTTTTACAAATTTAAATAATATACAAACAAACAACCCAATATATAAACACACAACATCCCTGCAAGAGAAATTGAATATTGGGACCACGTCCCTTCCGCATTCAGATCTTCTATCCTGGGGTGCTACTAAAAATTAAATTTAGCTTCCCTTACCTTAATTGTTTGTTTTCCAAGCAACTTCTAGAATTTTATTTCCCACAGGCTGGATAAGCTTCAAGATTTACGGGCCTAATGCAAGTTATCCAAACAGAACAAAAATTCAGTATATAATAGAATAAGTTGAGATGATTAAACTTCTCAACTTACCCCACAAAAATTGATGATTAAATCCTAAGGAAAACAGAGAACAAAGGATATTTAGAGTAAAAATGAACTTACTCTGTTTGAAAATCTGATAAAGTAGAAATGTTTCTTAACTCCTCTGGTACAACGTGGTATGATCAAATTCTAAAATAGATGAGGTATGGAGTGAGAAATTAAGAGAGGAAGTAGAAGGGAGAGATGGAGGGAGAAAAAATAAAGAAGAAGAATGGTGCGTGCAGCAGGGTGGGTTTCTGTTTCTAAAAAAAAGCATTGTTACACCTATTAATTTTAGTTTTGATAGACAGGTTATTATCTAGTTTTGTTGATTTTTCTTGAGACATGTTAGGGGTGAAACTATATGATTTCGAACTAACATGAACCAAACTTGGATTTGGAGTTTGGCAACTATGGTAGAGAATTCAGGAGTTGGGGTTGGAACATGTTCCACATTAATTAGTGCCCACTTTGCTTTTTTGATTCAAAAATGGGAGATGGTGAAGTTTCTACGTCAAAATTTATAAAATCCAAATATTAACATTAATTATTCATATATTGCATAACTATTAAAGAATATTGTTATAATAATCAGAAGAAATTATATTATACTCGTATCGTCTATTTTTTTTTATCTATATCTAAAAGTCTCATTCCTTTATTTTGTTAGGGAACTTTCGAAAAAAGAGTAAAGTTGTCACATGAGGTGGATATGCATTTTTCATACATAAAATGAATGCTTAATACATTTGTATACAAATAGTTATCTATAGACAACTCATTCAGATTATGATAAAGATGCGTTTGTTCAGTGCAAACAGATAAACATGTTATTGTATTTTAATCTAATTATAAGAATGAAAAGGATATTAACACATGCATGTCAACTTCACATGATAAATAAGAAAATTAAATTATATTTAAAACTACATATATTTATTAAAAATTCATTTTATACTATTAATAAATGTAATCACATAGCAAAATAAAATAATGCTAGTTATAATAATATTCTTTTCCACTATAAATTTATATTACATATAAAATAAAGATGATTCCTCTTTTCTCATTTTATTATTTTATTTTTTAAATTTCAAAATCACAAAAAAAAAAGTATTTCATCATTCTATATAAATTATTAAAAATAAAATAATTTTTTATTTTTTCAATTAATATTACTAAGCAATTTTTATATGCAAACGGTCAACATTCATTCTTTCCTTAATCTACCAGTCTATCTTTAATTTCTTATTTTATGGAAGATGTTTGTTTAAAAAAAAAAACAGAAAGAATGAGAACACACCCTCATCCTTATTTCTATCTCTTTTGTTATGTTTTTTTTTTAATTTCAGTTAGATACTAGTGATAATAAATATTATTATTAAAAGAATTGATTATTTTCAACAAATAAGTGTGTTTAATGTTAATAAATAGGATTATTAAAAGAATTAGTTATTTTCATGTATTTAAAAATAAAAACAAAATTATTATAATTATAAAATTAACTAAATCAAAAAGAACAACTTACGCAAATATTAAACTAATAGAAGTGTATTTTTTATAGTAAAGCTTTCTCTCCATTAGTAAAATTGTGGTGGATTCTTAAGGAAAAGAAGCTCAAAAAATGACATACGTAAGCACTGCTCAATTGGTGGTACTTTGAATGGCCACGTTACATCACAGGAACGATTTTCGTCATTATCCTCCTAATGTCATATTAGAATTTTTAAAAAGAATTTAAGAAATAAATTTGCCATATAATTTTCTGTAAAATTTATAAAATTCCCTAAAATATTTACAGAAAAAATGTCATTAATCATAAAAAAAATTCTAACAGTTTCATCACTGTAAAAGGAAGAAGAAAAATATTCATGTTGGGTGTTCATTTCATCACCTAAATCATGAATATCCAGGAAAAAAACTCATTGCCTGAACAGTCATAAGAATAAGTAAAATAATAATAAATAACTAAAAATAATTAAACAATATTTTCAGATGTGTAATTTTATTGCGAATAAATTATGTTAACATTATTCTGTTTTAGTATATTTAAAATTATAATTATAATCAAATTTTAATTAAGATTCTATAAAAATTTATTTATTTTATTAATTTTTAAAATTATTATTTATTTTAATAATAAAAAGATAAAATTATATCAAATTAGTAAAAATCTGAGTCATAATTTGACAGTGTCAAAACATGTTTTTATTTGGGATGACAAAGCAGGACGGGCCGTGCGGGTTGGTCGGCGGCCCGCTGGTAAAAAACGCGGGGCGGACTGATCTTTTCAACCCGCATTAGTCTGTCCCGCATTAGCCCGCGGCTCACTAACCCGCAAGAAAAAAAAAGGATGAAAGTTCTTCGACATCCAATGTTATTAAAATGAATGTCAATGATGTTTATGTTTAATGTTTTTGAATTAATGTTTATGTTTAATGTTTTGAAAGTGGAAGAATAGTGATATTTGATATTTATCTTAATATTTAATGTTTTGATGTTTGACTATGTTTGAAAAGGAAGAAAAATTAATTTAGGTTTGATAGTAATAAATATATAGGTTTAATTTGACAATTTTTTAAGAACAAAATATAAAAATAAAAAATAAATTAAAAAAAGAACGCGGATTGACCCACAAATCTGTGAACCAGTTCTTATGTGGGACGGATCAAAAATTCTAACCCGCAATAAATTTATGGAGCGGACCAACCCGACCCACATTTTTGCGGGCTAAGCACCGGCGGAACAATGACCTTTGCCACCCGTAGCTTTTATTTAGTATGGTGTTTCTAATCTTCTAAAAGCAAATGATGTTGTTCTCCAGTACGAAGTAACTTTTATATTATAAATTTATACTATCTTTTCCAAGGTTCCTTTCTAAATTTTTGTAGTTCAAACAAAAAAATATTTTAAATTATAAATTGATAAATGAATAAAATTTAAATTTATGAAAGTAAATATAAATTTAATTTAATTAATACTTATTATATCAACTTATTTAAATAAAATAACTTGTTACAATAAAAAACCAATACAACTTTTAAAAATTAAATAAAGTACTAAACATTTAATAAAAATGTAATTATTTTTAAAAAAATATATAAAATATAATTACATGATAATACATTTTTATAAAAAAATATAAATTTTATTTATATTATAATACTTTTATAGTTATATTCTTTTGTATCCTTTTATATTCATCAATTAGTTTATCAAATATTTATAATTCAATAAAGTAGTTTATTATTAGCTATTAATTAATTTCTCTTGTAAATGGTTTAATGAATTTAGTGAAATCTTAAATAGATTGACCACAGATGGAAAGTAAATCATGGTTGTGAATAAATTAACATAAAATTGGCTATTTTTTTTTCAATTATACCAATTTTTTACATTTTTTTTAGCAAATTATCACAAAGCATAATATGTTCATAATGTGTTGATTTGATGGTGATTTTGATGATGTTTGAATTTCTTTGTTCATGATTCCATTACTCATTATCTTAACATGATTAAAAATATAAAACATGAATTAATATCTAAGATAATATTAAACACAATTGCATTTAGAAACTTGTATTATACTTTTTCTTAACATAATAATTGATTATGTTAGGAAATAATCAATTGTGTAATTGTTCATTTTAGGAAATAATCAATTACGTGATTGACCATGTTAAGAAATAATTAATTATGTAATTGATTATGTTAGGGATGAATTAATTATCTAATTGATTATGTGTGAGATTAATCAATTATGTATTGATTATGCTAGGAAATACTCAAATAACTATATAATTGAGTATGTTTAGAAATAATTAAAAGATAATTTATTACATTATAATAAAATCATTAAATAGAAACCAATTTTGAAGACATAAAATAATTAGTTGTTATATTAACAAAATTAGATATTATTGTAGAGACTAAACAAATTATTAGTATCTAAATTAGTTTATATTATTAATAAATAGTTTCTAAATTGATATATAATTAGTTACCTAGGTTTTAACTACTAATTATTTAGGTTTTAAAGTTGGTATCTAAAACCTTGGTATCTAATTAGATACCAATTTATAAATTATTTATCAATCATAAAAAATAATTTAGATACCAATAATTATTTTAGTCTCTATAATAGTATTTAATTTTGTCAATATAACAACTAATTATTTTTTTGTCTATAAAATTATTTTTTATTTAATGATTTTCTTGTAGTGTTATATTGGTCAAAATGGTTTTACATTTTTCGCAAATAACCTATTATTACACGAAATAATCAAATTATCTTAGCCAATATAAAAAAAAACTCAACCTTCACAAATAATCAATTAGGTTTCAATAATAATTGATTTAACTGTTACTAAAAGTGTTTTATGAATTGATGAACGCACTTAATATCCGATTATCCTTAATAATATTTTGATAAGTTATTTCAAATATTTTTAAAACTAACTTCTCTCTCTCATTCAACCCACAATTTTTTTATATTATTTAAATAGAGAACTCTCGTATGATTTAGACATTTTTCAGAAGAATACTTTTATATAATACAATTGTATTAATTGTTTTGAAGAAATATTGCTCCTGGTCCATCAGGTTGATCATACTATAGATTGTTCTATTGTAATAGTGTTTCTTGTTCTAATTGCATATATGCTATATATGCTATTGTAATTGGATAAATCAAGCTTTTAGTGAAAAGTGAAGCTCGAGTTGTTTAGATCAACTGGATTTAGATTTAGGAAGAATCAAAGCAGTATACCAATTTTGTGTGTCTTTGTGTCATATTCTTTCATTATCTTAAATCCTTTGTTGTTATTGGAGTTATTGTTCAAGCAAAAATGGGTGAATTTTGAAATGTTTCTAGGTTCATTTTTTTCAAGCGAAAGGATTTTTATTCAAGTGATGAGGTCTATTTTCGCTCAAGTTAAAAAAAACTTGAATCTCTATTTTTCCTTATCAAAGTCTGGTTTATTATTGTTTATTGTTTTTAAGTAAAAAAATCAATTTTATTTAAATATGTGGGTGTTTATGTGAATTTTGTGATATTTGTGGATTATTTTAAAATTTTAAATTTTTGGTGTGATTGAATGATGTATTAATGTATGATATGCAGTATGAAATTATGTGAGAGCATAATCAAAACATAGTATTTTTAGGAAAGAAAATACCGTGTCGAGATTGTTAGGAGGATGTATTTGTTTGTGAGTACTATGTGAAAGGCATGATCCCGAAACTACCGATATATTGTAATCATATAGATGAAGAGTATCAGGTGGTGAAAGTCAAAGAAAGTTCATTTGGCTGAGTTTGAAGTTTGAAATAACTTATCAGAGCATATTATATGGATTTACCTGTGTCATATGAGGATGAATGTCTTAAAGGGGAGACTATATTGTGATAAGAACATGATAAATGACATGTGTAGGTCACTGAGTGTTAATTTCAATACACAAATCTTTCGGAAGTAGAATCAAGTGTATGTATTGATCTAAGTGGATTTCTAGCATGAATGATGTAAAATATGAGATAAAATTGTAAACACTTGATTTTTTTGAATGATGATTGTAGATAATGGAGGATGTATGATGATTAATATGTTTGTGATGAAATTTGTTTTATTTAAAGCTTTATTGAAAGTTTTAAAATTACTAGCTTTCCCTACTATTTATTGTGTGTTTGTTTTAAAATATGTGATGATAGTGTATTAAATTATGTTTCAGGTGACACAACTCCATTCTTATCCGGTATTTTCTTTTGAGTTTTAGTTTTATTGTATATATATCTTTTAAACTTTATATATGAAAAATATTTTGAAATATTGTATATATGTAAATATTTAAATAGATAATTATAATAAATAAATAAGGATATTAAAATTGAGTGTTAAAGTTAATTTCTTTTTATCATCGAATAATTATAGAAAATATTTCCTTAAATTTTTTAAAATCCAATTTGACCTCTTTTTTATTGTGTTTTCTTTTTTTACAATTTATTTTTCTTCCATAAATGAACCATTTATAGTGTTGTATTGTAAATCTAAGAAAAAAAATGAACCATTAAGTCCGGAGAAAAACAAGTTATCTTCTAAAACCTAACTTTTGAACCTATCGTTACTCCTCTTCCTTTCATTCTTCATTTTCCTTTCAGTTTCGGCTTTTCACTCTTTAGAATCCAAAGAATCTTTACCCTTAACACCACAACATATTGCTATGCCAAGCAAGGAGGATTCACCATTAGAAGAAGCAAATCTTCCACTGCTGGAAGATGAAAGAGATGATGAACAAAACCAAAAACTGGCACCAAGGTTTTGGATCGAGTCAAAGAAGCTTTGGCACATAGTAGGCCCTTCAATTTTGAGCCGCGTTTTATCCTATTCCATGTTAGTCATCACCCAAGCCTTCGCTGGCCGTCTCGGTGACCTCGAACTCGCCGCCATCTCCATTGCCAATAATGTCGTCGTTGGCTTCGACTTTGGCCTCTTGGTATGTTTCACTATAAAGTTTCAACTCCTTCAATTTTCATCAAAGCCTCACACTAAATATTAATTTAAACAACTGAAATAAAATTACAATTCTGATTACAAAGCAGTATCGTAAATTGATTAAACCAAATTATTAATATCAATCTTTTGTAATTTGACTAGTTGGGTATGGCAAGTGCCTTAGAAACGCTATGTGGGCAAGCCTTTGGAGCGAAAAAGTACTACATGTTAGGCATTTACATGCAGCGTTCGTGGATCGTTCTTTTCGTTTGCTGCATCTTGCTTTTGCCTCTGTACTTGTTTGCCTCGCCGGTGTTGAAGCTGTTGGGGCAGCCCGATGAGCTGGCGGAGTTATCCGGTACGGTGTCGATTTGGATGCTACCGGTGCACTTCGCGTTTGCGTTTCAGTTCCCTCTGCAGAGGTTCTTGCAGTGCCAGCTGAAGACTGCGCCTATTGCGTGGGTGTCTCTGGTGGCGCTCTTGGTGCATGTGTTCGTGAGCTGGTTGTTCGTGTTCAAGCTCGAGTTCGGAGTTATTGGCGCTGCTGCAACCATTAACTTCTCGTGGTGGGTGCTCACCTTGGGGCTTTTTGGCTACAGCGTTTGGGGTGGGTGCCCTCTCACTTGGACTGGTTTTTCAGTTGAAGCTTTCTCTGGCCTTTGGGACTTTCTCAAACTCTCTGCTGCTGCTGGAGTCATGCTCTGGTACTCTCTCTCTCTCTCTCTCTTTCAACTTTCTGTTCTTGTGTTCTTAATTTGTGGGATTTTTTTTGCAGCTTGGAGAATTGGTATTACAAAATTCTGATAGTGATGACGGGGAACCTTGAGAATGCAGAGATTGCTGTGGATGCTTTATCCATATGGTACTTTTATTACTTTTGCCATCCTTCTACTCTTGTACCACTTGTTATGCCTTTTCTTTTAGTTCTTGATTCTATAAACTTTTAAATCTTCTGTAAAAGGCTGATATGTAAAGTCATCTAGTGTTTGTTAATGTAAAGATTTTAAATAAGAGTTAGTCTATGTTTACTTACAACAATAAACATCACCTTGGTTAAAAGTATAATTAATTTTGTGAAAAGCTATTTAAAATAGTTTATGATACACGCGTTTAATTACCAAAAAAAAATGACTGACTGCACTTTTTAGTTACTTTTTTCTGATAATATCTTTTTGGCAATGATGTGCTCTGTTCGGCAGTATGACCGTCAATAGCTTGGAGTTGATGATTCCTCTGGCATTCTTTGCTGCAACAGGGTAATATATAAAATTTTTCTCTTTTTTTTTTTATTTATTCTAGTTTTTAGTTGTGCACAAGTAAAATATGGTGGGCGCAGAAGAAACTCTAGATATAATTGATAAAAATATAGACTGCGAGGAGAATGCGGTTAGGTTGAGGAACCATAGAGAAGCAGCAACAATGACCCTAGAAAATTGCGTGGTGATTGAGGTTGTTATCGTGAAGTGGTGCAAGTAAAGATGAACCTTTTCTCCTCAATCACCATTCACCACAAATTATTAATGTCAATGAAAGAGAAGTCATAGAAAAAGTTGGTACAATACAAGAAGTGAAGCCAAACTTGTGCATTATTAACAGGTGATCTTTCTTTTTGTCGGGGAGTATAGGATTAGTCTTGCCCTCATGACACCTATTTCAACATAGGTTCCTTTCGAGTACATTCCTCCTTTTTTAAAACTATTTTCACCCTTTTCTTTCTCACTATCTGACATTTTTTAATATTAAATATTTGTCATGGTCCCAATAGCTCATAACAATGACATCCTCTGCTTTTGTGTTCTGACTGCTCCCTATGGAGGCAGTGACCATACAGTATTATCATATAGCAAGAATTGAAGGATACAAAATACTAAGTAAATTATTTCATTTTCATTTTTAACAACTATGTTTAAATGTTTGCTACATAATTAATTATATCGTTATTTTAAAAAATTAAAAATCATAAAAATAATGAATTATATTTTTTCTGTATTTAATTCTCGTAGTTTACCGTTGTATCAGAAACAAACAAGCTTTGTCTGCATAAATAGACCATCTTGCATAGGTTTGAAGAGAGGATGAAAAAAAACAAGCAGAGGCTAAGAACAATTGTTTGGCTAAGAAAGTGTCCTGCAATTTCTAGCCACATGTACACATCACCATCTTACCTTTTACAAAGGTCATCTAATTTTTTGGGAATAATGAAAAAAGAAAAATTATTTTTATATTTAACAAGATAATTGCTTAATAATTAAAATTTATTTTAATAATTTACTCTATTAATGTTTTAAAATATACCTAGTTAGAATTTATAATCTACCATCTCACCTCTTAAAATAATAATAAAGAATGCTAATTTCTAATCCTTTTTGGATTTTTATTTTATTGTTGTTAGACCTTTTTGAATTATTGATTTAGTGTTATTTGGTAATAATTCTTAGTTATTTAATTTTTTTAGTAAAGTACTCAATAAAAAAAAAAATTATTAGATAAAAACTAATTTTAAATAAAAAATAATTAGTTGTTATATTAACTAAATTAGAGATATTTTAAAGATAATTTTTATTTATTTTTAAATTAGTTTCTTAATTTTTAAATTAATATTTAATTAATTATTAAAATTTTAACTACCAATTATCTAAATTCTATCATTTAACTAACTTTTTTAATTCTTAGTTAATCTTTCAACTTTCAGCTAATTTTAAAACATATAACCATACAAGGTATAATGAGCTATTTTGAATTCAGGATTATAAACCAATTCAAGGGATGACCCTTTTGGCATAATGTAAAGAAAACATTAAAACTTACAAGGAAGAGTGTTAAAAATAATTTTTTAATTTATATAGTTAGAAGGATCTAGAAATGTAGAAATGTAAACAGTAATGTTGTTAGTTAAGATGCAATGTGCAGAGTGAGAGTTGCAAACGAGCTTGGAGCTGGGAATGGAAAAGGAGCCAAGTTTGCTACTACAGTATCTGTGGTAACATCGGTTATTATAGGACTCTTCTTCTGGATGTTGATTTTGATATTGCATGATAAATTCGGCTACATATTCTCTAATAGCAAACCTGTCCTTGACCAAGTCAACGACCTTTCTCTTCTATTAGCCTTCACAATTCTGCTCAACAGTGTTCAGCCAGTTCTCTCAGGTATCTATTGGTAGTTAAACTTTGATTAGAAATTGCAAAATCATGAATGAATGTTATTCCCTTTTTGGATGATTTGAACAGGAGTGGCTGTAGGATCAGGTTGGCAATCATATGTGGCATACATAAACTTGGGTTGCTACTATATTATTGGGGTGCCTCTTGGATTTTTGATGGGCTGGGTCTTCAAACTAGGAGTTATGGTATGTTTGTTGCCATCTTTTTGTCTACTTTCTACACATTTATGCAGTTTATTTACCCAGAATATGTGAATTCACATGCATTAACATATGTTTCTTACACAATTTGGTAATGAAAATGAACAAAGGGAATCTGGGCGGGGATGATTTTTGGTGGCACAGCTACTCAGACATTAGTATTGAGCATCATTACCATTCAGTGCGACTGGGAAAAAGAGGTAACTTGCTTAGTTTTTCTTTTCTTTTCAGAGGTGTTAATGCTCCTCACTTTCATTTATCTAATCTTAATTCAGGCTGAAATCGCAAAAATGCGTATAACCAAGTGGGCAGATCCAAAACAGGAACTCAACTAACGTATCTGCATATTTATTTCATCTGTAATACAAAAACAACCAATATAGTCCACATGTTGTCAGAATATAAATCAATTTAGTCAAAACATTACACTGATTAACTCATTATGGATCGCAGACTAAAATCAAACAAAGAACAAAATGTCAATTTTTATGATGTTTGGGATTGTGTGTGACATTTGTATTTATCAATCAAGATCCAGCAGCATGAGTTGCTACTAAGAATATAAGCTTGGAAACTAACCAATTTGAAAAGTATATATAATTCAATTTATACACCAATGGATCTTACCACCTAGTTTTACACGGTGCACAATTACACTGAATCGTTGTAAAATAAGGAAAAATGCTTGTATGAAGATGAGACGAGGTTAATAACAACAATTTTTTCAAAAATATTCTCTATTGTAAGAGGAAATATTTAATAAAAGAAGAATATATTTTAAGTTTTTTTAAATAGTTTATAATTTTTTCTTCTTTCATCTATTTTTAAATATGTATGGAGAAAAATTATTGAAGAATTCAAAATTTGTATATATATATATATATTTTTTTAATTTTACGTCAATTAAATCTTGAATTAATTAGTAGGAAAATACTAGTTATCGAATAAATAATGTCCATCTTAATCAAGAGGCACTGAACATATTTTTCTTATAATATAATAAAATGTGAAGAAACGATAACTTATTATTCATCTTTTTTTTAAGAGAATTTTATTATTTACGAGAAATTAGAATAAATAATTCGTATAAAGAAACAGTTTAGGAATAAAAAACCTATTATATTCTAATTTCCCTAAAATAAATTATTAATATAATATGATTTTTAGTATTGAATGCTTAAACAATCATTACAAGCAAATCATTAAATAAAAACCAATTTTAAAGACAAATAATTAATTAATTGCTATAATGAATAAATTAAAAACCTTTTAGAAACTAAAATAATTTTTTATTTCTAAATTAGTTTATATTATTATCAAATAGTTTATATTTAACAATAATAGAAACTAATTTAGAAACTATTTAACAATAATAGAAACTAATTTAAAAATTATAAATTTTTTTAATCTCTAAAATATCTTTAATTTAGTCAATATAGTAACTTATTATTTTTTGTCAATAAAATTAATTTATATTTAATGGTTTTTTTAGTAAACAAACATCATTTATTAAAATTATTAATCACTTTTTTTAACTTTAATAAGAAAAACTATCAATCACTTATTTTAAAGTAGAAAAATAGGCGTATAACATTAAGACAAACTTTTATAACGAGAATTGATGTGATCAATTATTTTCTTATAAATTTTTCATAATAGTCTTATCTAATTTCACACGAATTAAAATATTTATTAAATTTATTAAAATTTTCTTTCGATAAAATAAAAGTACATTTTCTTAAATTTTTTAATTATATTTATTTAAAATTTTATACTTATTTAAATATGAGAGTATTTTTAAAAAATAATTTCATTAAAAAACAATGAAGTTCAAATTTTGTTTATATTTAAATCCCATACATATGACTATTTTTTCTTGTTTACATTTAAGTTTAGAGAGAGCACTCAAATAAAAATATTTCATTTAACACTGGTTAATAATGTTAATTAATTTCATTTAATGTTTAAAAAAATAAATTTCTTGAACTATTTAATCATATTTATTTCACACGAATTGCATACTAAATTAACTTTAAAACGTTTTAAAATAACAATATTAAACAATGTCAAACTAATTAAATTTTGTTTATATTTAAATTATAACTTGTTTGTTACATTTTCTTTAAAATAATTACTTGTATATAAGTTTAGAAAATATATATAATCTTAAATCGTATTAAATTCATAAAAGTACTAATTAGCATTAATTATTTATGTTAAGAAACAACGACCAAGAAGTCTGGGCTAGGTTAATTTTTTGTGGACCATTAATTGAGATTGGGCCATTGAGGTATATTACACACAAAATATAAACTTTCACATTCTTTCAAAGAAAAAAAAGTCATTTTATAATTTATTTTAATAATATAATGATATACATTAATATTTTAAATAAAAAAATAAAAAATATAACTAATATAGTAGTATGTTAGTTGTTAAGCTGCTTTTTTTTATCAGTGGGTCCTAAAATATCATTTCTAATGTTGCATTTCATTAAATGGACCTATACCTATAACTCATCAAGTACTTGATTGTTTTTTTTACTTTCTTAAATTTTCTTATTTTCAAAAATATTTTTCTATAATATTTTGAATTACATAATCTAAAAGCCTTTTTACAAATTTAGCTATCGGACTGTATAATCTATAAACTTTTTTTTTAGATGAATGATTAATTTTTGGATTACATGAAAGTTTTTTTTTAGCTTCTGGATTATGTAATTCAGAATTTTTTTTTAAATGCCGGTTAAATTACATAAACTGAAAACTACTTTATGGAATGATACAAGAAGAATAAAAGTATATTTTTCACATTTTATATGAGGTGGCATGGAGGTGCGAAATAGTTAGTACTTGCTTTCCTTTTCAAATGCACATGCCCAGCAAAAGAAGAATGAATGGGCTTCTTCGTAGAGTTAGCTTATCATCATGGAAATTGCCTCAGCACCCAATCAATTTTTTTTTTAATTTTCAAAATTGTCATTCATTTCAGAATTGAAAATCCAGAATTAAGAAATATATTATGAGAAAAAAAAATCTAAATAGTTTTTTATAGTTCAGAAATAAAATTTTGAAATAAAGTTGGAAAATCAAAATTCCATTAAAAAAAATTCCAGAATAAAAAAAAATATTTTAAAAATAAAATACGCTAAAAAATGGATTTCTGAAATGTATTTCAGAAAAAAATCTAAACATATTTTAGAAAAGGAATTCTGAAATCTAAATATATTTCAAAAATCCAAATTAAAAAATGTATTTCGAAATACTAAATCCAGAATCTCACTTATCTCCTTTTATTTAAAAACTAAAAAGGAAATTTTATCATTTTACATTGAAAACATTGGATGCAGGAAATAATTGCCAATCGTCATTCTCTAATCACCTTCTTTATTAGTAAACACCAAATTAATAGTTAATATTATAATTTTAAATGAAAATACATAAAGTTGTATTAATAGTGGGCTTTGAACTTTGGAGCCCAAATGTTCTTTTGATTAACACTGCCCCTCTATTGGGCTCGTATGGGTGCAGACTGATGGGCTCTCTTATAGCTACTTAAAACTCCTTGTGGATACATACACACCATAAGATTACAATCCTTGAGGAATTTTGACTCGATTGAGTGAGGAGTTAATATGACTATAGGTTAAATAAATCTAATCTACACTCTGAACTAATAGAAAATATTTTTTAATGACTCTTCAGTTATTTATAACTACAAAAATTAATAAAAACTACTATTTGAAAAAGAATATTTGGCTAGAATTTCTAATTGCTTAATTTTTTTATCAATGAAGAAAATAACCTCCAATTCTGAAACCAACACAAATCGTGGTCCAAATACTTTCATATCGAAAGAGTATGGCATTGGAAATGCACGGCCCCGTTTGGAGAAATCCTTAGAAGAATGTGTTGTTTTGTAAAATATGGGAGAAAACGGTGAAAAGAAAAAGCAAGGTAGGTTAAAAATGTGTAAGATTTGAAGGTATAGCATATGCATGTGAGTTGTTATCCATAAAGATGGAGGCAGAAAGAAAAATCCTTGACAGAGGAAAGTGATTTGGAAATTGTATGGAGATAATATTTGGTATGATTATAAAAAGGGAAAGTAGGCATTGTTTGAGCATATTAATTAAAAAGGAGAAAGAATGGTTGAAAATAGTTTGTATGAGAAGAATAGGTAAAGTGACAACAGTGGATGGAGCTGACAGAGGTCACGTGTGCCATAAAAGTTGATTGGTAGAGTGTTTTGTCATTGTTGTGTGAGCAACAGGTCCATCTATGTTTGCATTGTTCACTGAAGGTTGGGGTAATGCTCACAACACATGTTGGGGTGTTCTCTATGTTAGGCTTGTGGGTGCTCAATCACACACCCACCAATCACATTCTCCACTCTTTTTCAACTCTTCTCTACACCTTCACTTTCTTATTCCCTTACAAATTCTTACTATAACATCAAATCTATTCCAATTTTTTAAATTCAAAAATATTTTTACCATTTCACAAAATTTACTTCTTACTTATTTCATACCAACAACAACATTGATGGACGGTCAATAGTTATCATCATGTCCTGTCACAGTTTCTAATATCTCTTAGTGTCACGTCGCAAGTTTTATCAACATTATATATATATTGACACTAAAGAAAAAATCAACGTTATTCCAAAAATTTAAGAATTAAACCTAAAATCAGTCACAGTTGACAGTTTTACAATTTTAAGATAATTTAAAAAATATCAGGAAACATGATTCACATATGGAATAAGCATGAGAAGGAATTGGTGAGATAAAAAGAAAGAGGAAGAAAGTGATTATGAAAAGGAAATAGTTGGTAGATAATTAGTAGTTGCATTAGAAATTTGTGAATATCACAAGAATGAATGTGGTCCAAACTCTCATCACCACAACTCCATTATCAATAATGAGATTGGGATAAGATAAGTTCCTCATAACCTCAAAATGGGGATAAAGACTTCAACAAACTACTTTGCCCAAAGCCCAAACACTTGCTATTGCAATTTTAACCTACTTTTTATAAAAATAATAAATTAGGACGATTTATAATTAAATAATATTATAAAATGTCTTACACGTTCATCTATTGATATTTTAAAAAAATCAAACTTACCTCCCAAAATATAGAACTATTTTTCATTGATTAATTAACCATCATCCAAGTGTTTTTTTTTTCTTCCTATATAACGTTTTCTGTTTATAGGATTTATTCCATTGCAATTTAAGGCAGACACTGAACTAAATTAAGGAGGGTATGAGTCCTGTCGTGTTAAAAATGGTTTACATTTGATTGTTAGCATTATTATTATTTGAAAAGACAATTTCATTATTATTATCATCATCAACATAATAATAATAATAATAATAATAATAATAATAATAATAATAATAATAATAATAATAATAATGAGAAAGCTACTATTCATTAAGATATTTGTGAGAAATGGTGCAGAACTTGATTAGGGTGAAAATCCTCCTCAAACTTGGATAACTTTTGCTTAGAACAAAATGATTAAAGATTTTGAAATAAAAGGCAAAGGCAAAGAAGGTGAGATAGATTTTTTTGTTTGTTCAGATTATACTTATCTCTTCTTCTTTCCATTTTAACCTCTCTTTTCCTTTCAAAAGTTGGTGTGAACAAATAGATGGCAATTAATTAAATTAAAAGCAAAAGCAAGATCATGACAATTGACATATGTCATAGTATAACACTAGCTCTCGGTGGTTCATACTCTGTCTTTTTTAACTTCAACAAATTTTGGTCTGCATTTAATTTTGATTTTCATACAATTCACTTAAATAATTCAATGTCATTACAATAATTAATTTTAAACTAGTGTATGAGATATTTAAATTGTTTACCTTGTCGTTACTTTATTGTCTTAAGAGTCGGCGGAAAAAAACTAAATATATCATAGAGACTAAAGAAATGTAGTATTTTTATCAAAACAAAAGTTATAGAGTGATGTATCATAAGATCACAAGTTAAAAGAATAGTTAAGGACAATTAAGTAACCTCGAAAGATTGAATATTACATACATTATTTATAAACTAAAAGTATATGACATATGTCAATTGATAAAAGATAAAATAAAAAAAGTATATGACAAAACTAAAAATAAAACTACATCATAATATACAAGTTTAATCATATTTTAATTCTGAAATTTGAAATAAATCCTTTATAATTCCTAAACTTAAAAGGGTTTAGTTTAGTTCCTCAAAGTCTATAAAATATTATTTTAATTTTTAAACAATAAATTTAGGGATTGAAAATAATTTTAAAAAATATATATTTTCAATATCTCAAATTTGGTATTTTATAGTTTAAATTATATTTTTTTTAAATTTTGAGGAGATAGATGGTTTTTTTCTAATTTGGAGACCAAAATTAGAATTATATTGAACTTTAAGATTAAAACAAAATTAAATTTAAATTATGTGAATCAATATCTTACTCTCAAATGTTTTTATTTATTTAATTTGGTTTTATCAAATAAATTTTTATTTAAAAATTATAAGTAAACTTTACTAAAATATTTTAATAAGAGTTTATAAGATTTCCAATAATTATTTTCACAAACCTAAATAATTTTTCTAAAATACCTGATTAATTTATAAATTATTTAAAATTCTTTAGGTTACTATCTATAAATGGAATAATAACATGTGTTTCCCTAGTAGAAAAATGGAGACTCGCCATCAGAATTAAAAAGTTGATTCCTAAGTATTCCGTCAATGGCCTCATTTCTTTAAATATATATTTTTTAATATTATATGCAAAATTATTTTTTATTATAGTCTAAATTTTATATTTCTTGTACTTAAATAAGTCCTAATGTAACAAATGAATTTTGGTGAATCATAATATTAAAATATTTTATGTTGATTTATCGATGTATATATTATAATATTATAATATTATAATAATTTACTTTAGAATAGTTTGCTATGTAAATGAAAACATTGATAAAAACTTATTTTATTAATTTTTTTACTATAAATATCTAGACTAGCTCAAATTGAACTAGCAGCACTCAAAAGTATATGACAAAAAAATATATTTAACAACAAAATAGTGTAGATTTATAAATAATTACAAATGTAGAGTTTGGTTTCAAATTAATGCAAAATAATCACAAAAGTGGTAATATTTTTTATTATGATGAGAAGAAAAGACGTTATAGATAGATTCATTGATTGATGATATGCATATAAAGAAGGTCCTTTCTAGCATTGAAATATAGTAAATAACGGTTGGGAGATAATCTCATACACTTTAAATCATTTCCTTCTTTGCTGCTGATTGAACTTTCTGGCAATCGAATCAGAAAAAGTGTGAAATTGAAGCGCACCAAATGGTAGGTTACATGAATTTTGATGTGAAAGAACAGGTTTATTTAGTTATTTAAAAAAGGGGAACATGATAATTAACTAAATTAGTGAACTAATGATAAAATAAAAAGCATAAAGGATGGTGATATCACCTTTTGTTTATGTCACTCAATTATTATTAGCTAAAGCTGAGACATATTTTGTCGTCTCACATTCATGCTGCCTAATCCATGCTTCGCACGCCAAAGGTTCGGGAAACCAGTTTACATAATACTCATCATTTTACCAATTACAACTAATTCATTCATTGTCATATCTTAAGCTTCCTAATTTTCACTAATTCTATAAACCAGCTATTACTCTCTCATTAATTCGTCACCCCACCAATCAATTAAAATTACTGATCTTTCTCCTCCCAAATATAAGAATAATTTCACATCATACTATTATTTTTTAACGATACTTTTACTAAATCATGACGGAAGTTGTCTTAAAAAAAATCAAAACTGAAGTCTCGCTGTCATCATTTATTTTGAAATTTAATATAAACTCTTGATCGATGAATTATCAGGTTAAAACTTAATTTTAACTAAAAAAATAAAAGAAATATTACATCTCATATAATATTTTAGGTTTTCAATTGTAACTATCATATCAGTTGTAACTGCTCTATCATCAACTGTAAAACGGCTCTATCATCAGTTGTACAAAAATTGCTCTATCATCAGTTGTCAGGTATTTCTAGTTTTTTTTTTATCTTTTATCTTTTGATGTGCTATATAAATATGACACTCAATAATGTAAGTGAGTAACCATTCTTGATTAATAAAATATATCATTTTTTTCTTTTCTCCCTTTCCTTTTCTTTCTCTAAATGAAATGGGATATCCAAAACTAATATGGTATCAAAGTGGTGAAAGAATGATTGTATGTGCGAATAAATAAAGAATGATCAATTGTACCGTGAACATAACCAAGTTGTATTATATTCTGAGTTAGTTTTGAGTTCCATTGCTGACTTGCTTGCTTTAGTCCATATAAAGATTTTCTAAGTTTACAAACTTGCGTTGGATGAGAAAGAGTAAGGCCTGCAAGAGGAGTCATGTAAATTTCTTCATCAAGATCGCTATGAAGAAAAACATTATTCACATCTAGTTGATGAAGAAAAACACTTGCTAAAGACAAAATAAATCGAATAGTAGTAATTTTAACTACCGGATAGAAAGTCTTAAAATACTCAATACCTTGGGTTTGAGTATATCCTTTGGAAACCAAACGAGCCTTGTACTTATCAATGGTGTCGTCTGGTTTATGCTTGGCTTTGAAAACCCATTTACACCCAATAGGACGCTTTCCAAGAGGAAAATCCATCAAAGACCATGTTTCATTATACTCAAGAGCATCAAGTTCACGTTGCATAGCTTATTTCCAACAATAATGTTATATCGCCTCTTTAAATGATTTAGGTTCTTGGATAGAAGAAATATTATGACAAAAAGAAGAATATGTAGGAGAACAATTATGATATGAGAGATACTTTTGAATAGGATATTTAGTACCTGAAGAATGATTGGTAACATCTTTTGAAGAGAAGAAAGTAGTGTGATAGTCCTTCAAGTATCCAGGTGGTTGTTTGAGACGAGTAGAAACTCGAACAAATGAAGGTTGTGGATCAGAATGTTGTTGTTGCAAGACATCAGTATCAATTAAATGTAATGGTGTAGAAGAATTAGTAGTAGGAAGACTGGGTGGTGGTAATACAGTTTCAGAAACTGAAGGAACAATATCACTAAAGGTCTGTTTGCTTCAAACGAGAGAAAGGCAAGGAATGCTCGAGGATTTACTATGCTGAACTGAAACACACAAATCGAGAGAATATATTTAGAATAACACGCAAATCAAGAGTATTTTGTGTGAAAAACTTTCTTCCCAGATTTGCGAAGAAAGATATATATATATATATATATTATTTTTAATAAAATTACATAATTAAATATAATATAATAATATTTAAAAAATAAAAATATTAAATGTTAAATAATTTTATGTTAGAAAAATGTATAATAATCAATAATTATTATAATTATAATTATTATTAATAATAATAAATATTTTTTTTGTAATAAAAAATATACAATAATTATATTAATTATAAAAAATAAAAATAATAATGTTATTTAATATATCAAATATTTTTAATTATAAATATTTAAATATTTTTTTATTAAAACTTATATCATTTAAATATTTTTATCAAATAGTTCTAATATATTATTTAAAATAATATTTTAATCACTAAAAATAATTATAATTTATAGATAAATAAATTAAATTTTTAAGAATTTTTAAATATAAAGTTAATTTTGTAAACTTACATTTTTATCAATTAAAAAAATACAATTTTAATTACATCTATCACATCATTCACAAATTTTCATAAACTTTCCCTACACTTTTTCATATTCACCTTAATTCAAACAACATCACTTTCTTCACACTTTCCCTTCAAATCATCTCAAATCCACACTCTAATCTAAACAAAGCATTACAGATGTAGGCACAATAATATCATTATCAGAAATAAAAGGAAGCAAATGCTTAAACATATCATGTGTGTCCAAATTGGTATCTATGTTGTCCTTATAAAAAAGAAAAATGATTTTCATAAAAAATAATATCGCGTGTCACAAAAATATTTTTCTGATTCATATAAAAAAAGAATAAAACCTTTTACCCCATCTTTGCAATATGGATAGATGGATGTATGTATATATGGATGGATGGTTGTATGCGTGTATGTATGAATGAGTGTGTGTGTGTCTATATATATATGTATATATATATATGTATATATATATATATGTATGAATGTATGTATGGATTGATGTATTATGTATGTATGAATGGATGGATGTGTGGATGTTTGTATTTATGTATGTATGTATGAATGAATGAATGGATGTATGAATGTATATATGGATGTATTTTTGGATAGATGTATGAATGTATGTATGGATGAATGTATCTATTTATGTATGTATGGATGGATGTACAGATGTACGGATGTATTAATGTATGTATGCATTTTCTGGCTCTAGAACTAAGCTTTGTTCTTTGAACACTAGTAGTAGTGGCGAAAGCCAAACAACCAAAATTTTTTATATAAGATAAATCTGGTATGTCATTATAAACCATTTGATATGGTGATTTATCATGTAAAATAGGAGTAGGAGTTCTATGAATTAAATGAACAGAGTGCTTGACAGCATATGACCCAAAACAAAGAGGTAAGTGAAACTGAAAAATCAGTGCACGAGCAACATTCAAAATATGTTGATGTTGTTGAAGCTGGAGGAAGCTTCTTCCCTACCAAGACTTGATGTGTGTTTGATGAAGAAAATGGCTTGAGTGCTTTGAAGATTGTAATAGGTTTTTAGATTCATTTGTAATTAGGCTTGTA